>JACCDO011996761.1_pt1 | contig 16711 bp, 9 predicted proteins | sample 7446101 | NCBI WGS metagenome assembly JACCDO01 (sample SAMN15323440, study PRJNA562643) | freshwater metagenome | isolation source: river surface water | place: USA:Blue River Watershed | collected 2017-08-16 | reverse complement strand
TAAAGAATCATTTAATGGCTCATTAAATCGACCATCTTTTATCATAACATTATTATCATAATAAAAACATAATTTTTTTAAGTTTTTTAATTTTGATAAAGAATTATCTAATGGTTGTTCAAAAGAATTACCAAAAAATAAAATTTCTAATTTTGTTAAGTTTGATAAAGAATCACCCAATGATTTATTAAAATTATTACCTAAATCTAAACTTTTTAATTCTGTTAATTTTGATAAAGAATCTCCCAATGGTTGATTATAATTTATTCCAAAAGTTAAACTTTCTAACTTTGTTAAGTTTAATAAAGAATCATCCATTTGTTGATTAAAATTATTACCTAAATTTAAACTTTTTAATTCTGTTAATTTTGATAAAGAATCTCCAAATGGTTGATTAAAATCATTACCAAAACTTAAACTTTTTAACTTTGTTAATTTTGATAAAGAATCCCCCAATGGTTGATTAAAAGTAATATAACCTATTTGGAAAATATTAACACCAAAAGTTAAACTTTCTAAATTTGTTAAATTTGATAAAGAATCACCCAATGGTTGATTAAAATTATTACCAAAAGTTAAACTTTTTAATTCTGTTAATTTTGATAAAGAATCACCCAATGGTTGATTAAAATTATTAAAACTTACAAAAGTTAAACTTTCTAATTTTATTAATTTTGATAAAGAATCACCCAATGGTTGATTATAATTCATTTCAAAAGTTAAACTTTCTAAATTTGTTAAGTTTGATAAAGAATTACCCAATGGTTGATTAAAATTATTACCAAAAGTTAAACTTTTTAATTCTGTTAATTTTGATAAAGACTCAACCATTGGGTAATTTTTCATAACTTTTGATAAAATTTTACCCAATGGTTTAAAATTACCTAACGGTTGATTAAAATTATCACCAAAAGTTAAACTTTCTAATTTTGATAAGTTTGATAAAGAATTACCCAATGGTTGATTAAAATTATTACTAAAAGTTAAACTTTTCAATTCTGTTAGTTTTGATAAAGAATTATTTAATGGTCGATTAAACTCATCAGAAATTTTTAATTTTTTAATTTTTTTAATTTTAGTATCTACATCATCACTTATAACATCATCAAATATTGATGTGTCTTGTAAAAGTTTATTTTTAATTATTGACAAATCACCATTATCTAAAAATATTACTTTGAATGTATCAAGATCATTTGATATTAATTTTTTTAACCAAGATAATAACTCCATATCCATAGTATCACTTAAATTTGCTAAAATAAAATCAAATGTAACTGGTTTATCTTGAACATTCATTAATTGTTCAGAAGCAAGATGTAATTGAAATTTAATTATAGGTTGCTTTTTACTAATAAATATATATAATTCACCTTTTGAATGATAATTACCAAACATATTATTATATTTACCGGCTGTACACCATTTTGTATTACGACCATAATATTTTGATTGTTCTACTGTCTGAGGATTATAAACTACTACATTATCTGTTTCAAAAATCGGAGATGTTTCACCTTCTTCTTTTTTTTTAATTTCTAATGTTTTTTTATTGAGTTTTTTATTTTTTTCTTCTTCTATCATTTTTAAATTACCTTCTTGAGTATCTAAATATGCTTCCAAATCAGTTAAACCGTTTAATTCATTAATATTAATAAGTTCAAACTTTTTAACCCTGCTAGTTCCTTCAATTTTGTATTGATTATTAGATAATGTTTCATATTTTTCAATAGAATCCATAAATCTTCCAATATTTTCTAATGATGATGGAGTTCCAAATGTATTATTTAAATAACTTTTAGTTATAAAATCAATATAGTTATTTAATCTTGTTGTATTCCATACTGGTGATTGAATTAATAATAATAATAAACTATTATAAAATAAATCAAATAAATCTTTTAAACTTTTTTTATCAGTAGATTTATTTAAATTACTAATAAATGTTATAAAATCTGGAATAGTTAAAGATGATATATTTACATCAGCTGAAGACCCTTCATTTTTTGTATTTGATATTTTTTTTAACTTTTCTGTCAATTCTTTCAGTTTTTCTGTTTGTTTTTCAGTTATTTTACCTTGAGATTGTTGCAATTCTAAAAACTCTTTTGTTCTTTTTAATTTATCTTCTTCTTTTTGTTTTTCTTCTTTTTGTATAATTTCTTTTTGTTGTTTTTTTTCTGGAATTGGTAATTTAATAAGATTTTTTTCTATATCTTCCATAAAATTATTTTTAAATATATCAAGTTGATCAAGTGAATTAACTATATTACTTTTTTTATCTTTAGCCATTTTAAGTAAATTTGTAATAAAATATGTTCCAGCTGAATCAACACCACTACCAAATTGTTTCTTTATTGATTTTCTGATAACTTTTCTAGTTTTTAACTTATTTCCTTTTATAGATTGATAATTCTTTTTATAAGTTTTATTAATATTAGATAATTGTCTTTTTTTATGACTATATTTAACCATTTTTTATTATAATTAAATTATAATTAGAAAATATATATAAAATAAATATATAAAATAAATATAAAAAATTAAATAAGTTTTTTTTTAATAAAAAAAAAAGTGTAAAAAAATTGAAATAGATAAAAAGAAAATAAGATTTTCTTAACAAATTACAAAGAAGAGAATAAAATATAAAATGGAATTTTGTGATAATTGTCAAAATCTTTTAAAATCTCAAATCGTAATTGATGATAAAGGTAAAACTAAGATTGAATATCATTGCAGACATTGTGCTAATGTTAAAGAACGCAAAGATAATTCAGCAGTTTATGTAAATGTTTATGATAATGATATTAATACTGGATTATATATTAACTCACATATTAGATACGACAATACATTACCACGAGACCAAAGTATTGTTTGTCCAAATGTTGAATGTCCTTCACATAAAACTGATAAAAATAAAGTTTCATATATTAGATATAACCAAGAATCATTAAAACACATTTACTTCTGTCATTTTTGTGATGAAGAATGGAAAACATCATAATCTTTTTAATCTTTTATGATTTCATTTTTATATTTTTTTTATCTTAATCAAGTAAATAGTAAAGTAATATGTTATTTGGTGAAAAAATAATTGTTGGGCAATTTGAACAAAAACATATAATTTATATAATTACAACTATTACAATTATTGGTATTATATTTTATATTATGTATTTATTCAAATATATGACAGAAAGTTCCAAAATTAAAATTGTTAAAAAAGATTATGAAACTCTAGATATACATAAATTAGAATCTTATAATATTGACCAATGTATAGAAAAATATAAAAATAACTATTTATCTGATTTCTATATTGCTAGTTCAGCTAATTCATTCTTAGTCGGAAATCAAAAATACGATTACACAAATATTGAAATGATTAAAAATTGTATTATTATGGGAGCTAGATATATTGAACTAGAAATATTATGCGATTCATTAGATATTAATGCTAAACCTATTGTTACAACTGGAACAGAACTAGGACAATGGCAAACATCTTTAAATAATATAAACTTTGAAGAAGCTTGTCAAGTAATATCCGATTTTGCTTTTAATGAAGAAGTTAAAACATATCAATTACCATTTTTTATTTATCTAAAATTAAAAGTTAATAATAATCCTTTTGTTCTAGATAAAATGGCTAATGTTATTAAAAAATATTTTCCATCAAAACAAGAAAAAAAATTAGAAATTGGTAACCGCATTTTGAATGAAATAAATCCAGCTAATACAAAAATATGCACACTATTTAATCAAATAATAATATGGTCAGATCCAGTATCAACAGAGGGTTATGATAAAATTCAACTTAAAGGGATTAATAATTATCAATCAGTTATTAATAATTATCCCCCAAATAGAATGCATTATACCGAACTTGAAAGTAATGCCAAAGAAATTTCAGATCGCCAAAAAACACCAGAAGAAAAAAGAAGAAAACTAGATAAATTATCTGAATTTAATAAAAATAACCTAACAATTGTTTATCCAAATAAAGAAGAATCAGAAAGTATTAGTTATGACCCAGAAGAAGCTTGGTCTTATGGATGTCAATTTGTTGCTATTAATTATCAATTAAATGATAATAACAGATTAACATATTTTAATAAATTTAAAACTGATAGTATTGATTTAAAACCTTCAGTTCTTAGAAAAGACATTAAAACTACATCTGGAAAAGATATTGATAACTTAATTCCAAATGAAAAAGATACAAAAGATGTTTCAAGAAAAAATATGCAAGTTTTATACAAAAATACACCTATTTATCTAAGACCATTTAATGATTCTACTAAAGTTATAACAATTAACACCAATAACAATAATGAAATAATAGTAAAGACTAAAAATGATTCAGAATTAGATATTATTGATGGATTTTTAATTAAACCATCATTAGTTAAACCATCTGACCCATATTTTATATCACTAGAATCTATTCGTTATCCTAATTTTTATTTATCTTTTAATAATTCAGGCTTTTCTATATATGATTTAAGAACCAAAAAATTTGATAATGACATTAAAGAATTTAATAAAAATGCATCATTTATTTTAAAACAAGGTTTAGTTTCTACACGTGGTTCTAGTATTGGATCAGAAAATACTAGCACGATGATTACCTTTTATATCCAATCTGAAGAAAATAGTGTGATGATATATAATTCAACAGCCGATGCGATTACTTTTAAAGAAGATGATGGACAAAATTATGAAATTGCTACACAAGGAACTTTTAATATGTATAAATTACCAGTAAAACAAACATTTACAATTAGACAAGCAGATTCAAAATATGTTCATTCTGAAAACAAATTATTAGTTAAAAATAAAATGACATTAGATAAAAATGGTATTTTTGATTTTATTAGCGAAAAATTACTTAATTTAAATATTGAATTAAATGCATTAGTTAGCAATATACATATCAAAGATTTTAAAGATAATTATTGGTCAGTTGATAATAAAGGAAACTTAACTGCTAATGAAAAAAATCCAAGCAAAAAAACTAGATTCTATCTAAAAGAAAAAGGTCCAAATACTCAAATTTTTTATTCAAAAGGTTCAAATGATTTACCGTTATTTGTTCAATCAGATGGTGTATTAAGATTAGCTTTTGAAAATGAAAAAAATCATAGCAAAACATTATTTATAATTGGTAATAGTTTTACTAAAAAAAAAGAATAATCAGTTTCTTTCTTTCTTTTCCTTTCTAGTTTTATTATATTATAAAATTTAAAATATTATTATTTAATAAGAGAAAAGAAGAAAAATGAGTTCTAATAATAATAGTAGTCGTTTATCTATAAATATTAGAGATGATACTTCTAAATATAATTTTTTATTAATATGTATTTTTGCTGGTATTGTATTTTTAGCAATATTAACCATATTTTTTTCAAAACAATACAGAGTATATCGTGTAACCAATAATATGAATATTTATATCAAATTTCAAAATATGGAATCAATGAAAATATCAACCTTAAAAAATTATCGTCTAGCTGATTTTTATGTTTGTAGTAGTTATAATAGTGCAGTAGCTGGTTATCAAATGTTAGATTATTTATCAACTGATATGGTTAAAAAAGTATTACAATGTGGTTGTAGATTTTTAGATTTTCAATTATTTTCTAATACCTTTGGAACTGATTCATATCCAGTTGTTTCTTGTGGATTTAGAACAGGTGAATGGAAATTTGCTTTAAATACCATCAATTTCGAAGATGTTTTACAAACTATCGCTGATCATGCATTTAGAATATTTGATGGAACTGATGGCACACCTAATAATCAAGATCCTTTAATCATCTCACTAGATTTGAAGAATAATTATAATTATTTAGTTAATAATAAAATACAAAAATTAATCTCTAAATATCTAGGTGTTTATTTATTAGATCCTTCATATAATTATCAATCTAAAAATATTGCTTTAACACCATTAAAAAATTTAATGGGTAAAGTTGTTTTATTTTCTAGTGATGGCTATCAAGGATCTTCATTAGAAGAATTAATTAATTATTCTTGGAATTATCCTAAATTAAAAAGATTACATTATTCAGAAGTTGATAATCAAATACAAAAAGAAATAGCTGATAATTCTAAATCTTTAATATCAAAAGACCTTAAAACACAAATTGATGATAGTAAAAATATTATTCAATATAATCAACTTAAAAAATTTAATATGAATGCATTAACAATAGTTCTTCCTCAAAAAGAAAATGATATTATAACACGCAATTATGACCCAACTAATGCTTGGAAATTAGGATGTCAGTTTGTAGCAGTTAATTTTCAAAAAATAGACAAAAATATGGATATATATGTTAATAAATTCAAAAATAGAGCATTTGTTCTTAAACCTAAATCATTAAGACCTTAATTTTTACTTTTTACTTTTTAATTTTTTACTTTTCTAATTTTTTTACTTTTTCTTTTTTCTTAAAGAAAAGAAAATAATATAATATATATATAAATAATAAATGAAATATACAAAAAGAAGCATCAAGTATGGTGAAATCAAAACAAAAAAATTAAATCATAATTCATATAAACCAAATAATATTTCTAAAAATAAATTAGATTTTTTCACTTTTACAAGTCATTATGTTGGCTTTAATAAAGAAGATGATCCTAGAACTAGTTATTATGTTTCACCATTTGAATTAAATACGACAGTATTACAATATTTAATTGATCATAATAAAGTTGAATTAAAAAGAGTTGATGATAAATATATACTTCAATTTATAAATTTCCCTAGTTTAGTATTAACAAAACAAAAAACTAAAAAAAAAACCCAATATGAAGAAGGTTTATATATTAGTATATATGAAGCACCAACTGAGAATGAACCTAGATTATTAACATTAGTAGAAAATATGGATAATTTAAAAAATAATATTTTTAGATTTCCAGCTTATTCATTATTAGATTATGATAAACCAATTTTTATTACCCAAAATATTAGTTATGTTAATGATTTAATTAATGATTTAATTAGATATAATTCTAGTTCTTTAAATTCTTCTAATAATTCTTTTAATGCACCACATCAATGTGATTTATCATTATCATTAAAAGAATTTAATATTATCGAAACATTAGAAATACCTGGAATTGGTAAAGTATTTATTACAGGATGTCCAAACTATAATATTATGAATCAATATTTATATAATATGGATGAAGAATTATTAGATTATATGAAAAATGAAAAAACACATTTATTATATGAAGAATTATTATTAGAGTTATGTAATATATTCCGTGAGAAAAAAAGAAAAATTCCATTTACTAAAATTAGTGATTTATTGAATGATTTTCTTCATATTACTGAAAATAACTTAAAAAATTTATTAAATGATACAAAATTTAAATCTATAAAATCAAAATTACAAAAATTAAAAGATGATGTCGCACAAGGTGTTTTTAATAGAAAAGACTTTAGAATAAGTTATATATTTTCTTTTTTCATAGAATATATAGATGAATCAGATTCAAAAGTTAAATATAGACCAATGATTTTTAATTTAAAAGAATTAGAAAAAATACATTTACCAGTTCTAGAAAAAACTTTAGACTTAATCGAAACTAGAATACCTAAATTATTTAATTTATTAGATTTAGAAAATGGTGAAAATAGATATTCTAATTTTTATTCATATTATACATATAGTGACTTATTTCACATTAAAGTAGAATTTGTTAATCCAAAAGGAGGGAGTTTTAATTTATATTCAAATGAATATCAACGTAGCATAATGTTAGATGAATTAATATATTCTTTAACTATACCAGTTGATAATTTTTGGAAAAAAATTAAATTACATTATAAAATAAGAGATTTTAGAATAGAAAATGCTTATAATAATGAAAATAAATGGACAACCACAAAAAAAATATCACTTAACTCACGTTATCAATCACATAAACAATCACATAAACAATCACATAAACAATCACACAAACAATCACACAAACAATCACACAAACAATCACATAAACAATCACACAAACAATCAAATTTATTTAAAAATGTTTTAATTATAAAATGTAATATTGAGCCAGGAAAAGCTTTAATAATATATTTTAAAGATTTGATTAGTAATCTTTTTTATTATATTAAATTATTACCAAGTTTAAAATTAATTGATTATTTAAAAATTATGAATGATGTTGATACTGGAAAAGGTAAAATAATTTATAATTGTGGAGATTCAGGAACATTATTTTTATTAAATTCAGATGAATCAATATATTATTCAAATGAAGAACCAATTTTATTAAATAATCAATTTGAAATTGAAAAAGGTCTTGACTTTTTTACAAAAAATTGGTATTTTGGATTATTAAAACAACCTGTTCAAAATTATTCATTTTTAAATAAATTATTCAAAAATACTTCCAATACAACTAATAATACAACAACTAATAATACAACTAATAATACACCAACAAATATAAAAAATAAAAATAATAATACTACTAAACCAGTTTTATCAAATTATTTTACATATTTATTGTATAATTTATTTTTAACAAATAATCAATCAAATAACGCGATTGGTTCTGAATATAGTTTAGAATTAGAAAAAAGAATATGTAATACTGGAAGTAAAGAAGATTTAGATGCTTTAAATTCAATTTGGTTTTTTGTAAAAATTAAATTAGAAATAAAAGATAAAAAATATGTATTAATTATCCAAAAAGTTAAAATAAGTTATAATAATGAAATGTTTAAATATGTAGTTTGGATATATCAAACAAATGATGATTTTACATTAAATATCGATGGAAATAAATTAAGAACAATATATGATATTCCAGATTTTGAAACAATGGATACAATTATAGAAACTATTAAAAAAGATAAAAGATTATTTCCAAATATAGACTTTATAAATACTAACAATAGACAACCAAATGCTAATAATATATTTGTTAATAGAATAATCGGACCTAATACAGAAGTTTTACATTTACATATATTTCCAGATGAGTTAATAAATAATTATCAATCAAAACAATATGATAGAGCTATTTCATTAGGAACAGAATCTAGAGAATTAAATATTATGAATGTTCTAGAATTATTAAAAGTATATGATAGATATTTTATAGATATGAAAACATCAGATAAGATGTTTTTATTCACTGTATTCTTATATTCAACAATTAAGATTTAATTTTTTCCTTTTATATATATAAAATGAAATTAGATACTATATATACAACAAAACCTATTCATTTATATAAAAATAATATAGATAGTTCAATATCATTTAAATTATATAATACTTATAATAGTTTATTTTTTGATACTGAAAAAATAACTGAATTATTTAAAAAATTTAATAAAAACGACAAAAATAATAATGAAATATGTTTTAATATCATTAGAAATAAATATGAAATAGAAAAATATAAAATATTAAATATTTCATCATTAATAAAAACTAATACAACTGAACCAACTAATAGAAATTACTTATTGAATTATATTAAACATAATATAATAAAAAAAGAAGAAAATAATTTGTTAATTACAAATATTTTTTCAATTATTTCACAATTAAATGATGTTAAAATTAAATTTGATACAATTATTTTTGAAAATGAAGACAGTGATAAAGAAACTTATGATGATTATGTTCTAAAATTATCAAAAACAAATAATATAAAATTTATATCAATTAAAGAAACATCTAAAAATACAAATATTACTAATAAATACAATAATATTATAATTAAAATAAATGAATTTAGTTGTTCATTATATATTACATTATTTGGATTAACTAAATTACCATATATTATTTTACTTGTTTTAAAAAGTTTAAAAAAATTAAATGAAAATGGAAATATTGTTTTATTTATCACAAAATCATACATCAATAATTCAATGAAATGGTTAATAAATTTATTATCAAATGTTTTTGAATCAATTGATATTATTAATGATGACAATAATGAAGTTGTATCTTCAATAATTATATATTGTAATAATTTTAATAGTAAAAATCAACCTAGATTAAATGAAATTATTGAATTATTTGAAAATGATAAGTCATTTTTAAATTATAATTATTCATTTTGTTCTTTTATGAAATATTATTCTAATATTACTTTTCAAAATTCTAAAAAATTAGATAATAATTTTAATATTTTCCCAATTACAAATAATACAACTAATATAAATCCAAATAATAAATTTAAAACTTTAGATATAATTGACGATATTATAATTGATATACCAGTTAAATCTTCTATTAAATCAGAAAGTATTATATATCAACTTGAAAAATTATATAATTTACAAAATGATATGATTAATTATAATATTAATAAAAATTTTACAATTGACAAACTAACAAATAGAATTATAATTAATAAATCTTTTTTAAAAACTATTGAATATAATAAAATTTTTAATCTAGTTAAATTTTTTGAAGAATATAATATACCTTATAACAAATCTTACCTTACATATATTGATAAATATAATAAAAATATTATTAATCAATTATATAGTTATAAATATGCAATCAAACATAAAATTATTAAATATAAAAAACAATCACAAAAACAATCACAAAAATATAAATCGCAAAAACAAAAATCAAAAAAACAATCGCAAAAACAATTACACAAAAATATAGATATTAAAATACAAACAGAGTCATATCATTATGATAACTTTAATAAAATGAATGATTTAAACACAATGGCTTATAAAGTTAAATTAAATTTATTAGAGCAATTTTCAATTGATAGTGTTCCAAAACAAATTAAACAAATAACTGAAGATTTTGCCCGTGGAGTATCTGCTTATTTAATGAAAAACTATAAATTATATTATAATGTTAGTAATGCTTTTTGTAAATTATGGGAAATACTTCACACAGTTGATAATTTAATACCTATCAAACAAACCACCAAAAATAATCAAACTAAAATATTTTTTGTTGCTGAAGCACCTGGACAATGGATTTATGCTTCTAATATGTATTTTCAAAATCAACTTAAAAAATCAAATCAATCATCAAAATCAAAACCATCACTAGAATGGCGTGCTAATTCATTAAATCCCAAAAATCAAGCAAATATTCAAAAATATGGTAAAGACATTTTTGATGATCAATATGGATTTATGAAAAAATACCCCGATAAATGGCTTTTCGGTGTAGATGATACTGGTGATATAACAAATTCACAAAATCAAAAATGGTTCCGACAATATGCAAAAGAATTTGGACCAATTGATTTAGTAACAGGTGATGGTGGTATTATTGGTGATAATCCTTTAATATTTCAAAAATTAGATTATGCCCAAGTATGTATGGTTGCTAGTTTATCTTCTCTAGGTGGTAGTTGTATTATAAAACATTTCTTACCATATGTTCGTAGAGCACCTATCTCATATTATGGATATGGTTTATTTATAAATTATTTATATTTATATCATAATATGTTTGATGAATTTAATATGGTTAAACCACTTACTAGTAATCCAGATAGTGGAGAATTCTATGTAGTTTGTAAAGGATTTAAAGGTGTTTCAGAAGAAATGTATGAAAAAATGTTAGAGGTATTAGATAATTTTACGGTTAATATTTGCTTCTTTAATAAAAAAGATATTCCAGATGAATTTGTTAACCAAGTTTTAGAATTTGTTGATAAATTACTTACGATGAATGTTGAACATAGCGAAATAACTAATTTATTATTAACTTGTATGATTCACAAAAATCCAGTTATTGAAGAAAAAACAAATTGCTCAAAATATTTTGACAAAAAATATATTGAAGAAATACATAATGAAAAATTTAAAGAATGGGTGAAAATTAATAATTTTCAATAAATAAAATAACTTTTATTTTATTTTCTAGCTTTTCTAGATTTGGATTTGGATTTAGATGATTTTCTGTGTTTTCTTTTAGATTTGCGTGATTTTTTTGATTTGCTACCACCAGATGGATTTTTAGCAGAGAAATGTTCCAAATCATCTAATACTCCAGCTAACTCTCCTTTTACGTCTTTTTCGAATTCTAAATTTTCTCCATATAACTTTTCATACAATTTTTCTGCTTCTTCTCTATTTCTTTTTTCTGCTTCTGATTCTATTTTAAATCCATATTCAATATAAATTCCTATAAAAATAAGTAACATATTATATATAAATTCATAGAATTTATTTTTTTTATCTTCTCCTATCGTGTCAGATGTTTTAATTATATCAAACATTTTTCTACTTCTATATAAATAATTCAGAGCAGGACCTTCCTCATATACTTCAGGATGTTTTAATTTATTTGTTATAACATAATTAAAAGCTTGCTCTATCATATTAATTTTTTTTATTCTATCAGCTGTTTTAAAGATTTCTAACTTTTGTGTTTTTTTAAATTTAGTATCATTATTATTATTTGGTGTTATTGGTTGATATTTTGATGATTGAGAATCATTAGTATATGGTGTTATTGGTTGTTCTTGTAATAATGTGCTTACTTCTATATTAAGCGAATTTAAGTATTGTTTATCATTATTATTTAAATTATTGACATTAGTTCCAAAACTAAGCTCACTTAAAGAGGCAAGTATTCCTTTTAGCTTTTCTTTTGTTTCATCAGAAAAATTTTGATTTTTAATTGCATTTTTTACTTTTAGTGTTAATTCTTTTAAATTAGTTGACATAAATTGTTGTTGTATTTTTAAATTTTTTATTTAATTTGTAATAAGAAAATAAATAATTTTCAGTGGGTTTTTATTTTTTCACATTTAATCATATTTTTTCTAAGATATGAAACAATTGACAATCTAGCGTGTTCTAATTTATCTTGTTCTTTTGTGCTTTTACTTTCTTTTTTAGTAAATGGTAATATTTCAGTATTAGCGTGCCATTGATGAACATCCATTGCTAGATAATCCCCATTTCTAACATCAACTGCAACTTTATATTGTGGAAAACCTAAATAACCACCTTTCCATTTCATTCTTTCTTTTCTAGGATCTTCTAATATTACTAAATTACCAAAACCTTCTTCAAAATCACCTGCATCTCTATGTAATGCAGTTTGCCAATTATAATTTATGGTCGCTGTTGAAAAAGCCGTATCTAATATTTGAAATTCAGGTGTCTTTGAAGCTCTCATTTGTTGTTTGTTATATGCATCTGGAACTAGAGTTTTAAAGATATTATCAATTGTTTTAAAAAAATCCCAAGTTGCTTTCCAATTTTCAGGTTGCTCTTTTGTAAATTTAGTCATTCGACAAGGAATCATATTATTAATTTGTTCTTTATTCTTTTTTTGTGTCATACGACGATAATAATTTCTATCTATTTGGTCATAAAACCCAATAATACTACTTGTGGAAATATTACTAATATCATCTTTACGAACACGATCATTATGACCAATATATTTACCACGTAATTTACCTTTAACAACTAATTCTTTAACATATTTTGGTAATTTACGTTTTGTTAATAAACCAGCAGCAGCACCACGATTTGTATGTGGTTTCTTAGATTCTTCTATTAAAGCATCAAAAGTCTTTTTACAAATATCTTTTGGAATAACATTTTTACGAATCTTTAAAAGTAAATGTTTATTACCTAAATGGTCATATCGATATACATCAGCATCTCCTTTAATAATAATATCAAAATCATTCTCTGTAAAATATGTTCCCTCTAATTTTGATATTTCCAGATCACTCATATAAGGCTTTAAATTATAAATCTTTATCTTATTTTTCATTAATCCTATTTATTTTCTTAATTTTCTTTAACATAATATTTTTTTCTATAGATAAAGTAATAATTAATAAAATCATAAATGAATAATAATACTCAAATAGATAGACAAAGTGATGTTCAAAATATATTAAAGACTCGAGGTGGTAATCGTGATTTAACAGTTGACCCTTGGGAAGGTTTTGGAAATGTATCAAAAGAAAAAATATTAAAGGATCAAAAAACGATTAACAATATGATGGATAGTATGAATGGATTACCTCCAGATGCTCCACAAGCAGCAGTTTCTAATTTTTTAAGAAATCGTGGTGGTAATAAAGGTCAATCATTACCAACACCAAAACAAACATCAAGACCAAATATTAAATCAAACAATAATACAGTTAAAGTAAAGGAACCATTTACAAATAAGGTTGAATCAGATAGTGATTTTTATAAAGGTGATAAAATATTACAAGGTAATTTCTTTGATGGATGGAATGACACATATTTCTTTAATACATCATTATTCAGAGAAAATCTTAATTTTTGGGAAAATCCATTCAAAAATGCTTTATAAATTACTAATTTTTATATTTCTAGATTTTCTAATTTTATGTTTTGCCAATGCTTTTTAGAAAAAAGCATTTAAGGATATTTAATAATTATTATATAGTCTAAGATATAATATTCAATATGTTTTTTAAATTAATTGTTGCTTGTGATTCCAAAGGTGGTATTGGTTTAAATGGTAATATTCCTTGGAAAATCACAGATGATATTAAACATTTTAAAGAAATAACATCAAAAGTTCCTGATGATCCTTATTTTGATTATATAAATATGGTTGTAATGGGTCGTAAAACGTGGGAATCATTACCTGAAAAGTTCAGACCATTACCAGGTCGTTTAAATGTTATTTTAAGTAATAAAGATTCAAATGATATCCCTGATACGGATCACGAATTAGTTCGTGTTATTTCCGATTTCGAACAAATCCACGAACAATTTAATAATCATAATAATCATAATAATGAAGGAGATATTGTTAAACAACGGAAGATTCACGATATATTCGTAATTGGTGGGAGTTCAATTTATCAATTAGCTTTGGAATCACCATATTGTAGAACAATTTATTTAACTGAAATTTATCAAGATTTTAAATGTGATACATTTTTTCCAAAATTTAAAATTAACAATATTGATATGAATCGTTTATCTTTTTATAGTTTTTCAGATAGATTAAAGAATATTAAATTAACAGAAAATGAAAAAGAAAATGAAAAAGAAAATGAAAAAGATGAAAATAATGATGATGGTTTTAATTTATCGGAGGTTTCTGATATAAAACAGGAGAATAGTATATATTATCGTTTTTTAACATATTATCATACTAAACGTAGTTTTAATATTAAAGAATGGAAAAACACTGAGGAGGAAGAATATTTAACGACAATGAATAATATTCTTATTAATGGTTTTGATAGAATTGATAGAACATTAGTTGGGACTTATTTTTTACCTGGAATCTGTTTAAAGTTTGATATTTCAAAGAATTTTCCTATTTCAACTACAAAGAAAATTGTGCTTAGATGGGTATTTGAGGAATTAAAATTATATTTAACGGGTAAAACTGATTCTAAGATTCTTAGTTCACAAGGAATTACTATTTGGGAAGGTAATACTAGCCGTGAATTCTTAGATAAAAGAGGATTAACAAATTATCCAGAAGGTGATATGGGTGAAACTTATGGGTTTAATTATCGTCATTATGGAGGTAATTATATTGATTGTCATACTGAATATGATGAAACAGTTGGATATGACCAAGTTGCCAATGTTATTCATCTTTTAAAAACAGATCCAACATCTAGAAGAATTATTATTAATCTTTGGAATCCAGCTACACAAAATAAAGCAGCATTACCTAGTTGTTTATTTTATTATCAATTTTGTGTAGATCCGACTAAAAATCAATTACATTGTATTATCCATCTTAGAAGCTCGGATTATTTTCTAGCAAATAACTGGAATACTTGCACTGGAACACTATTAACATATATGCTTTGTAATTTAGAAGGAATTAATTTAACACCTGGAACATTAACCGTAATGGTTAGTGATGCTCATATTTATAAAACACATATTAACCAAGTTTGTCAAAATTTAATCAGAAAACCTTATCCATATCCAATTCTTAAAATTAAAGAAAAAAAACAAAACATTACCGATTTTACATTTAAAGACCTGGAATTAATTGGTTATAAATCACATCAATCTATCAAAGCAGAAATGGCAGTCTAAACACTTTTTAGAAAAAAGTAATATCAAAAAATACTTTTAACAAAATAAAATGATTATAATTAAAAAGGCATAACAAATCTTACATAATCATTCATAGAAAAAATATGTAAGATTTGTTATGCCTTTTTAAGCTTCTAGGTTTAATATTTTTATATTTTTTTTATTTTTATTATATATTACTTTTAAAGAAAAAAAGTGTTAGTAAAATATAAATAGAAAACATAAAATGGAAAATAAAGGAGATGCAATATGGATTGATGATTTTAATCAATTAATTAGACAAGATAGATTAATGGATTTTATACCAACTGTTTCTATGTCATATAGTGAAAGAATTAATTCTATTGTCAGACTTTCAGTATATGTTGGTATTATATTAGCTTTATTACATAATAATTATTTATATATTTATGTTCCAATTGTTGTTTTAGTTGCTACATATTTAAGTTATGTATTCCAAAGTAAACAAACAAAAGAAAATTATCAAAATTTACCTAGACAATTAGACCCAATTACCGAAAATCCATCATTACAAAGATATTTAAATACATTAGAGGAAATTGAACGTCAAAAAGCTCGTTGTGTATCAACTACTGTTGATAATCCTTTTATGAACCCATTACCAGCCGATGATAGAAGAAGAGGTCC
>JACCDO011109231.1_pt1 | contig 16715 bp, 9 predicted proteins | sample 7446101 | NCBI WGS metagenome assembly JACCDO01 (sample SAMN15323440, study PRJNA562643) | freshwater metagenome | isolation source: river surface water | place: USA:Blue River Watershed | collected 2017-08-16 | reverse complement strand
AAGGCATCATGAGCGTCACCTCGCACAGCGGCTCGTGCCGCCTCCTGCCCGAGGAGCGCATGCAGGCGATGACGGGCGCGCTGCCGCCGAAGACCATCCCGCGGGTCGCCGGCGGGCCGTTCACCGAGTGGACGGCCGCCATCCGCGGCGGCCCCAAGTGCGGCTCCGATTTCGATTACGCCGCCGGCCTGACCGAGGTTGTTTTGCTGGGCGTCGCCGCGCAACGTGCGCAGGCACGCCTCGAGTGGGACGCAGCCACGGGACGTTTTCCCAACCGCCCGGATTGCGATGTCTTCGCCGGCCCCGGCTACACGTATCGTCCCGGTTGGGGAGTGTAGGCGGCAGCGGCGGCTGCGAGCCGGTGCTCACTGACTACCCCACGATGAGATTGCCGCTCCTCATGCTGCTCGGCGTCGCCGTGTCACTCACGGCCGGCGCGACGCCGCAGTTCGAAGCCGACGTGCTCCCCGTGTTGTATCGTCACTGCTTCAGCTGCCACAGCGAGAAACAGGCGAAACCCAAGGCCGGGCTGCGGCTGGATTCGGCGGCAGGTCTCGTTGACGGCGGCGTTATTGCGCCCGGCAAGCCCGACGAGAGCGAGCTGCTGCAGCGCGTGTCGCTGCCGCACACCGATGACGACGTGATGCCACCGCTGAAGGGCGGCGCGCAGCCGCTCTCCGAGCCCGAACGGGCTTTGTTGCGCGCGTGGATCGCCGCCGGGGCCAAGCTGGACGGTTGGGTAAAGTTCGAGCACCGCGAGGCACCTCGCGGCGAGCCCGTCGCCACCGTCGCTCGCGCGACGGTGCCGGAGATCGCCCTCCAAGTGGATGCCTTGATCGATCGCCACCACACGGCGCAGGGCACCACGCTGAACGCGCCGGCGAGCGATGCGGTATTCCTGCGCCGCGTCTACCTGGACGTCGCCGGCCGCATCCCGAGTCTGGAAGAGAGCACCCGCTTCCTCGCCGATCCCCGCGAGGACCGGCGGGCCCGGCTGATCGACGCCCTACTCGCCGGAGAGGGCTACGTGAGCCACACCTACAACTGGAAGGCGGACCAACTCCGCCTCAACCCGCGCGCGCTGGCCGGCGGTCAACCGGCCTGGCTCTACGACGACTGGGTGAAGGACGCCATCCGCTCGGGCCTCCCGCACGACGAAACGGTGCGCCGGCTCATCACCGCCAAAGGCTACCTCTGGGAAAACGGCGCGGCCGGATTCTACCTGCGCGATCTCGGCATGCCGTTGGATCATGCCTCGAACCTGTCACGCATCTTCCTCGGCACGCGCATGGAGTGCGCCCAGTGCCACGACAACCCGCTCGAACCCGTGACCCAGAAGGACTTTTACCAGATGGCGGCCTTCACCGCGGGCGTCTCGAATCTCAGCAGTCCGAGCGGCTACTCCAACGACAACGTCAGTCAGTGGCACGAGCTCAAGATGCTCCTCGCCCGGGCGGGCAACGACGCGGCGCTGCAGGCCGGCGTGAGCCGCGCCATCTCCTTTCTGAAGCGGCTCACCACGGATACCAACAAGCCGCTCACGTTTCCGGCCACCTATGCCTACGATCACGCCGCGCGGGGTCGGCCCGTTTCGCCGCGGACACTGTTTGGCGACGAGGCCCAGATCGTCGACGGCGATCACCGGCGGGCCTTTGCGGAGTGGTTGACCTCGCCGCGCAATCCACGGTTCGCCAAGAACGCCGCCAACCGACTCTGGAAACGTGTCATGGGAGCCGGCCTCATCGAACCCGTCGACAGCCTCACGGCACTGCCGCATCCGGAACATCGCGAGCTGCTCGGATTTCTCACGTCGGCGCTGATCGGCTTTCGTTTCGACGAGCGGGCGTTCCTCGCGGTGCTGCTGAATACCCGGTTGTATCAGAGCCAAGCCGTCCGCGAGCGACCGGAGCCCGGCTCCGTCCTCGGGTTGCACGGCCCGCTCCTGCGGCGGCTGTCGGCCGAGCAGATCTGGGACTCGCACCTTGTGCTCCTCGTGCCGGACCTCGATGAACGCAAAGCCGCCGTGCGCCACGAGGGCTCCCTTTTGAACCCGGCGCGGTTGCGCCGGCTCGCGGCCATGACCGCCGAAGAGATCATCGCGCGGGCGCGCGGCGAAATGGCCTATCGCGTCCGACGCCGCGAACACACGCTCCGGCTCGCCGAACAGAAGCAGGAACTCGCCGCCACCCAGGCCGGCGGGAACGCGGCCGAGGTGCGGCGCGTGCACGCCGACCACGCCCGGGAGAACGAAACCTTTTTCGGACCGGAGCTGCAGGCGCTGGAGATGGGCGGCGCCCAACCGGCGCCGGAGACCGACCCCCGTTGGGCGTCGCTGCCACGCGGTTTTCTCCGTGCCTCGGAGATTCCGCTTCCTCTGCCGCTCGGCCATTTCCTGCGCCAATTCGGCCAGTCGGACCGGCGCGAGATCGACGCGTTCAACCGGGACCCGAACACCACGCACGCGCTGGCCCTGATGAACGGCGATCTGGTCGCGCGGATCGTCGCGCCCGATTCGCTGCTGCGGCGCCAGTTGGCTGAAACCGGAGGTAGCCGCGACCGCCTGTTGTCACTCATCTACCGCTCCATCCTGATGCGTGCCCCGACGGAAGACGAGCTCGCGACGCTGGAAAGCTTCACCGCCTCCAGCCTTACGCCCTTGGAAGACGCGATCTGGGCGCTGCTGAATTCGCCGGAGTTCCTCTTCCAACAGTAGCCGCCGGAATTTCCCCAATGAAATCGATGCTGAACGACCTGTCCCGCCGAGCGTTCGTGGAGCGTTTCGTGAAGACTTTCATGGGCGTGAGCCTGCTGCCGGGGCGGGAAGGCTTGCGCGCAGCCGGATCATCGCCGCGCGCCCGGGCGAAGAGCGTCATCTTTCTCTACCTCCGCGGCGGACTTTCGCACATCGACACGTTTGATCCGAAGCCGGGGCGCCCCGAGATGGGCGGCGTGCGCGCCATCGGGACGAGTGCGGACGGCGTGCAGGTATCCGAGTGGTTTCCGCGCATGGCGCGGCAGATGCACCATGTTTCGCTCGTGCGCTCCATGACCTCGACGCAGGGAATCCACGAGCTAGGCGCCTACTCGGCGCACACCAGCCACTTCATGACCCCGACCATCCGTCACCCGGCGCTCGGCTCGTGGGTCGTGAAGCTGCTCGGTTCAGAGAACCGCTTACTGCCGGGCAACGTCCTCATCAACGGCAGTCCGCAGCACCCGGGTAGCAGATATTTCCCCGCGCACCTAGCCCCGCTGCCGATCGTAGATCCGGGCGCGGGTCTGCAGAACGCCGCGCTGCCCGCCGCGGTGAGCGAGGCGGATTTCAACCGCCGCGCCGCCCTCGCGCGCGCCATCGGCAGCCACTTCGTGCAGCAGACGCCGCATCGGGATGCCGCCGCCTATCTCAAAATCCAACAGGAGGCCGCTGCCCTCATGAAGAGCGAGGATCTCAAGGTCTTCGACATCGCGCGCGAAGACGCGAAGACGCAGGCGGCCTACGGCGCGCACACGTTCGGCAAAGGCTGTCTGCTGGCAAGACGTCTGGTCGAGGCCGGCGTGCGCTTCATCGAGGTGGAGGACGATCAGAACTGGGATACGCACAACGATCAGATCAAATCCATGCGTCTCATGACGCCCTCGGTGGATCAGACGATGGCCGCCCTGCTTGAGGATCTCCATCAGCGCGGACTGCTCGCGAGCACGCTCGTGGTCATGGCGACGGAATTCGGCCGCACGCCGCAGATCAGCAGCGTCACCGCCGGGCGGGGGCATCATCCCGGTGTGTTCACGTGGTGGTTGGCCGGTGGTGGCGTGAAGGGCGGCCACGTCCACGGCCAGTCCGACGCCATCGGAGAACAAGTCGCGGAGAATCCCGTCACGATGCCGGACCTCAACGCGACCGTGGCGATGGCCCTGGGACTGGACATCGGCCACATCGAGCTCTCGCCGTCGGGACGACCCTTCACGGTCGCCGACAAGGGCCGGCCCGTCACGGCGCTCTTTTCGTAGAGGCGTGGCCATCCGTTTTACGCCCTCCGGATCGGGTTCCCTCCGCTCCTCCCTAAACCCCTCATGTACACGCTGACTCCAATCATTGGCACCACTGCACTCCGACGGGTGGGCGTTGCCCCTGCCCTCCCGATCAGCGTGCGCGCTGAGTCGAGCGCTGCCGAACCCGCGCCAACCACCGGCGAAGACCTCCCGCTTCCAGCCGTCTTCATCCAGCCGAGCCGTGCGAATGCTTACGTGGCGACAGCGACCAGCAGATCCTGACCTAAAACGCCTTCCACCCTCGGGCCACACCGTGAAATCTCCGCCCGGGTCGGCGGTTTCAAGCCGGACCCTCGTCCCGAGAACGTAGCCACACCTTTGACCGCCGCTCCAAGCATCAATCCGCCTGCGCATGCCTAAGGTCCGAACCATCGTTCCGATCAACTCTCGCGCGCTCTGGCCTTCCTTCGCGTTCGAGGACGACCACTCAGTCATCCGCGGGCGCGAACAAGGACCGATCTCAACCTTCTCCAAGCAATGACCACCCACCCGATCGTGAAAGCCTGGATCCTGTGCCCGGCTCTGCTGCTTTCTTCCCTCTTCGGGCAGCCGCTCGCCAACGACCGCTACACGCTGGCGCCCGCGGCCGACGGTTCCGTGCAACTCACCGCGAAGGATGCCGGCACTTGGACGTTCCGCGGTGATTTCGCGGTGCTGACGGCTATCGCCGATCCGAAGCCCGCGATGCGCCCCGGCAACATCCCGCGCGTCTCCTACAACCTACTCACCTGGCAGACGCCCGCGAGGCCGCCCGGGGCCGCCCTCAAGAATGTTAAGCGCTCCACCGCGCAGGCCGGTGACGGCTTCGACGACCGGATTCTTGATGGCGAAACGCAGCAGCGCACCGCCGATGTGTTTGCCGCCACACCGCTCACGCGCGTGCGCGCCACCGCCGTCACGCGCGAAGGCGCGACCCTCCGCTTCGCCCTCGCCGAGCAATCCGACTTCACGCTCTCCGCCACGCTCACCTTGCCGGCGGGCGACGCCGAGCCCGTGCTCGTGTTCACGCTAACACCCAAACGCGCCGCTTGGTTCTCCGTCGGATACATCGGCGCCCCCGCCCACCGCCTCGATGATCTCGCGGAGGTCTGGCAGCCGTTCATCTGGCAGGAAAAGCGTTTTCCCGAACGTTCCTACCTTACCGCGGCCTTCCAATGTTCGCTACCTGCGACGTTCGCGCGAAAGGGCAACGTCACCCTCGGCGTGGTGGCCGATGCCGACGAACTTCCCTTCTCGCCGCTCCCGCTGCTCGACAACAGCCGCTTTGGCGTCGCGCTGCGCAACCCGGCCGGCGAGGCGCAGCCGATGGTCTTCGCGCCGATGCTCGGCGGCGCCGAATCGAAGCGTACTCCCGGCCAGACCTTCACGTTCAAGCTCCGCTTGTTCGCCGGGGCCGGCGACATCACCACGGCATACGAGATGCTGGCCCGGCGCCTCTACGGTTTCCGCGACCACCGCCGCAACGCCATCGCTTCGCTCAACGAGACGCTCGACAACATGATCGACTACGGAATGAGCCGCCACAGCTGGTTCATCGAAGAACTGAAGGGCTGCTCCTATTCCACCGACGTCCCCGGTGCGGTGAAGAACGTCTCCTCACTCAACCCCCTCAACCTCGCGCTCGTGACCGATGACGAAGAGATCTTCCGGAAACGCGCCTACCCGATCGTCGAGTTCATGCTTTCGCGCGAGAAGTTCCTTTTCTCGCTGGACCCGAAGCAAAAGATCCAGAGCCCCTCGCGCGCCCTGCTTGGACCCTGTGCCCCGGTCAGCGAACTCGCCGCGCTCTACGGCATCACCCACGGCGCCTCCCCGGTCCTGCGCCAACTGGCTGAGCAGATGCTTGGTCGGAACCGCACCCTCAACCTCGACGACGTGGCCGAGGGCGGCAGCTGGCAGAACCAGCTGAGTGTGTCCCTGGTCACAGGTGACCCCGCGCTGCTCGCCTCCGCCCGCCGCGGCGCCGATGCCTATATCGCGAAGCACATCGACCGGCCCGCCACTGGCTTCGATGAAGGCGGCATGTTTTTCTGGGTTGGTTTCGCTCCGAAGTGGATCGACCTCTTCCGCTTGTACGAGGCGACGGGAGAGCCGCGCTACCTGGCGGCAGCCCGCCGAGGCGCCCGCCAGTACACGTTGTTTACCTGGATGGCTCCGCGCATCCCCGACACCGAGGTGACCGTGAATCCCGGCGGCCATGCCCCGGTCTATTGGTATCTGAAGAACAAGGGCCACGCCCCGATGAAGGCTCCGGAGGAAAGCGTCCCCGCGTGGCGCCTCTCCGAGATGGGCCTGACGCCCGAATCTTCCGGCACGATGTCGGGGCACCGCGCCATCTTCATGGCCAACTACGCGCCGTGGATGCTCCGCATCGCCGCGCTCACCGGCGATCAACTGCTCCACGATGTCGCCCGCTCCGCGGTCGTGGGCCGCTATCGCAATTTCCCCGGATATCACATCAACACCGCCCGCACCACGATCTACGAACGCGCCGATTATCCGATGCGCGACCACAAGGCGCTGAGCGTGAATTCATTTCACTACAATCACATCTGGCCGCACATGAGCATCCTCCTCGACTTCCTCGTGACGGACGCCTTCGCGCGGTCGAGCGGGAAGATCGATTTCCCCGCACATTTCATCGAGGGCTATGCCTACCTGCAGAGTAAATTTTACGGTGACCGCCCCGGAAGATTCTTCGACCGCGACGATGCCGTTCTTTGGCTGCCCCGTCGGCTCATCAAGAGCAGCTCCGTCGAGATCAATACCCTCGTAGCCCGCGGCCGCGACCGCGTCTACCTCGCCTTCACCAACCAATCGCCCGAAGCCGTCACCGCCGAGATCACGCTCAACGCCAAGATTCTCCCGCAACTCGCCGGCCGGACCTTCCGCACGCGCGTCTTCCGGGACGGCTCAGCCACGACGCTGCGCGACGGCCGACTTAGCGTCAGCGTCCCGCCCATGGGGCTCACCGCCGTCGAGGTCGAGGGCCTTGAGGTGCAGCCCAAGTTCCAAGACCGCCTCGTGGGAGCCCGCGCCGCCGATGCTTGGAATCGCGACCACGTCGTGCTGCCGCTCGGCGGAACACAGGCCATGATCCTTAATTTCGGTCCCGCCGCGACCACCGCCTACGTCTACCTCCAGGCCGACGATTCAAAATTCAGGGAGGTCACGCTCAGCTACACCGTCGGCGATCGAAAGGCGACGCTCACCGATACGAGCTACCCCTTCGAGTTCACCGTTCCCGTGCCAGCCGGGGCCACGAGCTTTGATTTCGAAGTGCTGGGCGTGACGGTTGCCGGCGAAAGGCAATCGACCGGCCCCGCCGCTTTGCAGCGTTGAGGTACGCATCGTCCTTCTCCCGTGAACCCACTCGCGCCCCGTCTGCTTTCCGCCCTTGGAAGCGTTGACACGCCGGTCTGAACGCCGGGCCCCTTGCGCGACCACCCAAATGGCCATGCCCCACATCCCGCATCTTCGCTGGTGGATCGTCTCGCTCATCTTTTTCGCCTCCGTCCTCAACTATGTCGACCGGCAGGCCCTTTCCATCCTGGCGCCCACCATCCAGAAGGAGCTCGGTCTCTCCAACGAGGACTACGCTTCGGTGCTCAACGCCTTCCTGGTCGCCTACACCGTGGCGCTCATTCTTTCCGGGAAGATCGTCGACCGCTTCGGAGTCCGCTTCAGTCTCGCGCTGTTCGTCGGCTGGTGGTCCGTCGCGAATATCCTCACGGGCTTCGCCCGTTCGGCCGCTTCCCTCGGCGTCTGCCGGTTCCTGCTCGGCCTCGGTGAGGCGGGCAACTGGACCGCTGCGCCCAAGGCCGTCTCCGAATGGTTCCCAGCCCGGGAACGCGGGCTGGCCATCGGCATCTACACGCTGGGCGCCACGGTCGGCGCTACGGTCGCACCCATCCTCATCGTCGGCCTCGCCTCCTGGCATAGTTGGCAAGCCGCCTTCATCGTGACCGGTTCGGCGGGGCTCGTCTGGCTCATTCCGTGGCTCTGGCTCTACCGCCGTCCCGGCGAGCACCCAGGCCTTTCCACCGAGGAGCGCACCTTGATCGCTTCCGGACAGGCCTCCGATCCGACCGGTAATTCCAACGCCATTCCTGACTGGGGGAAATGGCACCGCGTCCTCCTGCGCCGCGAGGTCCTGCTGCTGATCTTCGCCCGGATGCTGACCGATCCCGTCTGGTATTTTTTCCAGTTCTGGTTCGCCAAGTATCTCTACGACTCGCGCGGCCTCGACCAACGATCCCTGAGCGTGACGTGGGTCGTGTACCTAGCCGCCGACATCGGTGTGCTTTCCGGCGGATGGCTGTCCGGACTGTTGATCAAGCGTGGCACCGGTCCGGTGCGCAGCCGCCTGTGGATCATGCTCGCCTGCGCGGTGCTCGTGCCGCTCGGAGCGGCGATCCCGCACGTGGATGCGCTTTGGCTCGTCCTCGCTTTCGGCATGGTCGCCGTGCTCGCCCACCTCGCGTGGCTGATCAACCTCAGCGCGCTCGTCGTCGATCTGGTGCCACGCGGATCCCTGGCCTTTGCCTTCGGGGTGATCGCCGCCGGCAGTTCCCTGGGCGGCCTGATGATGAACAAGGCCGTTGGTTCCCTCGTCACCAATACGTCCTACGACCCCGCGTTCAGCTTCATGCTCCTCCTGCACCCGCTGGCCTGGCTCCTCGCCTGGCAACTTCGTCCGCGCAAAACAACGGTCTGAACCACCCTTCTCCGTCCTCGTTCCTCCGATGCTTGTCCACTCTCCCGTCGCTTCTCGCGCGCTCATCCGAAAAGATCTTTCCGGCGACCTCGTGGTCGTCGGTGGCGGCCTGGCGGGCACCTGCTGCGCGATCACCGCGGCGCGCGCCGGTCTCAAGGTCATCCTCGTGCAGGACCGTCCCGTCCTCGGCGGCAACGCCTCCAGCGAGGTCCGCCTCTGGGTCCTCGGTGCGACTTCCCACCTCGGGAACAACAACCGCTGGGCCCGCGAGGGCGGTGTCATCGACGAGTTCCTGCTCGAAAACCAATACCGCAACCCCGAGGGCAACCCGCTGATCTGGGACACCATCCTGCTCGAGAAGACGATCGCGGAGAAAAGCCTCACCCTGCTCCTCAACACTGCCGTTCACGATCTCGAAAAATCCGGCCCCGACACGATTCGCGCCGTCCGCGCCTTCAATTCGCAAAACTCCACCGCCTACGAACTCGCCGCGCCCCTCTTCGTCGACGCTTCGGGCGACGGGATCGTCGGCTTCCTCGCCGGGGCCGCGTTTCGGATCGGCGCCGAAGCCGCCGCCGAGTTCGACGAGGCTTTCGCGCCCGCCGTCGCCAATTCCGAGCTGCTTGGGCATTCGATCTACTTTTACTCCAAGGACACCGGCCGCCCGGTGAAGTTCACCGCCCCCAGTTACGCGCTCCAGGACATCACGCGGGTCCCGCGCTACCGCGACTTCAACGCCGCCGAGTTCGGCTGTCGCCTGTGGTGGATCGAGTACGGCGGTCTCCGCGACACCGTGCACGAAACCGAGGAGATCAAGTGGGAGCTCTGGCGCGTCGCCTACGGCGTTTGGAACTACATCAAGAACTCCGGAAAATTCCCCGAGGCGACCAACCTCACGCTCGAATGGGTCGGCACCATCCCCGGCAAACGCGAGAGCCGCCGGTTCGAGGGGGATTTCATGGTGTCGCAGCGCGACCTCATCGAGCAACGCCCCCAGCCGGACGCCGTGTCGTACGGTGGATGGTCGATCGATCTCCATCCTCCCGCCGGCGTCTACAGCGAGAAGCCAGGCTGCCAGCAGTGGCACGCGAAAGGCATATTCCCGATTCCGTATCGCAGCCTCTACTCCCGCAACATCACCAATCTGTTCCTCGCCGGCCGCATCACGAGCGCGACCCATGTCGCCTTCGGCTCCACCCGCGTGATGGCCACCTGCGCGCACAGCGGGCAAGCCGTCGGCCTCGCGGCCGCCCACTGCGTGCGCGACGGCCTCACCCCGCGTGACCTCGGCAGCCCCGCACGCATGGCGGAACTGCAGCGCCGACTTCTTCGAGCCGGTCAGTTCATTCCCGGTGTCGCGCTCCGCGACGCCACGGATCTCGCCGTCCGCGCGACGCTCCACGCCTCCTCCGTCTATCAACTCTCCGAACTGCCCGCCGGCTCCGACCGCCTTCCGCTCACCGACGCTTGGGCGATGCTGCTCCCCGTCGCGCCCGGTCCCATGCCTGCGGTGACATTCATGTTCGACGTCGCCACCGCCACCGAACTCGTCGCTGAACTGCGCGTGAGTTCGAAGGTCAGCAACCATACGCCCGACGTCACCCTCGCCACGCTTCGCCTTCCGCTCGCCGCCGGCCCCGCGCAGGCCGTCAAGCTGGTCTTTCCCTCATTGATCGACGCCCCGCGCTACGCCTTCGTGTGCCTCACTGCCAACCCGGCGCTTACCGCCCACCTCAGCGACCAGCGCCTCACCGGGGTTCTCGCCGTCACGCAGAAATTCAACCGCGCCGTCGCCAAGTCCCCGCGGCAGGAGCCGCCTCCCGGCACCGGAATCGAGAGCTTCGAGTTCTGGATTCCCCAGCGCCGGCCCGGAGGAAAGAACCTCGCGATCCGGGTCGAGCCGCCGCTCGCGTTGTTCGGTCCGGAAAATCTCCGCAACGGTTTCAGCCGTCCCACCAACCAGCCAAACGTCTGGCTCGCTGCCCTCGCCGACACCGAGCCCACCCTTACCCTCGCGTGGCCCGAACCCGTCGAGATTTCGCGCCTCGAATTCGACCTCGATGCCGACTTCGACCACCCGCTGGAGACCGTGCTGATGTTGAATCCCGAGACCGTGGCGCCGTTTTGCGTGCCGGCCCTCCGCGTCCTCGACGACACGGGCCGCGTCATCGCTGAATTCCGCGATCTTCATCTCAGTCAAGCCGGGCTCACGCTCGCCTCGCCCGTGCTCACGCGCCGCCTCACCGTTCAGCTCACATCTCCCGCCAGCGGTGCGCCAGTGGCGCTCTTCCGAGTTTCCGCCTACCAAGCAGCGTCGTGATCAATCCTCCGCTCGTTCCTGGCCGGATCGGGGCACTGGTTGGTTTGGCGGACGGAAAGGAAGAACCCGGGCTTAATTTCTCCAGCGGAACACCCGCGGCTTGCAGGCGCGCTGCCCCGTCGGAAACCGGCCCTGAATCAGGAAAATCGGCGGATCCGGTCCTGCACGTCGTCCTGCAGGCGACACCCGCGTGCCCCGGGGTCTTCACGACGGAACTCGGGTGCGCGAGCTGGAGTTGGATCGCGTACCGGCCGAGGACTGCCGCCTTGCGCTGCTCGTCGCGGCGGACGCCCTGCATCTGCTCGTCGGTGAGGTGAGCGTAGGGGCCGGTACGGGGCGTCATTCCGAACCTCGCACTGGCCTGCGATGAATCGCTGGCCGCGCTCATCGCGGACCTAAAGCAACGCGGGTTGCTTGAGCAAACTCTGGTCGTCTGGGGCGGCGAGATAGGACGGGGACCTGAATCACAACGGCAGCGCGTTCACGTGGTGGATGGCCGGCGGCGGGATTCGTCCGGGCTTCGCCTACGGAGCGACCGACGACCAAGCCTTCACGGCGGTCGAAAAACCGATCCATGTGCGCGACCTGCACGCCACCATGCTCTGGATGTGCGGCCTCGATGTCCGCCAGCTCAAGCACAACGGCTGCGGCTTCGACGACTCGTGCAAGGTTGCGACTGAGATCATCACCTGAACCGGCATGCCTCACCTATCATCCCGAAACAAACGGGACAGGGCAGCGTTCAAAGCCGGGGCCCGTCGACGGACGATGATACCCCTGCTGCTGCTGATCGGGGCAGTGCCGGGACTTCCATCCATGCTACGCCACTCTGAAGCGAAGCTGTTTTTCGAGAATCATTGCTATGACTGTCACAGCGATGACTCTGCGAATGGGGACCTTCGAATCGATATGCTGGCCACCGCCGCCATCGCCGCCTTCCTCGACTGCGGCGACTTCCACGCCGGCTTCACCCGCCTGCACTGCCCCGACTGCGGCCACGAATTCCTCGTCGCCTTCACCTGCAAGCAGCGCGTTCTCTGCGCCTCCTGCCACCAGCGCCGCACCCTCATCGAGGGCGCCTTGATCGCCGATGAGATCTCCGCCCCGGTGCCCCACCGGCACCTCGTGCTCACCCTCCCCCGGCTGATTCGCCACACCTTCAAGTTCGACCGCGCCTTGCTTGGCGAACTCCACCACGCCGCCCACTCGGCAATCACCGCCTGACTCCGCCAACGCACCGGCCAGGCCGAAGGCCGGCCCGGTCTCGTCGTCACCGTACAAACCTTCGGCGACTTTCTGTTCTGGCATCCCCACATCCACGTGCTGGACGCCGCCGGCGTGTTCGCTGCCAACGGCAATTTTCACCCTGCCCCGCCCGGCGGCTGGCGGGATCTCGCGGAACTCTGGCGTCACACCGGCCTGCGCCGCCTGCGCGACGCCGGCGCCCTCGCGACTGGCAGATCGCCAAATTGAAGAGGCCGGCTCGGAGAGCCGGCCCCACCCGCTCAGAGCCCCAGGTGTTCCTTCACTTCCTTCTCGAGTTTCGGGCCGCGGGCGTCGGTCGAGACCAGGCGGCCCGACTTATCGAGCAGGAACATCGCGGGAATGCCGGTGATGCCATAGAAGGGAGCGTACGGGTTCTGGTCCCAGCCCTTGCCGTCGTAGTAGTGCGGCCAGGCGGTGCCCTTCTGGGCGGCAAACTCATTGAACTCGGCGAGCGTCACCTTGCCGCGTTCGGATTTCGCCGGATCGGCAGGCGCGGCGTCGACCGAGATGCCGATGATCTCAAAGCCCTTGGCGTGATAGGCATCGTAGACCCGCTTCATGTTCGGGACCTCGGCGACACAAGGACCGCACCACGTCGCCCAGAAATCGATGAGCACCACCTTGCCGCGCAGCTTCGCGAGGTCGACATCCCGTCCGTCCGAGGAGGTGAACTTCAGCTCCATCGGGGTGCGCCGGAGTTTTTCGACCTCCATCTCGCCGGCCGCCCACTTGGCGACGCGGGCGTTGCCGTCCTTCATCATGAGGGCGAGATGGGGTTCGACGGCCTTGAGGTCGGTGCGCCGCAGGCGATTGAGATACTGCCACTCGGCGACGCGAATCGTGGACGAGGCCGGGAATTTCTCCTTCAGCACGTCGATCCGGCGGCGGAACTCCGCCAGCGCGCCGCCCTGATCGATCTCCGCCCGCGCGTGATCGACCCACTTTTCGTAGGCCGACTGCCGCGCCTTTTCTGGCGCGTCGGGAGCCGTCATCATCTCGGTCATCATCGCGGCGAGCTGGGCCTGCCAGGCCTTTTGCGCGGCGGCATTGCGCACGACGGCGTCGAAGCCTTTCGCCTCCACGTCGCCGATTTCCTGCACGAACATCCGATTGTTGCTCCCCATCGCCAACACGGCGTTCCAACGCCGCGGATCGGTGGGATATTTCGCGAAGAACTCCTGGAGCAGCGCGTGCAGGCTCTCGCCCCGCTCGGCCAGGGCTTCGACGTAAGCGCGCGTGTAGATGATCTTGTCGCCCTCGCGTTTGACCGCCGGGCGCGGCGCCTTTTGGGCGGCCTCAATTTTCGACCAGAGGGCATCGGCGGCAGCCTCGGCGGCCGCCAGCGGGAAGACCGCCGCGAGGGCAAACGCCGCGACCAGCACGGCGGAGGGGAAACGGAGCATGGTTTTCATGGGAAAGAGGAGGGCTGGGATTCGTCACGGGGCGCGGGCACTCTTGCCCGCGGTCGGTGGTTTGAGGGGGGCGGGCCGGAGTGCCCCCCCGTGGCGGAAGCAGATCGTTCGGTGCTTGGGAGAGGGGAAGGCCGGCATGGCGAGCCGGTCCCACCGGGTCTCAAGTTTCCCGCGGGAAAGTTGTTCACAGCGCCTTCTTGACCTGCAGGTAGACGAACTGCTGGCGCGGGTCGTCGTAGCGACTGTAGAAGCCGGTGCTGTCGGAGTAGAACGGCGGCTCGCGGTCGAGCGCGTTGAGGATGCCGAGCCGCCATTCGGTGCCACTGGCCCACTTGCGCCAGCCGCGCTCGGCCTGCGACGCGGCGACCTTGTAGCCCAGTTGCAGATCGACCGTGGTCGAGGCCGGGATCTTGCGCCCGTCGACATACGAGGCGGTGGGAATCGCCGGCACCGGCTGCGTGGTGCTCGCGTAGTAGGAATTCGTATACCGCACGGTCAGGCCCGCCATGTAAGGACCCTTGTCCCACGAGACGTTGGTGTTGCCGCGCCAGCGCAACGGGGCGTTCTGGGTGTCGACCGAGTTGATCGCCGGGCTGCTCCGGCGCGCCTTGGTCTTGTGCGCGTTGAAATTGGTCGCGGCGGTGCTCCAGTTGACGCGGCCCCAGCTCTCGGCGGGCAGCGGCAGGCGGTAGTTGATCCGGTACTCGAAGCGGTTCTGCCAGACCGAGGCCAGGTTGATGCGGCTGAGGTCGATCTTGGTGATCGCGCCCGCATAGCCGTTGGCGGTGTCGGCCGCCGTGGGCGCGGCGCGCTCCAGCCGCCCCTCGTAGTCCTGCGGGAAGTTGAGCACATCCGCCACGGCCGGCGCGGAAGGTGTGTCGAACCGCACAATCTCGCGGTAGTCCGCCGTGATCGAAAGCCCCTTCAGGAAGCGGGGCTTGAGGATGACGCCGAAGTTCTTCGAACGCGAAAATTCCGTGCGCAGGAGCGGATTGCCGCCGGTGATGTAGGTGGGCACCTGGGTGAGGGTGGCCACGTTGCCCCGCCGTGGATCGGTGATCGTGAGGTTCTGGTTGGTGGCCGTCGTGGGGGGCACGATAGCCGCGGAGGTCAGTGGTACAAAGCCCTCGGAGAGCGAAGCGCGCAGGGAAATGTCCGGGACGATGGTGACCATGCCGGACACGGTGTTGGAGATCGTGTTGCGCACGAGGTTGGAGACATCCCAGCGGCGACTGAAACCGATCTCCGCCGCCTGCACCGGCACCGGACGCCAGCCGCGGCCGATCACGGGCACGGTGGATTCGAAGTACGCCGACTGCACGGTTTCGGAGGAAGGCGTGTAGGACGGCTGCAAGGTCGTGAGGCCGGTGAGCTGGTTCATGCCCGCGCCGATCGGGATGTACTGGGCGGTGCGCTGCCGGTCCCAGCGGATCTCACCGCCGGGCGAGATGCGCCAGGGGCCGGCGGGGAGCTGCAAAATCTCGCCCACGGCGCGAAACGTCGTCTGGGCGTTGCGGTTGTAGAAGGAATTGTGCCGGTCGTAGATGAAGAGGCTGGTCTCGGTGGCGGCGGAGATGGGGTAGAGGTCGTGATCGGCGAACACGCTGTAAATGCCCCAGCGCTCGGCGAGGGAGGAGGGAGCGCGTACGGCGGTGGCGGCACCGGGGTCGTTGGGACCGGGGCGGGTGAGGAAGGTGCTCAAGTTGTTGGGCGGATTGTGGGCATCCGAGAAAAGCCGCTGGTACTGGCCCGAGGCGTCGAAGGTCCATTCCCACTTTTCGCTGAGCTTGCCCTTGAGTCCGATCGTCAGGCGCCCGTCCTCGCGCTCCTGAAACGAGCTCGGGTCGCGAATGTCGGGGGTGTCGAAGAGCACGATGATGGGGATGCCGACGAACCCGGGCGTGACGCCGGTGCGGAAGGGATTGTAGGGATCCGTAGCCGTCATCGAGTGGGACAGGGACTGCGGGAAGCTGTAGTTCTGCCGCTGGTACGCGACCTGGGCCTCGAGGTACAGGGTGAGCTTGTCCTTGATGATCGTGTGCTCGGCTTGGGACTGGAGGGAGTAGTTGGTCTGGGGCCGGTAGAGCACGGAACGGTTGTAGCGCGGCTCGAGGTTCGGCTTGCCGGCGGTGGCGGTGAAGGAGGCCGGAGTGAGGGTGACGGATTGGGCGGCGTTGAGGCCCGCGGGGATCGCCGCATAGCGCGCGGTGGGGTTGCCCGGGATGTTGAGTCCGCCAGTGGGGGCGTTGATCAAAATGTTGCCCGGCATGCCGGCCAGCGCACGCAGGGCGACGCTTTCGAAGTAGGAGATGCCGGCGGTGGTGCGGTAGGGAGTATTGGGGCCGTACTTGTCGAGGGCGCGCTGGAGGTAGTTGCGCTGATGATGGTAGATCGGCTCGCGGGTGTTGTAGTCGAGGGTGAAGGTGACATTGGTCCGGCCGCCGTTGAGGCTCATGCCCTGCAGGCCGGTGACGCGAAACTCGGAACCGCCGCCGTGGGTCGAGGTGCCGAAATAGGTGGTCACGTCGCGCATCGCGTAGTCCTTGCGCAGGATCACGTTGACGGCACCGCCGACGGCACCGCCGCCGTAGAGGGCCGCGGCGGAGGCAGAGAGCACCTCGATGCGCTCGATGGCGCCGATTGGGATGCGCGAGATGTCGGTGCCGCCGACGTTGCTGCCAGGACCGAGGCGCCGGCCGTTGATGAGCACAACGGTCTGCTGGGCGCCGAAGCCGCCGAGGTTCACGGAGGCGGTGGAGTAGGTCTGGCCGCCGGAGACCTGCACGTTGCCGATGGCCGATTGGAGGATGTTCCCATAGTTCGTCGCCTCGGGGACATTGCGGAATAACTCCTCCATGCTCGTCGCGCCCAGGCGATCGATCTCGCCGCGGTCGATGACGTTGAACGGCAGCGGCGCCTCCTCGTCGGTGCGAAAGAGCGACTTGTTGTT
>JACCDO012175254.1_pt1 | contig 16720 bp, 19 predicted proteins | sample 7446101 | NCBI WGS metagenome assembly JACCDO01 (sample SAMN15323440, study PRJNA562643) | freshwater metagenome | isolation source: river surface water | place: USA:Blue River Watershed | collected 2017-08-16 | reverse complement strand
TCAGAGTCAAATAAATTATAAGATTTACTCTTGGTGGAAGTCCATCTATTGTGATAGAGTCCTCTAGTCGGAGAATAATCAAACCAACCCATTTTTTGAATTATGTATGAATTTAGTTCAAACATTAATCTTTCTTTTCTTTGCAATTATCAAAGTGCCATCTTTTGGCATTTCCTTTATCGCTAAGTTTACCACAATGTGGACATTCAATTTTTTCCATTTCAACTCCTTTATTCCAAGCAACTTGAGCACCTTTCAGACCTTTATTCCATGGCTCAACTCCCTTAGAATGATGTTCTTGATTTTTATATCTTTCTTTTAAAGTTTTTGACCTCTTTTCTTTTTCTTCCTCTGTCATAGGTTCTAATTTTAATCCTTTATTCCACACAACTTGAACTCCTTTTAATCCTTTGTTCCAAGGAATTCTACCCTTCAATCCTTCTGAAATTTTCAGTCTATATTCTTCATCATATTTCCCAACAAGTCCTTTATTCCAAGGCTCCAAACCCATTGGTCTATTAATAGATATCTCGCCATTTTTATATTTACTTTTTAGTGTTTCTGATATCTTATTTTTAGACTCATCTGATAAAATACCAACACTCTGTCCTCCTGTCTTTAGATTATAATTAGATTTATTCTTAACCCAATCTATATCAACATAGACTTTCTCAAGTTCTATCAGTTCATCATATGAATCACAAAATTCTAAAATTTCTCTTTTAAAATTATCTTTACCATATTTTTCGAGAGCTTCTGTTAAGGCGAATCCACTACCTAAATACCCATCATCTAAATTATTAGTCTTGTGTATACCTATGTAAGTTTTACCATTAATTAAATTTGTTGTTTTATATAATATAAAGAATGTTTCCATATACTATATATATATAAAAAAATCCTCCTCCCCTGTGGATAATATTTAATCTTGTAGTAGAAGATCTGCGGCCGATGTGCTGGCGAAACCAAGTGGTTTTGCCCACACTCGAAAACCCATACCTCTCAACCAAGGTGCATAACTTTTATAAGCGGGATATGATTTGTTTTTCATAATACCTTTCTCATTAAGAGAACCTTCAAAGGGATTAAAATCAATATGGACATCTATTGTTCTAAAATCAATTGCATCAGCTGATGTCAAAAAAAGAGCATTCATTACAGCCTCTTCTTGATGAAGTGGAACATGTGAATATTCACCTGAACATTTAAGAAGGTGGTATTTATATCTCTTTCTCTCTCTATCAGTCAAATCGGTCCTCTGATAGAAAACTGATAACTCGGAGTCTAAATAAACTCCTAAGTCATGCAGATACTGTGCTTCTCTGAATAATCTTTCGTTATTTTCTCTAATTTTAGGACAACTTTCTCTAAAGAAAACTACGTGAGCACCTCTTCTCAAGTCTGTATTATACATCATAATTGTAATTGCATAAACAGTTCTACGTCTCTTTTGAATAGAGTCGCAACCGATTGAGATAGTGACACCTGGATCCTTACTAATATAATCTTTTAGATATTCTATAATATCTGGAATATAATCACCTCCGAATTTTTTAAATCTATTTTTAAACATAATCTAACTCTTCACTTAATTTTACAACTTTAAGTATAGATTGTTTAACAATCTCTGGTGGAAAGACGACAAATGTATCGTCTATGAGTGTTAATTCAAATCCATCATTTAGATAAAAACCTTTGACCATAGTGATTAAATCCTCATAATGTTGCTCAGATAACTGAGCAGGTTTACCTAAAAATTCACCATATTTGTTTACTAAAACAAGTCTAATTGTAACCATAACTTTAACTAAATTTATTAAATCAAAAAAGAGGGGAACCAACCGTTCCCCTCTGTCAACCTAATTACTTACCTGGTTTGTTGATTTTCTTAATGGTTCTCAACAAATCTTCAAATTGAAGAAGGAACTTTTTCAACTTTGGATTAGTAACATCAGCGATGTTATCCAAAATGTAAAGTAGGTAAGCTGTCTTTTCATCATCACCAACGTTCTTCAAGAACTTAACACAGTTGTCTAATTGTTTTTCAGACAACTTAGTGATATCAATCTCTTTCAATGACTGAATCAATTCAGAGTTCTTATCACGGTTGTATTTCTCAAGGTCTTTTTTGATACGGTCGTAATCATTAAGAACGTCTTGAATGGAGATATTCAACATATCTTCACAGTATTGAATGAACTTCATCGCTGAATTACCAACATATCCAGAAGCGACTTCTTTCAAAAGTGGTAGAAACTCACGAGGTGAAGCGTCCATTCCCCAGTTTTCAGTGATGAACTTAGACAACATCGTCCAAGAACGTGGAGTTGCGTAACCCTTAGTGTTATCACTTGTTTTATACATTTGCTCTGGGTGAGCTTTGATAAATGAAGTGATAAGTTTATGACATCCAGTCTCTGCGAAATCACCTAACCATTCTTGAACAGAAAGTGAGTGAGGAATGTGAATTAGACGGTTGTTAAGTGCTGAGTCAAATTCTTCAACATCAGTTCCATCTTCATCACCCAAGTTACCAGATGCCATCATAATAACATTAGAATTGAACTTGAACTCACCAATCTCACGCTCAAGTAGGATTTGTAGAGCCGCGTTACGAACAAACTGAGGTGCTCGGTTCAACTCTTCAAAGTGAATAAGAGTCGGACGTTGGTTAGCCTCATAAGCCCACTTTGGAACTGCGTATCCGGAAACTTTAATTGGTTTACCCTCGAATGTTCCATCTTCAAGATAAGGATATTTGAAATCTGATTCATCAGACATCGAAAGACGCATATCTAAATAAGCGAATCCCATTTTCTCAGCGATTGAACGACCGATTGCTGATTTAGCAACTCCGGGTTTAGATGAAATAAAGAGGACACCATATTTCGCCCACATAATAGCAAAATACTTTTGTTCTTTTTCAGTTAGATTACCGAGTTTATCTAACATTTCTTGTGACATTCCATTAGGTTTCATTGACATATTATTTTCGTTTTAATTTTAACAAAGTTAGTTATTATTTTTAAATTTCCAAATTAATTTGAGAAATTGACTACATTTTTTCGGATTTCTTTTCCCAGAGTTTGGTCATTAGACATACCAATAGCTTTTACAAAGCTATCATTTTTGAAAGCCTTTCTTACTTCTCTACCTAATTCAAAGTCATTAGGAAAAGACCTTACAAGACTCTTCAAAGTTTGAAAGTTTTCTGGAGAAAACAATTTTGTAGATGTTATATTCATATCGTTCATAATTTATACAAATTTAGAAAAATGTTTTTTAAAATCAATATTTTCAGATAAAATATTTTTTCTTTTTAAGGTTCCAATTCCATCATCAGTAACAATCCAGTAAATTGGCTTGATTGAATTTATAAGTTCGTTGATTAGTGGATTGGTTTCACCAATACCTGTTTTTCTATAATCATCAGCGATATCTACTACTTTTACATAATAAGTTGAGTCTTTTCTATATTGTTCTACAGATTCCGTGCAGTCATAAAGACTGAAGTCACCATTGTCAATAGCAACATTTATCAGAAAATCTTGTTCAATCGATTCTTGTTCTAAAATATCTTCTATTTTATATTTACACTCGCTGATAAATTCTTTAGACTCATTTGAATCTAAATCAATACCAGATTCAATAAAATCTTTAAGAATTTTATTTTTTTCAACAATTGTATCACAAAGGTTGAATTCTAATTCAAATTTTTCTATAGTCATATTACATCAAGTCTTGAGAGTAACAAAGAGATAATTCAAGTCGTTTAATTAACTCACATATCATTTTATAATCAGGATCTTCTTTACCATCTTTTAACATACTCTGCATTTCTTCCTGACATTCATAGAGTTTAGTTAAAAGTTTTTGTTGTTTAGTCTGTGACATAGTAGAACTATTTTTTTACAAATATAATGATTTAATTATAAATATCAAATGGTTGTCAAAAATTAATATATAATATGTGAAAAATTTGAATTCTTTTGATGAAATGAATTATCATATAATCAAAAAAACAACTAATATATAAGATATGGCGTCAAGGCTTTTTTGTTATAATCCTCATCCAAATAGTGCAATTTCAGGAACTGAACAGGTTGGAGATATTGCTGCGGTGACTGGCGTAGTAGTCCCAGATACTAGCTTAGAATGGTGGAATGGACCAGATGAGGACCCAGGCTACATAATTGCTTATACAGATCCGACTGGAAATAGGCCAAATGCTCCTGAAAGAATACTAGCTGTAAATTTCACTTGTCACATCGGTTTTTTTAGAACACCAGTTAAAACTGAGCAAAGTTTTGTTGATTTGACACAAATCGTCACTGGTAATTATTCGTTAACAAATGGCTCAGATGCTAAGACTTACTTAAATAATAATGGATTTTGGACATCATACACAGCATCAGTCATTCCTACACTAGATGGTGAATATTACCTTTTTATGGATGCTAGTGATAATTCTAGTTACAACGGAGTTGGACCAATTTGGTATGATACAACTGATAACAACTTACCTGGTTCATTAAACTCTGGTGTAACTTTTTCCTCTAATGATGGTGGTTATTTTGATTTTGATGGTGTTGATGATACTGTTAGTATATCAGACTCATGGCCACTCAACTTAAGTACAGGACAATATAGAACATTCCAAGTTTGGACTAAAATTGATACACTACCTGTTAGTGGATTTAAACCAATATTTGGCAAGTTATCTAGCTCTTACGCATTTGATGGTTATTATTTGGCCGTAAATAGCGATGCGACTATAAGATGTGTTACCAACGGTGGATCAATAGCCAATACAAGCACATCAACCGCTACCGTATCAACCGGTCAATGGTATTTTATAACGTTTACAACTGTAATTTCAGCGACAGCAGGTTCTACAAAAGTTTGGCTAAACACCACACAAATAATATCAGCTACACACGGAACCGATACGTATAGTGAAGCTAATGATTTTTATATGGGTTACATCGGACCAGGTGTTAGCTCACAATATTTTGATGGAAAAATAGGATCTCTTTATATCTATGGAAAAGATTTTGACTCTTCGTTAGTTCAAAATAATTTCGATGCTACAAAAACTAGATTTGGACTTTAATATAATTAATAGATAGTGAATGGCTACTTCAAGAGCATTTTGTTATAACCCATCTCCTAATCCATTAATTTCAGGAACTGAACAAGTTGGAAGTATTGCGGCGGCTACAGGTGTCGTAACAATTAATCCGAGTTTACAATGGTGGAATGGTCCAGATGAAGATTCAGGATATGTTATAGCCTATGCTGATCCGTCCGGTGAGAGACCAAATGCACCTGAAAGAACATTTTCAACCAATTATCAGTGTAACATCGGATTTTTCAGATCAGCTCAAAAAACAGAACAAAGTTTTGTTGAATTGACTAGGTTGATATCTGGTAGTAGTTCTATTGATAATGGAACTCAGTCAAAAACCTGGCTTAACACTAACGGATATTGGACTTCGTATGGAACAATGCTAGGAACAATAGATAATCCAGCAGTAAGTGCTCAAGCTATCTACAACTCTGGTCAAACTACATCGGGTTGGTATTACATTAAAACATCATCGATGGCTACCGCTAGACAAGTATATTGTAATATGACTGACCAAAGTGGTGGATGGATGTTGATAGCTTATAATCCAACAAATACAACTACCGCTGGAAATGCATATCCAAACGTTTGGACTTCAGGAGCTGGTGGTTCGTTTTCTAATAAGTTTTGCGTTGATGTTCAAGACTTATGGTATAATAATGGTGTTTCTCAGTGCACTCAAGTTATGAAGATGGCATCAACAACAGCTTCGCTTACACCACTTTTATCTGGAATGGAAATAGCAAACAAAGTTGTTTACAATAATCCAAGCAACTTATTAATTAGTAGAACTTTCTCATCGACTCAAAGTGCAGTGACTGTAAATAATACACCAATGGGTGGAAGTTGGTCAGCCATCAAAGGTCATACATCAATGACTGGTCCTCTAAATGTAAACGCTCCTGGTGATTGGATATACTTAGCAAATAATCAATGGTGGACTGTTTGTGGTCCTTCTACTGCTTATCCCGATTCACAGGGAAGAAGTGGAAATGCTCAAGGTTCTGGATCTTGGACGAATATTGCTTCAAACGCTATTTACGGGATGGCAAACGTTACTACAACTGCTAACTCACTTAGATCTGATATAAAAACATACGCCGTTTATATTAAATAATCATGGAAAATTTGAGACAAATAAATCATATCAACTACACACCACTTCAAGGTGATAATGTAAAAATTGGTGAAAGAATAGGATTTATTTTAGATGGAAATTTTAGTCGAATTCAATGGGTAGATAACGACGAGGTTGAGATTTGGATTGGTGGTTGGGTGTCTTTTGTTGAGGCTGGAGGATTTGTTTTAATAATATAATATATACTTTATGGCAACACATAGACCTTTTCGTTATAATCCTCACACAAATCCTGTCATAACAGACACTGAACAAGTTGGAGACATCGCAGCTGGTATAAACAAACCAGTAATTGATGCGGTAGGTGAATGGTGGAATGGTCCAGATGAAGAAGTAGGATACGTAATCGCTTACTTAGACCCAAGTGGTGATCATCCTAATGGACCAGAAGACTTACTCTTAACAAATTATGTTTGTCATATCGGCTTTCACAGAACTGGAACTAAATCAGATTTAGAATTTGTTAAACTTGTTAGAAAAATGGCCAATAATAACACATTTGTGACTGGAGTTCAAGCAAAACAATGGTTAAATTCAAATGGTTACTGGACATCCTGGCCTGGTGCACTACCGACTGGTATGGTCCTTTACTTAGATGCTGGATTTACTAGCTCATTTGCTGGAACAGGTTCTAATACTTGGTTTGATTTATCAGGTAAAGGAAACCACGGAACTTTACAAAACGGAGCTACATTCAGTTCTGAAAATGGTGGTAGTATAGTTTTTGACGGAGTCGATGATTATGTATCATTTGCAAGCGTTACGGATATTCCAATTGGCAATGAATCTTATACAATCAGTGCTTGGTTTAATTCTGATGAAATGCCATCTGATAGAGGTTTTATCGGATGGGGAGAGTTTGGAAATGTAAATCAAGTAAATGCTTGGAGACTTAGAAATAACGGTGGAAATACTAGTTTTAGACACTATTGGTGGGGAAACGATTTAGATTTTGACACACCGACTCAATTATCTACTGGTGTTTGGTATCATGGTCTGGTTACATATGATGGAACAACGAGGTCGATGTGGATAAATGGTGAGTTTGTCGGAAGTGACACACCGGTAGGACACAATGTGGGTTCAGCAGCCAATCTTACAGTCGGAGTTACCGCTCAGTTTTTAGGAGAATGGTTTGATGGTAAATTATCTCAAATTATTGTTTACAATCGAGGTGTCAGTTCGGCTGAAGTTGAGATGATTTACTCATCTGGTAAAAACAGATACGGATACGACAGTGCTATATCTTCGGGTTTAATATTGAATTTAGATGCTGGTTCTACGTATTCTTACCCTGGATCTGGAACTAATTGGGAAGACTTGGCTGGTAGTAATGATGCTACTTTAGTGAATACTCCAACCTATAACTCATCTTTTGGTGGGTATTTAAACTTTGACGACGCTTCTGATGAGTATGCAACTGGTCCAGATTTAGGAAATTTATCAGAATGGACCGTTGAAGTTTGGTTTAGATTGACGAGTTCAATTTCAAGTAAAGTATCATCTTTAGTTACAAATGTTTGGAATGGAGTTTCGAGCTTAAATTTTAGTATCGGAACTAATAATGCCCCAGTAAATTATAATCTTTGTGTTGGTTTTTTTGATGGTCAGTGGAGAAATACAACAGGATTTACTCCAAATTTGAATCAATGGTATCAAGTTGTTGGAACTTATGACGGAACAACTATTAGACAGTATGTAAATGGAACCGCCTCAGGTGGTACCTCAACTTATTCAGGAACACCGACATCTGGTGGTGGTTTAAGGTTTATGAGAAGATGGGATGATGTAGTTTCTTCTTCTAATTTGATGGATGGTGACCTACAAATTGTTAGAATTTACAATAGACCACTTACATCTCAAGAGGTTCAACACAATTATAATATGAACGCTGCTAGATTTAGTTAATTTGTGGTCCCTCACGGGCTCGAACCGTGGACCTACTGATTATGAGTCAGTTGCTCTGACCTACTGAGCTAAGAGACCAATTTTTTTTTATTTAATTTTTATATTGAATTTTCATAATTGTTTCACAAGATGTAAAATATTCTTTAAAATTAAAAAAAATGAAAAGTTTTTTTCACAGTGTTTTTAAGTGAAAATACTGAAAACATTAGTAAAAATTGAATAAATTATTATACACTGCATAATTTTTTTTGTTTTAAATTTAATATATATCTAAGTTGATCATATGATCAAATAAAAAAATTAACCACTACAAAATGAAAATTTTAAAAATTATTAGCAGCTTGCTGTTACTTCTGAGTTTTGCGTCAAACGTAAGTGCTCAGACTGGTCCACCAGCACCCTCATCCGGTATCTGGGGTATCATCGACACCAACTATCAAGTTGGAACAAGTGTTCAAGGTCATACTACCGCTAAATTGACTTTACAGAATACAACTTTTTCTAAAATTACAGGTGTTCAGTTCAGAGTGTTTTATGATAAAAACGCGTTCTCTTCTGTAGCAGTTTCACTTGTAAATCCAAGTGCTAACCTCTACGTTCAGAGTTTAGACAACAATGCTAACGGTTATGTTACAATAACTTTAGTCTATACTGGTTCGAGTTCAACATATACTCTGCCGAATGGTGAGACATTTTTGTTGGATTTTACACACATCACACCAAGTTCATCATTTCAAGCTTTAGCAGCTATTTCTAATCTAACTTGGACAGGTGTGACTGCTTATCCACAAGTTGCAGCTGAACAACCAGGAAATGACATAGCTTTATCTTTGCATAACTATGGTGGAAACTTTATAAGGCCAACACTGGACTATCACGGAACTTTCACAAATGTCACGGGTTCACCAGCTAAATTTTTACATTTAGCATTAGAGAAAAAACCTAAAACATCAAACGTATGGGCACAACATGCGACATATGTTACTGACATAAACGGTGATTTTCAGTTGAGTGAAACAATTGATACGACATTCTGGGATGTTAGACTAGCTCTACAAGGAGACACAATGGCGGTTGGTAATGTCATCTCTGTAGCAGATGCTCAACAAATAAATCAATGGGTTTTAGGCACAGGAACTCCTCAATCTTGGGATTTCTATCATTCAGATGTAAATGCTGACAACAACATGACTATCTCAGATGCATGGGGTGTTTTTGGTAGAATATCTGGAAGATTTAACGTGTGGCCTAACAACGTAAAAGATGTCAAATTCTTTACAGTTTCTGAATACAATACAATCACTGGTTCACCAGCGACTAATTACACTTCTACAATAGCTGGACAAACTAACTTTTATTTTAATATCTTACCAGGTCAACCTGACTCAGTTACATTCTATGTTTTAGTTCCTGGAGATGCCAACAACACAGGTTATCATATGGCTCGTTTAGTGCCAATTACTATTGAGAATCCAACTAATGCACCTGAATACTTGATTGATGAATCGGTTGAGTATGATTTTAATGTTTCTTCAGTTGAGGTAAATGTTCCTTCACTTTCAGTTGAAGAAGGTAACTTAGTGAAACTACCAGTCAAATTATTCACTGGTGGTAAAAGCATCGGAGCTCTACAACTATCATTAAAATATGATGAAGAGTTATTAGAGTTCATTGAATTAAATAATAGTGAAAAATCTATGAACTGGATGAGTTTCATCAATCCAATGGATGGAATTGTCGAGTGGGGTGGATTTGACGCTTCACAAAACGAAAACTTATTCATCGATGGTGAAACAGTTTTCACACTTAACTTTTTAGCTAAGAAACCACAAGGTGAGTGGGCGGTTAGTCCACTTTATACAACAAGAAAATTTGTTGGTGATGATAATGCTTCTGATATGGGAGTGACACCTACTAATGGGGTTTATGAGGTAAAAGCACTTAATGGAGTAGAATTGAAAGAGAATGAAATTCTAGTTTATCCGAATCCAACTACTGGAGAAGTTGTTATCAAATTCAACGTATCAATTGATGGTGATGTAAGTCTAGCATTTGTTGATGGTAATGGTAAAAAAGCAATTACAGTATTTGAGCAATACATGCCAAGTGGAAACTACGCTTACTCAGCTACTTTAGAAAGTTTAAGACCAGGAACTTATTATACTACACTTACCACTAAAGCTGGTATATCTGTTAATAAGACAATTTTGGCAAAATAAATTTAAAACATAATCACTCTCTGGGGAACTGGTGAGTGGTTATCTAAAACACAAAAAATAAAAAGTAAACTATGGCAAGAAAGAAAGCAGAAGAACAAGAACCACAAGAAGGAACTTGGTCAGGACTTAAGAAAACAATCATCGGAACACTTACAACTGTAATTGCGGGAGGTGGTGTTTGGTTATCAACAATTTTATTCGGTGGTGGTGACGAACCAGCTGAAGAACAAAAAACAGAACAAGCAGCTCCAGCTCAGGGTGCACCAGTTATCGTTAATGTTCAACAAAATCAAGAAAACAAGCAAAAAGTTGAAAATGGTGGAAACACTGTTATCAGAGAAAGAGTTATTGAAAAACCAGCAGCTCAAACTCAACAACCAGCAGCTCCAGTAAAGAAAGAAGAGGATTCTTGGTAATAAAAAATAAAAATAAACTAAAATATGAAACTATCAAATTTTTTTAATTCAAAAACAGAATATGTAAAAGTAGAAGATAAAAACAGATTCTACTACATGCTACAACAAATGCAAGCAAATAGATGGAGAATAACAGCAATCGTTTTAGGATTATTCTTCTTTATTATCTTAGGTATAAATGCCGGTGTATTTGCGGGAGCTTCAATCGGTGAAGATTGGAAAGAAATGTTACTTATTCTTTTAGGTGCTTTTGTTGGTAACTTGAATAAAGTTGTTGACTACTGGTTCAACTCAGAGGATAGAGACAAGATGTTAATTCAAAAAGTTGACGAAGAAGATGGTGTTACGCTATCTAACGTTGCAGAAGTTGAAGACATTAAAAAAAAAAGTAACGCAGTAACTGAGGAACATACATCATTCGAGAAAGTTGAAGTTGATGAAGACGGAGATGGTGTCAATGATGGATACGACACTGATGGTGATGGTGTTATTGATGAATATTTTGAACATAGAAATTGTCAACACGTTTGGGGTGATGCTGATGGTGATGGTTTTGAAGAGTGTCTAATTTGCGGACTTCTTAGAAACGAGTCAGGAGAATAACTAAAATAAAAAAAGAAAACATAATGAAACCACTACGAATAATTTTAACAATGGCTTTGGTGCTGCTTGGTTTTAGCCAAGCAGCATTTAGTCAGGTAGGCTCTGTAAAAACAGAATCTTATCAAGCATCTTTTGAGAAGACACAATCAATTGATAGCGTATCAAACTATACAGATACAATACAAGTTCCTATTCAATTACTTAAAATCGGAATCAATGCCGAACTGTATGAACTTTATCCAGAACTTAAAGACAAAAGAGTTGGTTTAGGTGTTACAAATATTGTCATTGAATATTTAGAAATGACAGGTAGGTTTGTCTTTACTGAAGAAAAAGAAGAAATCAAACAAAGAATGATTGCTCAAGATAAAGCTTCAGACAAAGGAGTATCATCTAATAAAATTGAAGTTAAAGGTAATGTAGTTTTAGCAAAATACTTTGTTTACATTGAAGTTTATGACTTCTCAGTTTCAGAAGATGAAGTCGTTAAGATAAACGGTGAACAAAAAACTACACAAACTACAAGATTAGGATTACAGATTAAATTCGTAGATGCTGAGACTTCTGAAGTGTTAGTTGGCTCAGGCTTGGGTGAAGCTTCAACAATTAAAACGGAATCTATATTAGATGGAGTTGAAGATGGTGTTAAATTCAATCAATCAACTATTGGTATAACAACCAAAAAAGCACTTGAAACTGCTTCTTCAAGAGTTGTAACAAGAATGATCAAAAAAGGAATTTTCAAAAGCTAAATGAAATTAAAGTTTTTATTTACTTTTTTCCTAATCTTATTAACAACATCTGTATTAAAGGCTCAAACGTTTGTATACACTTACACTGATCCTTGCACTGGTTTGTTAAAAAGTATGAACGTGCCTTCAAATGGAGTGACCGTAACTTATTTTAATCAGGTTCAAACATTTAATCCAAATGATTTTCAAAATGGTGTTTTTGAGACTTGGGCTAATGGTGTTTTAGCAACTTACGGAAATTCTAATCCTTGTGGTTCGGTAATCGGTGTAGGAACTTCAATAGATGTTGCTCAAGGTTCAGCAATCAATTTTATATCAATTATAAATAACATATCTGCTTTATCAGATATGCAAAGTGCTATGGGTGGTGGGTCACTTAACACTATGAGTGTTATAGAAAGTGCCAAATCTGCTTCTGGAAAAAAAGATAAAAAAGATAAAAATAAAAATAATTCTAACAGTGAACAAAGTCAGACTACTGTAACTACTAACACAACAACACAAAGTGGTCAGTCTGGAAACGAAGGTCAATCAAATAATCAAACTCAAAGTAACGAAACTTCAAGCAACCAAAATTCCACTTCTGTTAATGGTTCACAATCCAATAATCAGAGTTCGTCTCAAACAGGAGAAGCCACTTCTGTTAATGGTTCACAATCCAATAATCAGAATTCGTCTCAAACAGGAGAAGCCACTTCTGTTAATGGTTCACAATCCAATAATCAGAATTCGTCTCAAACAGGAGAAGGATCTTCTCAAAATTCAGGTTCACAAACCAATCAAAGTTCAAGTCAAACCGGAACTTCTCAGAATTCAACTTCACAATCATCTACAAGTCAAAATTCCGATCAGATTAATCAAAATAGTTCACAAACTAGTCAGTCGAATCAAACTTCTATTAACTCAAATAGTTCACAAAATCAAAGTAGTGAAAGTGGACAAAACGGAGGTGGTCCGATTAATTCAACTGGTCAAATAAATCAGAGTTTATCCAGTTCTACACAAACTGGTGAAGGTAATTCAGAATCGAATAGTTCTCAGAATCAAACAAATCAAACTGCTCAAAGTTCCCAGGTTGTTGAAAATGGAAACAATACAAACTCAACACAAAATCAAAATGTTGAAGGTGGTCAAACATCTCAAAACTCAACTCAAGAAAATGTAAACACTAGTCAAAATTCAAATGAGATAAATCAAAATTCAGCAAACCAGAATGTTGAACAAAATACTAACTCTTCACAAAATACTCAAAGTAGTGAGATAACAAATGCTCAAAATTCACAAAATCAAAATAGTGAAGTGTCTAATCAAAACCAGATAAATCCTGATTTTAATGGTGGAAATCAGACTAACAGTCAATCTACATCTTCTACTAATACAAGTGGTTCAAATGGTGGAAGTCAAGGAGGATCTAGTGAAAATACACCAAATGGTTCAGAAAGTGCAACCGAAACAACAGAAGATAAAAAGACTAATATTTTAGGCGGAACTGTTGTTTCAACACAAAGGTCGACTGAAAATGGAAAACCACAGATTGTATTAAGTTCTGATTTTGCGGGATTCAACTTTAGAGATAAAGAAGTAAGTTTTGGTGGTAAAGGAACTGCTGGTTGGTCAGCTCTAAGTTGGGATGGTAGAAAAAGCTACGGTGTTCTTTTAGACTATACTTCAGTTATTAAAGGACCAAATATTACTGGATTCTATGCTAATATCGCTAAAAGAAGAATCGATTTGATATCAGCAACTGGGACAATCAGTTTTTATGGCAGAGGTTCTCAATATGGAACTTTAGCCGTTGGTCAAATGTGGAGTTTCCCTAAAGTCAAAAACTTGAAAGCTATTTACTTAGCAACTGGTTCTTTTGGAAATGTTTATGGTGAGAAGTTTTTAGGAACAGCAATGATTACTGGTGGAATGTACGACTGGAAAGTTTCTAAAAGAATTGATGTGAAAATGATGAACTTGTTTATATATGCTCCTTATGTGAGTTACTATAATGATATCTTATTAAAATCTCCTTATGTTATTATGCCAATTATCGGGACTAATATCGGAATCACAAAGAAGTTTAAATTCAACGTGAATTTCGGAGGAGCTTATGCGATAAAACAAAATGTAATGAATTTCACTTTGATGTTCGGAACCAGATTTGCCTTATGAGAAACTTAATTATAACCTTACTTATCATTTTCAACATCTTTTTAGTAGATGCACAACCATTTAGTTATTCTGGTTGGGTTAGAGGAGCTAATGAACAAGGTATTGCTAATGTACCGGTGACGCTTTGGGGTAGAAGAACTGACCCGTATGATATAACATATCCTGCTTATTCAACAGCTGCTTCTTATACAACAGGAACAGTTATACCCTCATCTGATGATGTAACTCACGGACCGTTTAATATTGGTTTTACTTTTAACTTTTTTGGAAACAATTATACACAGTTTTATGTTGGTTCAAACGGATGGATTGGTTTTAGTCCTGGTCAAACTACTGGATATGTTGCACAATACATACCAAATGCTTCTTCACCAATGAACTGCATTTTAGCGGATTGGGAAGACTTATTACCAGGAGCTTCTAATATAAGATACATAACTTTAGGAACAGCACCAAATAGACAGTTAGTTGTTTCTTTTAATGCAGTTCCACATTACAGCTGTGGAGCAAACCTTCATACATTTCAATTTGTGTTAAATGAGACATCTGGAGTAATTGATATCAACTATCAATCTAAACCACAATGTGGTGCATCAAATGCTACCGCAGGTCTTGTTAACTCAAATAACACAAATGTTGTTCCAGTTGGTGGAAGAAATGCTTCACAATGGACTGCTACTAACTTATCAGTGAGATTTACACCATCTCTTCCAGAGACAGTATTTACTCTTAAAGGAACTTATTTGACTAATGCATCAGGATACTTTACGATGGTTCCTAACTTAGATGCTCAATCATATCAGTTTGAGGTGAGATTAGATAATTTTACATTACCAAACTTAACTTCTACAGAAGCAAATTATTCAATACAACTGTCTCAATTACAAACTCCGTTGAATTCTAAGTTATATTATTTACAAGATATAAATAATGATAGTAGAATAAATGTGGCTGATACTTGGTCAATTTACGGTAGAATGTCTGGTTTATTTCCAACTTGGTCAAATTCTCCTAATTATAGAATTTTTGACCAAGCACAATGGAATGTTATTAAAGTTGGAACCACAAATCTTAAATCTACTTATCCAGGTGTTCAATCAATGGTAATTACTCCAATAAATGGAGGAACAACAACATTTTATGTTCTAAGAACTGGTTTTACAAATTAAAAAATAAAAAAATATATGAAAAAGTTTCTAAGTCTACTAATCACAATTTTACCAATAATGACAATCGCACAAACTTGTGTAACTGTTGATTCTGTCTATTCAACTTGCAAAGCAAAAGAAATAAATAGAAGAGATATCAGATTTGGTCTCAAGCAAATAGCAGAAGATGAATTGTCAAATAAATATTGTCTGTCTGAAGAAGGTATCGATGTTGATTTAGAGGTATACTACTTTGGAACGCCAAAAACTACAATTAGAGTTTTAGGTGTTGAAAAAACAGATATGAAGACTCAAGTAGGTATAAAAATGTATTATAACGGACAAACTTATCAAGGCATTGGTGAATCAGAAGTTGAAGTAAGAGCTGTTATGATAGAATTGGTTGAAGGTTCACTTCCATTTAACCAAACTGTTCTTTCTTCTGCAATAAAAAAGGCAATAATTGAATGTGTTTCAAAAATGCCACAATAATCTTTTTCTTACTATTAACTACATCACTGTTTTCTCAAATGACAATAGATGATGTCGGTGATGGTTGGAAGAATCAAGTTGATTCTGCTTTAAGTCTTATCAAGAAAACATCTCCAGAACACTGGAAAGAAGTTAATGAGTATTGCACTCACATAACTTTTTGGCTTGGTGATTTTTCATCTACTACTGACTCATCAACTGTGATGATATCGACTAAAGATATTAAATTAAACTCTATAAATAATTTAGCTTGTATAATTATACACGAAACTCATCATCTCTACATACTAAATAAAGGTATTAAATTAAGTGAACCTAAAGAAGAGTTAGAATGTTATTTATGGGAATATGATTTTTTCAAAAAATTAGAGAATCCGGAATATTGGTTAAGAGTTCATTTAATAAAGTGTATCACTCACTACTCCGAGAATTAAGTTTTCTTTTTTGAGCAAAAGCCATAGCTGCTTCTCTTACCCACTCACCATCTTCTTTTGCCTTTCTTCTAGCATCAATTCTTTCTTTGTTACAAGGTCCATTTCCTTTTACAACTTCCCAAAATTCAGTCCAATCTATTTCTCCGAATTCGTAGTGACCTGTTTCTTCATTGAACTTTAAATCTTTATCTGGTATAGTTAGACCAATTAAATTAGCCTGTGGAACTGTCGCATCAACAAATTGTTGACGTAACTCATCATTAGTGTGTCGTTTAATTTTCCATTTGATTGATTGTTCAGTGTGTTTAGAATCAGCGTCATT
>JACCDO011044458.1_pt1 | contig 16723 bp, 7 predicted proteins | sample 7446101 | NCBI WGS metagenome assembly JACCDO01 (sample SAMN15323440, study PRJNA562643) | freshwater metagenome | isolation source: river surface water | place: USA:Blue River Watershed | collected 2017-08-16 | reverse complement strand
GGAAAATTAATTTTCTATGTGATGGATGGTTTTACAAGAAAAGCCAAATTTAGTGTCATATCTAGCTGTGATCAAGAATATGCGAAGACAGTGTCCTCCCAAGTGGCTGAAATGTTAGGCTTTGCGGTAGCAAATAGTAAAGTACGCCTTGGAGAAGCTATTCAAATGTTCAATACTATGTATGCGGAGGGTGGGCAAAAAGCTAACATTCTTGCTGAATTAGTGGTCAAACTCGCAGATCCGCAAGATTGCAAGAAGTTGGTGATGAAGATTACCCACGGCGACAAAGTCCAAATTAACCTTCTGAAGAACGCAATGGGCGGGGCTTACAAGCCGTATTTGGGCATTTTGAACGGATATTACCAGCTGGATTTATCACATAAAATGGACCAGATAGCTTTGACACGATTACTGGAACAAAGCCAAACGGACAACACCAGGCGTCAAGGGACGAGCCCTTTTGCTCCCGGTCAGGTTGGAGACACTTCTCAATGCGGTAATTGGACTTCATTCCGTAATGAATTTTTCAACAACAAACGTTTTGCCGTGCAACCGGACAGATTCAGACCCATGCCAAAGAACGGCAAGCTTCAGTTCGATTACAGCAATGTTGCCCGACCTGTTGTGCATGAAGATCTGATCATTCTTTCTGACAAACGATTGATTAAAATTCTGCAGAATATATTCTTAGTCAAAGAAGATGATGCGCCATTCTATCTTAAAAAGCTTGGCATTTGGCGGCGCCATTTGAAGATAGCTTCCACGGGAAAAGGGCATATGCTTGAAGCATACCAATATTCGAAAGAAAAAGGTGTTGCCATTGGGAAAGCTTGTAATGAGTTTTACACACGACTCGATGATCGTAACAAAGACTACTCTGAAGGATTCAAAAGAGAAAATGTGACTGTGGATTATCAGGGCAAGAAAGCTAAGAAAGGCAGCAAGAAGGCTGCCAAAGTAGGCGGAGCACAGGACGAAGAGAGCAAGGATGAGCTGCAAGCCACAGCATCAGCGAAGTCGAGCCGGGCTGGCAGTCGCAAAGGAAGTGATGCAATTCACAACATGACTTCAAACACATCGCCTCGTGGAGAAGCTACCTTGGTTGAAATTGCTGATGGAGCCATGATCAATGACGAGGCAAAGTTATCTTCCACTACAGAACCAGAGCAACAGAACGCTGATGATAATGCAGATGACATAAAAGCGGCGGTTGAAGGCAGCAAGGAGGACTTGAAGCAGAAATTAAACGAGGAGTTGGCCAAATATAAACTGCTGATTGAAAGCCCTTTGGTCAGCAGGGAAGCTAAGTCAGCTCGCATCAACGAGCAACTCGAGGATTTGTTAGCCAACGCGTGGATTTTGTGTCGGCATGTCGCGGCTATCATATTAGCTACCCCACACGGCGTTTCAGGACGTACAGACTGGTTTGGCTCTTATCACGTGGACCTCGTAGTGTCGTTATTTTCGCGTATCGTGGACATTCATAACTTTGAAGTTATCATGAGCGTTCTGACTGCTGAGGAGTGTGCTCAGGTCTACTGCCGCATCGGTTGGTTGAACATTTTCAATCCTACCAAACCAGAAGGAATGTATTGCTTAGATTTCTGTAGATATGAAGAGAGGCTCGTGGCAAAGATGCTCATCGGGTTGGCGCTCGTAGAACCAGGGGATAATTGGCGGGACAAGTGCTTTCGCTGGGCATGGGATGTGGACGAGGTGCCGGGGTGGGAGCTCACAACAGGCTATACACTCGACGAAAGTTGTACAGTAAAAGGTGTAGTTCAAGTTCGATATTACTCTGGAGAAGGAAAGGGTTTGGGAGGTTGCGTGGCGCACGTGACATTTCGCAAGGCGATGTACTCACTGGTCCTTGCCAGCGAGAATATTGCTTCTATTGACTTCGACGAAATGTTCCCGTATTTGGTGCGCGGTGGCGAATCAGATAGCGAAGATGAAGAGGAAAAGAGGGATAAACTAGCGCTGCGCGCTGCGATGGAAGCTGAGGAAAAAGAGGAGGCAAAGGAGGAAGAAGAAGCACAATTCAAAGAAGAAGTCAAAAAGATATGGCCTGGCGAAAAATTCATGTTAGCCAACCCCAAAATGTGGATGGAGTTGTTTGCGCCGCCAAATGGATGTCAAAAGCAGAAGAATCCGCTCAATCTTATTTACACAACTGCAATTGTCAAAGACGAAATTCCTGCAACGGAATAGCTATACTGCCATTTTACTTTATGTGATTTGTTGTTGAAATTGTAGAATGATAAAACTAAAGTTGTAAGTATATCAGGGAACCCAACAAGTTTTATATATCAGTCACAATTCTTCGAAGAGAATTTTGTGGTGTGGTTTTGTGTTTTATCCAAACGATGCTTGATTGACATGAATGTCCCAGCAGCTGCGTCTGCTGGCCATCGTTTGGATAAAACAAGTACAGGATCTTACGCTACATTTGAGTTCTCCTCGTTGAGGAGAGCTTGTCCCACGCCAGACGATCTTGTTGTGGTCCCAGCTCCCCCAAAACTCCTCTTAAGAAACTTCTCTCTCAAGGGGCAATTTTTGATCACAGAAAGAAGCTTTGTGTAACGCCGATCAACACAAAGCATTATTATCAATACGCCTTCGAGCTTTTGTGTATTTATTCCTTGATTTGTTTTGCTATTGAGTAGATCTAAAGAGTCAATTCCTTATACTACCACCTTGTGGTAGTTGGATTCACTTGAACAAGAGAGCGTGCACGCATGGCAGCGGCGGCGATTTTGGCTATTCACCGAGCCGAGGAAGAGCTACATAGAGACCATGGCCCACCTGTTGAGGGTAATGACGACATTTACGCAAACGTTCAAGCACAGCAGTCTGGATTTAGTCTATCTTCTTGCTTTGAAAAGAATAACAAGGTGCTTCCATTAGATGCTGATGGTAAGCCAATAACCCCTGTAGAAGTTGCTGAAGACTACTACGCGAACCCTGAGTATTGGCCGAATGCCCCAGCACCTTTGCGATGGTATCTATCGTTGTGTAAAAAGTCACGATATCTCGTGGAAGATAGTCAACCTTTCAATAACGCCGTAACCGTAGTGATATGTATTGCAGGTATAAATGTCGGCCTTCAAACTTACCCTGGTATGGACTCAAATTACTATGTGGGCATTCTTGATATGGTCATTCTCGCTGTGTTCACTCTCGAGTTATTAATCAAGTTCTGCATGGAGGGCTTCAAACCCTGGGTATTTTTTATAAACAAAGATTGGGCTTGGAACATATTTGATCTAGCTATTGTAATGCTGTCATATCCAGTGTGGGGTTTACAAGGAGGTAGCAGCATCGCTTTATTGCGATTAGTTCGACTTGCCCGTTTGGGCAAGTTAGTGAAAAAGATCCCAGCTTTGCAAATGATTATTAAAGGTCTTGCGGGAGGCTTATCCAGCATTACGTACATTATGCTCTTGTTGTTCTTGGTATTCTATTTATTCGGGGTTGTGGGGTTTTATGCTTTTTCTGTGAATGATCCGTTTCATTTTGGAACATTACCATTGAGCATGATGACCCTGTTTAGAATGGCGACCATGGAGAATTGGGGCGACATTATGTTTTTGAACATTTTTGGATGTGATACTTATGCTGATATGTACGTGCCTCCTGAAGGGGAAACGACTGAAAATCATATATTTTGGTGTCGCAACCCTGGATCCAATTGGATGCTCGGCCCTGCATACTTCGTGTCTTTTATTGTAATAGCTTCTTTTGTTATGCTTTCTCTCTTTATTGGTGCTGTGACAATCAGCATGACCGAATCAATGATGGAGCTGAAAGAAATGAATCTGAAAAAGAAGGCAGAAGAGGCGGTTCAGCACAACATGAAGCGAATGGATGCCATTATGAAGAGAAAGGCTATTGAGGAAAAGCAACAAGACAAAGAACGCAAAAAGCTGCTTCGTCAGTTACAAAGAGAGAGAGAAATTGCAAGGGATGGATATATTGCCAGACCGGAATCTCCTGAATCGTTGGGACGTGACTCTCCAGACACACTACCTGAGTCAACAAAAAGCGGGGAGAGCATGACCAAGCCTGGTCAGACAGCCATGTCCTCAAAATTGTTTACTTCTGCAAAGAATGACGAACCTGACGAAGAAGATGAGCTCGACAAGTCCGAGGAAGAGCACGATCCTGAGTCAATTGAAGGCTTACAAATTCTCAAATCAAAATCCATTTTTTTAAAATGGTGGTATCAACATAAGATAAGTGTTTTGCAAAAGATACATGACGACGCTGCAGAGATCAAGGAAAACATAGGGAAAGCACTTCGCATTGCAGTAGGACAAGATACGATGGACAAAGAAGATTTAACAGAAGCACAAATTGAACAAAATGCCAAAGATCACGTGGCAGAGCCCAAAGGAATAGCTGCTTTGTATCTGAAATGGGCTCATGTAAATAAGTGGGCGGTATACCATCCAAAGTTCTCCTCATTTATGACATTTGTCATTGTTATCGCAAGTCTCAATGTAGGTTTCCAAACTGATTGGCGCATTATGCGCCATCAAGAGTGGGTGGACGCCCTCAATTATTTGGATGCGGTTATTCTGTATATTTTCACAGCCGAAATTGTTATGAAATTTTTTGGTTTTGGATTTTCACCATTGACATATTTTAAAGATGGTTGGAATAAATTCGATTTTTTAATTGTTGCAGGCAGTTTTGTTCCTGGATTAGGTTCATCTGTGACCATGCTGAGATTGCTGAGATTGCTGCGTGTATTAAAACTAGTGAAACGTTTACCGCAATTAGCGGTTATCATCAATGCACTGCTGAATGGCTTGGTCAGCATAGCTTACGTCGGACTTGTACTTTTGCTCTTCTTTTATGTGTTTGCCATTGTTGGTATGATGTTGTTTGCGGTTAACGACCCATGGCATTTCGGTAGTTTGCATATGGCATTCCTGTCACTCTTTCAAGCAGCCACCTTGGATAACTGGTCCATGCTGATGTACACATCTCAACATGGATGCGACAAATACCCAGGGATTTATGCAATCTATCCTGAGCAATGTGTCACTCCACAGGCTCACGGACTTGTTGCCGTCTTTTATTTCCTAATGTTTGTTATTATTGGCGCACAGGTGCTGCTCAGTTTATTCATTGGTGTTATCAGCACCAGTATGGATGAAGCACAGGAGAAGCAGAACAAAGAGCGAGAATTGGAAGAAAAGATTGAAAAAACAGCCAAGAAACTGCTCATTGATGAAAAGCGCGTGGAAGCATTGCTCTATGTCTTCAGCCAACTCGACCTGGATAATGGTGGAACGATTGAAGAAGAAGAGCTCAAAATCGGTATGGAGGCTATCGGGTCCAACATGAGTCTAGATGATATTATTCGAATATTGCAAAAGGTAGCTCCGGATGGAGAAGGGGTGGATCCCAATGGGTTCATTTTATTCATGTATGAGACCCCGTTGTTCAATCGATCCAATGCGATTGCGAAGTTTAATAACGCTATGTCTGTAAAGACAAGAACCGCTAAAGTTGCCAAGCCGGGATGGTTGAAGCAATGGCTTATTGACATTTTTGTTTATGGTGGGAGAGCGCATCGGATTCACCTTCAAGAAATGGAAGCAGCTTTAGCTATTCAGGATGCATGGACTGATCGCAAAGCGGCGAAGAAAGCAAAAAAAGAAGCTGATGAATATATCAAGGCTACCAAGATTGATCAAGCAGCAAGAAGGAGGAATATTATGGCTAGTAAAAGCTCTGATTAATTGTATTGTTGGCATATATATGTAAAAAGATTAAGAATAATGAGGAGTGACCCTCAATATCTCATCCTGGGACTTTGGGAAAAGGCCCACACAGGGGGATCATAAGCGATGATCCCGCTCCTCAAAATTATCATAGCTTGACTTAGTCAATACAGTTATTACAATGGCACTAGAAGGAGCAACTGTAAGTAAAAATATCTGTCTTTAGTGCGATATCTGCGAGTGAAAGTGTTTAGTATTGAATTTACCATGGAAAGTGAGATTAGAAATCGGCTTCTGGAAGGTGTAAGATACCTTCTGAAAACCTATGTGCTTGACGAATATTCAACAAAAATGACCCATAATCTAACCTAAATGTATGTTTCTTATATGTGTTTGATGAATATTTTCCCCAAACAACGCATTGACGCACCTTTTTCGTACAGGTCGGTATCGATCTTGGTACCACCTACTCTTGCGTCGGTGTGTGGCAAAACGATCGTGTGGAGATCATTGCCAACGACCAGGGTAACCGCACTACCCCATCCTATGTCGCGTTCAACGACAACGAGCGTCTTATTGGTGATGCCGCCAAGAACCAGGTCGCCATGAACGCTGCCAACACGGTCTTTGATGCCAAGCGCCTCATTGGCCGCAAATTCGACTCTGCCGAGGTCCAGTCTGACATGAAGCACTGGCCATTCAAGGTCAAGTCTGGTCCTAATGGCAAGCCCATTATTCACGTACAGTTCAAGGGCGAGGAGAAGCAATTCAGCGCTGAGGAGATCTCCTCCATGGTGCTCATCAAGATGAAGGAAATCGCCGAGGCTTTCTTGGGTCGCGACGTCAAGAACGCTGTCATCACTGTTCCTGCTTACTTCAACGATGCTCAGCGCCAGGCAACCAAGGATGCCGGAACCATTTCTGGTTTGAACGTCCTTCGTATCATCAACGAGCCCACCGCTGCTGCCATCGCCTACGGCCTTGACAAGAAGGGTACCGAGAAGAACGTGCTTATCTTCGATCTTGGAGGTGGAACCTTCGATGTGTCTCTCCTCACCATCGAGGAGGGTATCTTCGAGGTGAAGGCCACCGCTGGTGACACTCACTTGGGAGGTGAAGATTTCGACAACCGCATGGTAGACTACTTCGTTGCTGAGTTCAAGAAGACCAACAAGAAGGACATCAGCGACAACCAGCGTGCTTTGCGTCGTCTGCGCACATCTTGCGAGCGTGCCAAGCGCACTTTATCTTCCGCTACTCAGGCACATATTGAGATCGATGCTTTGTATGATGGTATCGATTTCGGTGCTACCATCACCCGTGCTCGTTTCGAAGACTTGAACATGGACTACTTCCGCAAGTGCATGGAGCCCGTCGAGAAGTGCCTCCGCGACTCCAAGCTGTCCAAGTCTCAGGTTCACGAGGTCGTGCTTGTGGGTGGTTCTACCCGTATCCCCAAGGTGCAGGAACTCTTGATGGAGTTCTTCAACGGCAAGGAGCTCAACAAGAGCATCAACCCCGATGAGGCTGTTGCTTTCGGTGCCACGGTGCAGGCCGCCATTCTCTCCGGCCAGGACAAGTCCGAGAAGCTCCAGGACCTCCTTCTTCTCGATGTCACTCCCCTCTCTCTCGGTATCGAGACTGCTGGTGGTGTCATGACTGCCCTCATCAAGCGCAACACCACCGTCCCTGCCAAGAAGTCTCAGACCTTCTCTACTTATGCTGATAACCAGCCCGGTGTGCTCATTCAGGTATACGAAGGCGAGCGTGCCATGACCAAGGACAACAACGTTTTGGGCAAATTCCAGCTTGAGGGTATTCCCCCCATGCCCCGCGGTGTGCCCCAGATCGAGGTCACCTTCGATATCGATGCCAACGGTATTCTTAACGTCAATGCCATGGAGAAGTCCACTGGCAAAGAGCAGAAGATTACAATCAAGAACGACAAGGGACGTATGTCTGCCGAAGAAATCGAGCGCCTTGTCCAGGAGGCCGAGAGATACAAGTCTCAGGATGATGCTAACCGTCAGCGCATTGAAGCCAAGAATGCCTTGGAGAACTACTGCTTCTCGATGAAGACTTCCGTCAACGACGAGAAGATGGCTGGCAAGATGGGTGCTGATGACAAGAAGAAGGTGTTGGATGCCATCTCTTCTACCACGAGCTGGCTCGACAGCAACCAGAATGCAGAGAAGGAGGAGTTCGAGGAGAAGCAAAAGTCACTCGAAGCCATCGTCATGCCTATTCTTCAGAAGCTCTCTGGTGGTGCTGGAGGTATGCCAGGAGGTATGCCCGGAGGTATGCCCACCGGTGGAGCATCCGCCCCTGAGGCCGATGAGGGACCTAAAATCGAGGAGATCGATTAAAACTAGCTTTTTGCTGGTTGTTCTATGGAAGTGGTTAATAATAGATAGGATATATGGATCCAGGACTATTTTATGTCGAAACGTTTGTTAATTTTAAAGCTAAAAAACATGAATTAATTACACTAAACAACATCGTCTACAACTGCGTCGCAAACACCGACAGCGGCAGTACCTCCGGTGGAGCGGAGTGCAAAGCGTCCTAAACCTTTACAGTCTCTAAAGTTTTCAATGCACACTTTGCGTTCTGTAGTCTCTATAATGACAACAGCGCTGCGACTACCGGGTATACACTTTGGTCTCGCTTTCATCGTGGTCACACCGGTGCTCGGATCTGTCACTGCCAATGACAGGATTTGATCAATTTTGCATTGCACTTCTTCACCATGTAAATACAACTCGAAAGTAGAACCTGGCATGATAGGGGGAACAATATTAGCCATCGTGAGCAACGTTGCACGAAACTTTCGAGTTAATCGTGCTAAGGGGGGGCCCTTACAGAGGATCATGCCATTTGAGAGCGCCATTTCAGCCCCCGTACGTCCTGTTCTATCTTGTAGTACTGCAGTACCTGCATACCCTGCACACAATTCCTGCAAATTCATGCCATCATCATCAACAATGCTTTTTATCGTTGCACTTCCGTGCGATGTTGTGAGCCCTACACCCCGACCGCAGCGCATGCGACCTTGCTGCACGTTCACACGAACGGTACATGTCTTATCTTTTTGAGAAACAACTGCCGTAACAATCGCTCGGAGTGGTCGATTTACAAACCTCAAAGGGTTTCGGAAAGTATCGATAGACTCTAGCAAGGATTGCCCTGAATACCATGTTTTAAGAGCCTGGTTGGTTGAACTCACGTCGAAGAGATTTTCTCCTGATAACCCAGCAGTCGGGACAAAACGCACATTTTGATCAACACGAAACTGCAATTCAACAAGAAGCGCAGTAATTTCACTTTTGATAGTCTCGAAACGAGATTGCGACCACGCAGGCTGTGTCATGTCCATTTTGTTGACAACCACGATAATTTGGGAAACGCCCAATGCCCGCAAGAGCACGGCATGCTCCCGTGTCTGCGCTCGACTACCCATACAGCTTTCATATTCGCCTACAGAAGCAGGGATAACAAGCAAAGCTGCATCTGCAAAAGTCGCACCAGATATCATGTTTGGAATGAAATCACGATGTCCCGGAGAATCCAAAATGGTGATGATTTTCGTGCGAGTGTTCAATTTTCGCTCCGCGATGTCTATAGTGACCCCATGTGCTCTTTCCGCAGCGGATTCATCCATGACCCAAGCAAGAGCAAAAGAACCCTTGCCTTGCTCGGTAGACTCTTTTTGATATTTATGTATAGTTCGTTGCGCGACTTGACCAGCTTTGTAAAGCAAGTGACCAACAAGTGTCGATTTTCCCGCGTCTACATGGCCAGCCACGATCATAGTCAGGTGAGCGCGGTCTTCCTTATCACTTCCAAGATTACCCTTGCTTGCACTGCTCTCCTTAAAGTCGTCATCGGAGAGAACAGCATTATCGGTAAGCAATGTGGATCGCTCCTCAGCGCGGCGGGACTCAGCCTCTTCCTTCGTAATCGTCCACACAGAGCCGCGTTTGACTTCGATTTTTGCAGCTTCTTCTCCAAATCCCATGAAGTTAATATCTTGAAAACTTTGCATTTCTTCCTTTTCTTGTTCAGTTAATCGAATTGCAAGCTTTTCTGCATTGTACGCCAATTTGTCTTCATCTAGTTTGTTGACTCCGGAGGACTGCATTTTACTCATTGAGGTAACTTCTTTGTTAGAGCGCACAACGCTATGCGTTTCTTTCTTCACAGATCCAGATCCTAAACTTTTAGGCATACTTTTTGTATCTTTATTATCGGCTAGCACTTTTGGCGCTCCTTTACCTGCGCCAATAGACTCTATGGTGACCTTTTTCTTTACTGGCCAAGAGTTATCGGAAGCTTGTGCAGGTGAAGACACTATACTCTTTTGTTCCAAAAAGTGAGCCACTGTTTTCTCTGTGTCTCCATCAAAGAGATCCAGCATTTGCCCTACACGCGCTGCGGTCACGATACTTTCACTTCCGAGCATGTCAAGGATGAATTTAATTTGCTCATCGCGTTTCAATGATGGAGATGATATGTATGCATTATGACCAACAGAAGCAATAGGTTGTGCTATATCGAAATAAGATGATGTTGTAGTAGATGGCTTTGAGTGTTGCTCTGCAAAGGACTCTACATCTTCCTCCTCTTCATAGTAGTCATCATAGTCATCATAAAGGTCTTCATCTGTATAAGCTGTTCGATGGCGACTCATTGTGTGTTGAAGTGGACTGCACGAGGCTTCAAAGTGACGGAATATGGAGGTAATTTCATTCCGAGCCCTTGCCCTCATGTGGGACGCGCTGATCCCATCAAAATCCTGAATCGCGTTCAAGAACACTTTTCGCTTTGATAATTGCTTACGATACATTGGCTGTAATTGCCGAGTCTTGCGATTGACTAGAAAATGAGAAAAAGAATTTGAAACAGAAGAATAAATGATATATATAGCTGCATACAAGATCAGAAATGAAGGGTTATACAGTACAGAACCAAATACACTAACACAAAATAAACGTTTACTAATTCCGAGGCGGGACTTCCACTTGACAGAATTTGCTCAATAATGCCGCTTGACGTTCTAATCGCCACAACAAGTAATCTAATTGGAAGTCTGTGGCATTCGACGAAGCACGAGAAGTGCCTTTACCAAGTTTTGCAGAGAATTTCTTGTCTACACTGATCGCAGCAAACATATCCCGTTGAAATGGCTTGAGAGCTGAAGGATGCACAAATTCAATCAACTCATCTGCAGCAGCAGATCCTTGCATACCAAGCAAGTCATCATAAGAAATACAATGATAAAATTTCCGATCCAAAAGTTGCAGCTGCCCTTGTAACGCAGTCATGGAGTTCAACATGACGAGTGCCTCTTTGTGAATCGACAAATCAAAGCGCCGAGCATATGAACGCAGCATGTTTGATACATTTTTGCGATGCAGCACGAGAATGCGCAAGTCCAATTTTGCTGATTCAGACATCGCAGCAAGCATAACTAAATCGGGTAAGTTTAACATTTTATCATTCCCGTCATAATTTGGGTAAGAGAACATACCGGATGGATTATTTTCAACACCGTTGCCATAAGATAGTCCAACAATCGATAGATGGGGCACATCAATTTGCGCCAGATTCAACATGCGCATGTGCACTTCTTTAAGTTCACTTTGAAATGAATGATGATTGGCCGTGTGAGCATTTGCAGTACCGAATAAACCACCCATTCGATTTTGCTTGAAATCAAACAACATAAATTGTTTCGACATGACTTCTTCTCCTTCACAAGGGATGATTATAGCTCCTAAAGTTTTAGCCGAGGTTTGCTTGACACTCTTCTTAACACAAACGTCAAAGAAAGATCGCATTGCATGGTGACCAGTACCTTCTAACCCAGCGACGAAGATTAATCGTGATTTATCGTTGAATGCACGTTTCGCGACGATATCATAACCCAAGCTTGCGTGTCCACGCATGACCCCATCGAGTGCCTGCAGGAATGTCTTGCCCAGCACACCATTAACCCAAATACCAATCAGAAAAATAAAAAAGAGAAAATTACCGCGCATAAAATGTGATAGCATTACATATCAATACCTCCTTTCGCAAAAACTCTCCTTCTTTCTTAGTTATCGTGCACTTCATATCTAGAATATTTGACTGCCCAAAAACCGTACGTGCGGATCAGACAAACTAAGTTTGCAACCACGAAAATTGTCATTGCGAGCTCCGTCACGTTGACGTTCTTGTTCCGTTCTAAAAAACCTTTTAGTAGACATGTCTCACCGTAAATTCGAACATGCCCGCTGCGGCTCTCTGCAGTTTGCCCCCAAGAAGCGCACTAAGCACCACACTGGTAAGGTTCGCTCTTACCCCAGAGATGATGCCTCCAAGCCATGCCATTTGACCGCTTTCATGGGATTCAAGGTATGTTTCACATCACGATGTTTATATTATGAGATAATTTAACTGTTTGATGCAGTTTTTTTCTCTGCGCTAACATTTCCTAACTTTTCCCTCTTCGTTATCGCCTTAAAACGTCTGCAACTAATTACCTTTCCATGCGTTTAATTTATAACAAAATAGGCTGGTATGACTCACGTTGTGCGCGAGATTGACCGTCCCGGATCTAAGCTCCACAAGAAGGATGCTGTTGAGGCTGTTACCGTTCTGGAGACTCCTCCCATGGTCGTCGTTGGTGTTGTTGGCTACGTAGCCACCCCCAACGGTCTCCGTGCCCTCACCACCGTTTGGGCTGGTCACTTGTCCGATGAGGTCAGACGCAGATTCTACAAGAACTGGTACAACTCCAAGCGAAAGGCATTCACCAAGTACGCCAAGAAGGTTGCTGAGAAGCCCCAGGAAATTGCTGCCGAGTTGCAACGCATTAAGGACTATGCCTCCGTCGTGCGCGTGTTGGCACACACCCAGGTCCGCAAGATCAAGCTCAGACAGAAGGCTGCTCATTTGTCCGAAATCCAGATCAACGGTGGTTCCGTTTCCGACAAGGTTGACTATGCCAAGAGCCTTTTCGAGCAGGAGGTACCTGTGTCCAACGTTTTCGCCGAGGGTGAAACCATGGATATCTGCGGTGCTGGCAAAGGTAAGGGTTTCGAGGGTGTGGTCTCCCGTTGGGGTGTCACTCGTCTCCCCAGAAAGACCCACCGTGGTCTGCGCAAGGTTGCGTGCATTGGTGCATGGCATCCTTCCCGTGTGAACATCAGTGTTGCACGTGCTGGTCAGAAGGGTTACTTCCACAGAACCGAAATCAACAAGCGCATTCTTCGTATTGGTGCCAAGGGAGTCCACAACTCCGCTTCCACCAACCAGGATCTCACTGAGAAGGGAATCACCCCCGTTGGAGGCTTCCCCCACTACGGTGAGGTCAACGAGGACTGGCTCTTGGTTAAGGGCTGTGTTATCGGTCCCAAGAAGCGCGTGATCACTCTTCGCAAGGCTTTGAACACCCCTGTTCGTCGCTCTCACTTCGAGCCCATCAACCTCAAGTTCATCGACACTTCGTCCAAGTACGGCCATGGTCGTTTCCAGACTTTGGAAGAGAAGTACAAGTTCTTGGGCAGCGGAGAAGGAGTTGTTCGTTCTTAAATGGATGGCAAATCTGCTCTGGACGCTTGGAGTTAAAGCTATTTGGGTTTGTGTTATTTTTTTTAATGTAGATCGTACGTAAAAGACAGTCTACAGCAATTCTACCATTTTCCCTATATATGTTAGCTCTTTTAATTTTGGAGCTATTTAAGTTGGACAAGAAAGACGGGGACCGTTCCCAATCCTTTTATTTCAGTTATTTTTTTCTTTTTTAATCAAGAGTGTTTAACATTCAATTAAGACATTCAATTAAAATTCGCAGCAGGTAATTTTGACGAGTACACGAATTCTTCTTCTGCACTTCTTTCTCTTAAATTGGCTTTCGAATGAGCAATATTTATTAAAAAGAGCTATCATTGGTAGGATATTTAAAAGATTCAATAAGCGAAGGTGTTATGACTGATGTTTCAGCTCCTTTGATTCGCTTCGTCGATTCGGAAATGGTGTTGCAAGGTGATGCACACCAGCAAACAGAAGAAGAAAAAGCAGCAAGAATTGCTGACATGGAAACTTTCTTTGCTCGATTTGACGATATTCCTGCACTGAACAAGAAGAAAAGACGCTCATTGATAGAAATGAGTGAGGCTAAATATGCTGCTTACAAGCAAGGAGTAGTGATCGTAGATTGCTGCCGATGCATGAATTTGCCAAAAGCATATCAAGTTTATCTTGAATCAAAAGCAAAAGGAATAGAATTTCATAATGATGTGTATAGTATGCTGATATCTTTAGTGGCTGGGTTGGGGGATCAAGGATCTTCTTTAGCTCCTCCCCGTACCGTAGATCCGCCTTCGGATGCAGCAGCAGCACGCTCTATTTTTGCAGATCTGCGCAAAAACAATGTCCCAATAACAGAATCTATGTACACAGCCATGATTCGCTGCTATTCGAGCAATGGTTCAGAAAGAGAAGCTTTGGACCTGTATAAAGAAATGACACGCCCATTTACCGAACAGGAATTGGTAAGCGTAACAATTGCTCTCGGTGAAAAAGAAATACCTAAGAAATACCAGAGACCTTTTTTACCTAAGCTTAGAACATTTGGTCCCTTGCTGGCGGGCTTCTCATCCCTAGGTGATGCCGTGACATGCCAATGGATTTTCAATGAAATGACAGAGCGATTCAAGATTACACCCATGGAGCGGGACTATGTGTCAATGCTCAAAGTATATGTCTGCACTCGCGATAAACAAAATTTTCACACTGTGCTGCGAGCTTTCATGGAGGACCATTTAGTACCTCAGCAATCCACATGGGCAGTGCTGCGACAATGGTTTGAACGATGTGAGACTGCTGAAGGGGAGCCGTATGCCATCGACGTATGTGAGGTCTCTTCCGTTGGCTGCTTAGATGCAAACGGCCAATTCCTTCGATCTGTTGATTTGGATGAATATACGCGCGAAGCATTATTGCGACAGATTGATACGATGGCCAGTCAGAGACACGACGCCATTGTGACAGCTTCGGCACAAACGGGTGCCGCACTACCAACTGACAATAATCATGGTAACAAAAGTAGCACTAATACTGCTGCAGAGATGGGTGCGATCGTTTTGGGGGGCGGAAAAGGCAAGATGACCCCACAAATGCTCGAGCGTACGTTACGAAATGCACAGGACACACAGGCGAAATGGAATGTATTCAAAGAATGGGTGGCTGAAATATTGGCGAGTAGAGTTGATACGTTTGAAAATCTTCGGGCAGACGAGCAAGCAGTACGACATCTTGCTCAACAACCGCGCTATAGTTACATGTATGACGTCATTATTGATGGAGCCAACATAGGGTACTACAAGCAAAATTACGCAGAAGCCCCACAACATGTGGACTTCCGTCAGATCGATTGGATGCTCCGCCATCTACAGCGTATTGGTTACAAGCCTTTGCTAATGCTGCACTGCCGTCATCTGCATTCAAATGCAGTCCCAGCCGATTATATGCCTCTGGTCAAAGCGTGGCGTAACGAGAAACTGGTGTTTGAAACACCTTCTAAATGCAATGACGATTGGTTCTGGCTTTATCTAGCCGTTACATTGCAATGTAAAGTAGTTACAAATGATGAAATGTGGGATCATCATTTTCAAATGCTGTCTCCAAGAAGCTTTGCACGTTGGAAAGAGCGGCATCAGATCCACTTCAGCTTCAGTGCTTGGATTAACGCAGCGCCCGCTCTGACCACAGAGAAATCTTCTTCTGTACAAAGTGCAGATGATTCATCATCAAGCAATGTGAAAGGTGCTGAACTTTGCAATAACCGAAGCATAGATGGGGCCATATCTGCGCACAATGTCAAACAACGAAAAGTCGTGCTCGACATCCCGCCTTGCTATTCACGTCGTATGCAATGCATATTTCCCGATGCTTCCTACGCTTTTCCATGCCAAGAAAATAAACAATGGCTATGCTGCTATCGCAAAAAAATAATCGAAAATAATCCAAATACTGTGCCTGACACATTACTCGGCAACAAACGTATTGTCGCTTGTCTTGGGCCTCAGGAAGACGGGTACAGTGGGAATGTTAAAACTGCGCGAATAGAAGGGACATGTCTAGGAAATGATGTTATTGGCGAGACTATCCCTTATAAGCTAACACGACAGCTCTCTAAGCCTGTCAGCTGCCTCGGGCCTGAAGCCATCATCGATGTGCAGCAACCCCTACTCGTGAGGCAATCAACAAAACCTGCTGACATCGTTGGGCCTGAACTCACTAACGACGAGCGATCGCCACCATTGCTTGCTAGGCAAACCACTAAACCCATGAACAACACCGGCTTTTGAAAACAATATTTAACTGTAGTTTAATGTTTATTTAAAAATATGTAGCTACACCTCTATCGTAGTGATCTTGATCAAGTTACCGACAAATGTCAGAAGGATTACCTGCTTCGATCTTTGATATTATATTAACGAAAAGTCAATAATGCTGTACATACCAGAACTCAAGACGAGGAATCATTTCCGCCTCAACTTCGATCAAAGATCGATATATTATATATATACATTGACCCCATGTTCGTCACCTTCGACACATCCCAATCAGTAAGGGGCTGGTTGAACGCTGTAGCATCAGAGAACATCCTCCCCATGTCCGTCACCTTTGACACGTTCCAAGCAGCAAGAGGTTGGTTGAATGATGTAGCATTAGAGAACATTTCCCCCATGGTCGTAACGCTGCTCACGTCCCAGGCCCGGATATCCTCAGTGAATGCCCTCTTCCCATCAAACAGTCCATCCATGTTCGTAACATGGGATACGATCCATTTGCTAATGTGTCCGTACTTGTGCTGCTGCTGTTGTAGATCTTGTCCAAGGTTCCTCCATGTTTGTTCGCTCTTGTTCTTTTTCCTGTTGGAAAGTTTTTGAATGCGGATTCAATGATCCTGATTGATCATCATCACTTGGCTGGCT
>JACCDO010027094.1_pt1 | contig 16727 bp, 18 predicted proteins | sample 7446101 | NCBI WGS metagenome assembly JACCDO01 (sample SAMN15323440, study PRJNA562643) | freshwater metagenome | isolation source: river surface water | place: USA:Blue River Watershed | collected 2017-08-16 | reverse complement strand
GCGGGGCGCCGCCGGGGTCGCGACGATCCACGATGACAAGTCCGAGGACTGCCGACAGGCCCGCGAGGGGACAGCCGGGCGGTGCCCTTGCTTCGGGGTAAACAGACGCCGGCCGCTTCAGTCCCGCCCCTCCATCAGGGCCTGACGATCGGCCAGGGCGGCGTGGACATGGTCCATAAACGCGCGCACGCGGAGGGTGTGGCGCAGATCGGGCAAGGTCAGCGCCCACAGCTCGCGGCCATACTCCAGCAGCCGCGGGCCGAGGGGCACCAGCGCGGGGTGGCTGTCTCCCTCGAAGCAGGGCAAAAAGTGCACCCCCACGCCGGCGATCAGCGCCCGGCGCAACACATGGTAGTCCTCGCAGCGAAAGACGACCCGCGCTCCCGGGGCGTTGTCGGCCAGCCAGGCGTCGAGCCAGCGGCCGTCGTTGCGCTCGTCGTCGTGCAGCCAGGGGAAGGCCGACAGCGGGGCCTGGGCGCCGATCCGCTCCACCAGGGACCGCGCCGCGTAGGCCCGAAACTGCAAGCGCCCGACGCGGCGGCCATAGAGGTGTTCGGCGGGGCGGTTGCCGAGGCGCAGCGCCACGTCGGCCTCGCGGCGCACCAGGGAGACCTGCTCGGGGGTGACCTGAACGGTCAGGTCGACGCCGGGGTAGCGCTCCATAAAGCTCACAAAGACATCCGAGAAGCCCTCGAAGATCAGCCCCAGGGTGGAGACCCGCAGCCGGCCGCGCAGGGCGGCGTCCTGGCCGAGGAGCTGGCGCTGCACGGTCAAGACCTCGCCCTCCACCCGCGCTGCCGCCTGGGCCAGCGCCTCGCCGGCCGCGGTGGGGAGCAGGCCCTCGGGGGTGCGGTCGAAGAGGCGCACGCCCAGCCGCGCCTCGATCTCCTGGAGCCGACGGCCGACGGTGGTGCGGGTCACGCCCAGCGCGCGGGCGGCGGTGGTGAGGTTGCCGGCCTGCTGCAGCGCGAGGGCGTAGCGGAGGTCATCCCAGTCCATGGGTGCATCTTCGCACGCGGCGCTCCCGAAATCTCGCGTCGACCGCCAAAACCTGCGCCGGTAGTCGGCTGCCATCGGAGGTGCGCATGCGGGCGATCGTTCAGAATGGCTATGGAGCGCCGGAGACAGTCCTGTCGGTGGCTGAGGTTCCCCGGCCCCGGCCGGGCCCTGGGGAGGTGATCCTGCGGGTGATGGCGACCTCGGTGAACACACCCGACTGGCTGCTCAGCTACGGGCTGCCCTACCTGCTCCGGCCGGCCCTGGGCGGACTCTTCGGGCCGAAGGGAGCCGTCTGGGGCACCGATGTGGCCGGCATCGTAGAGGAGCTGGGCCCGGGGGTGACCGATCTTCAGCCCGGAGACGAGGTCTTTGGCTCAACCCAGGCGGAGGCGGTGCCCTCGGGGCGGCGCGGGGCCTTCTGTTCACACGCGGTGGCCCGGGCGGCGCACCTCGCCCCCAAGCCGCCGGCGCTCGGCTGGGAGGCGGCGGCCGGCCTGGCGATGTCGGCGACGGTGGCGCTCCAGGCCCTGCGCGACGTGGTGCCGGTGGGGCCGGGGAGCGAGGTGCTGATCAACGGGGCCTCGGGCGGCATCGGCACCTTCGCGATCCAGATCGCCCGGGCCCGCGGGGCGCGGGTGACGGCGGTGTGCAGCGCTGCCAACGCCGCGCTGGTGCGGGAGCTCGGCGCCGAGCGGGTGATCGACTATGCGACCGAGGACTACACCCGCGGCCCGGCGCGCTACGACCTGATCCTGGACAATGTGCTCAACCACCCGCCGCCGGCCTCGGCCGCGGTCTTGACGCCGACCGGGCGGCCGATCCCCAACAGCGTGGGGCCGGGCGACTGGGCGGGCAGCCTGGGGTGGATGCTGGTGGGGGCGGTGTTTCGGTCGCGACAGTGGCCGACCGTCTCCTATGCGCCGCTGCGGGCCAACCTCGCGGCCCTGGCCGAGGCGGAGGTGGCGGGGGGGCTCCGCGTGGTCATCGACCGAGCCTACCCTTTCGTGGAGACGCCCAGGGCGGTGGCCCACATGGCGAGCCACCGGGCGCGGGGAAAGATCGTAATCCGGGTGGGCCTCGACGACTGAACCGCCGCGTGCCCGCTACGGGGCTCCGAGGCGGGCCACCTCGGCGGGGGTGAGCACGAGATCGCGGGTGGCGCCGATGGAGAGGCCGCGCACCGTGATGTGCCCGCGCAGGGCGCCCGCTCCGCAGTCGCGGCAGGTCTTCTGGTACACCCACAAGGCCCGGGGCCCGGATCTTCGGGGCGCCGCCAGCGGCGAGGGATCCGACACAAAACGGGCCAGGAAGTGCTCGGCTATCGTTGGATCGTCCAGCTGCGAGGGCAGACGGAGCTGCCCCGCGAGGCGCCAGGCGGCAGGCCGGTCGCAGACCGGGCAGCGCGCACGGAGCCTGGGGATCGCCGCCACGACGAAGGCGACCAGCGCGCAGAGATCGGCGCGGAGGGTGTGTGTGTCGATCGAGGCGCCGCGGTGAAGCGGGGTGATGACGTCCTGGCCGCGCAGCCGCTCGGGCACCAGCTCCACCATGCTGGCGTTCGTGTCGGAGAACCAGCGCTCGAAGGACAGATCCTCCCCCGAGGCCCGCCACAGCAAGGCCCAGGCCAGCGGGTACCAGCTCCAGCCCGCCAGGGCCACAAAGAGCACCGACAGACCGGGGCGGGGCCCCCAGAAGACCGCGTAGATCGTGGCGGGCAGCACCGCGATGATCGTGGCGAAGAGGGCCCCGGAGAGGTTCTTAAAGACATAGAGATCTTCGGTCCCATAGGCCGAGAGGAGCCAGAAGGCGCCCAGGACCAGGCCCCAGTAGACCTGGTGATCGGTGGTGCGCAGGGCGCTGGCGGGCCCGCTGCGGGGGATGTACTGTGGTTCGAAGGTCGCCACTCGAGCCTCCAGCGGTGCGATAACGCTGGACTCCCCGCATCGTCCATCCTGGACAGGGTCTGTAGGCGACCGTCGAGGCACGGGAGGATACGCTCCGCGCTGAGGAGAGGACCGATGCACCGACCTGTCCCGCGGCTCGCCCCCATCCTGTCGCTGCCCGGCCTCCGCCTGCGCCCCCTTCACGAGGCCGATCGCGACGATCTCCTTGCGGCCCTCGGTCATCCCGAAGTCACGGCCCGCACCAGCTACCCGGTTGTCACCCCGGCGCTGGTGGAGGCGATGATCGCCCGAAGCGTGGCCCGTTGGGGGGCCGGCGAGCCGGGGCGGTGGGCCCTGGTTCGCGCCGAGGATGACCGCTTGATCGGCACCTGCGGCTTCACAGAGGCCCAGCCGGCGCACCGGTGGGCCGAGCTGGCCTATGATCTCGCCCGGCCCTGCTGGGGACAGGGCTGGATGCGCCGGGCCGTCTCGGCCGCCCTCGACTGGGCCTTCCAGTCCGGCGAGATGGAGCGGGTCCACGCCCATGTACGCGTCGACAACGCGCCCTCCATCCGCCTGCTCACCAACCTCGGCTTTGTTCAGGAGGGCCGCTTGCGGCACTTTCGCCGCTGCCGGGGAGAGCCTTGGGACTTCTTTGTCTACAGTCGACTGCGAACGGAGTGGCGCGACGGGCTGTCAAATTGGCGTGACAGCGCGCCGCCGGTCGCTTAGTCGGCAGGCCGAACCTGGGAGATTCGATGAACGCCACCGACGTGAAAGAGATCGCCGCGAAGGTCAAGGCCGACCGCAAGAAGGTCCTGCCCACCTACGCCGATCCCCTGCCCTACCGCTTCGCCAACGGGCGCCGCATCACCGACGCCGAGGCCCTCTCCGAGGTCGACCAGCGGCAGCTCGTCGCCGTGGGGGTGGATGGCGCGGGCATGGCGATGCTGCCCGCGCGCCTGCTGGAGGAGGGCCCCGAGGAGGGCTTTGATTCGCCCGAGGCCTGGGATGTGCTCGACGCCGAGGGGCGCCTCGCCTGGCGGGTGTGGATCTACGGCACCGACAACGGCACGATCGTGCGGGGCGACAGCACCGAGATCGTGGGCGGCATGTCGCAGGGGAGCATCGAGATCACCCGCAAAGACAGCAAGGCGCAGGGCGAGCCCCTGATCGCGGCCCTGGTGGCGGCGGCGGCGGCGGCGCCCAAGGCCGAGGTCTTTACGGGCTCCTGCCTGCGCTTCTTTCGCTGAGCGGGGTCTGTGCAGGTTGGGGCCGCCTCAGTCGCCCTTGCGGCGCTTAGAGATCGCGCTGCAGCGCCACCCGCACCGACAGCCCCGGGCCCGGCTCGCCGAGGAAGGCGAACTCGGGGGAGAGCAGCAGGCCGATGTGATCGCCCGGCCGCGCCTCCATCTGGAGGCCCAGGTCAAAGGCCATGGCGGTGCGGGTCACGGGGCGCGCGTCTGTCACCCAGAAATTCTGCTGCTCCAGGCCAAGGCCGCCCACCGGGTGCCAGCGGCGCTCGGGCCTCCCGATCCAGCGGGCGCCGAGCCCCACCGGGGTGTACAGATACTCCCGGCCCAGCAACAGGCCCGCCGCGGCCCGCAGGTGCAGGCGACCCTCGGCGTCGAAGGGCTGCCAGAGCAGCTCCGGCCGGGCCCCCACGGCGAAGCCCACGATGTCCACCTCGGCGGGCAGTCCCACCGCGATGCGGTCGGGAGACGGGGCGGCGACGGCGAGGCCGACGAGCAGCTCAATAAGCATAGGTGCCCCAGTTGGCGAAGACCTCGCCAAAGCCGCCCGAGAAGTCCTCCTCCACGCCAAAGCCGAAGGTGAAGTCGCCGGTGGTGCCCTCGGGCGACCAGATCCAGACCTCGGTGTGGCCGGCCTGCACCGTCAGCGCGATGGGGGTGGACGACCAGAACATGCGGCGGGTGAAGCTCTCGAAGATGACGAGCCGATCGGGGTCTTCGTTGAGGTCGAGGTAGAGGCCCATGCCCGCGGGCAGCGCCTCGGGCAGCAGGGCCAGCTCTTCGGCCGTGGGGGCGGGCAGGCCAGGCCCCACCACGGCGTAGACCGGCCGGTGCTCCTTCCAGCGCCGCTGGTGGGGCACCAGCAGCTCATAGGGCTGCGCGAAGGGGGTCTCGTAGTCGAGCTCGATGCGAAAGACCTCATCGCCGCTGTGAAAGGTGCCATAGACCGCGTGCGAGATGGTGGGACGCTCGATGTCGAAGGTCTCGCCCTCCGACGAGGTGGGCTGGTGGCCCTGGGCGGTGCCCAGGAGCAGCAGGAGCAGGATCGGGCGCATCAGTCGCAGGCCTCGGGCAGGTCGGGCTGCCGCTCGCGGAGGAGGTCGAGGCCCTTCACGCAGGCCCGGTCGCAGAGTTGGGCGCCGGCCTCGATGCCGCCCCAGCACGCGCCTTCGGCCTCAAAGCGCAGCAGGTCGGTCTCCTGGCTCTGTTGGGCGTCGATGGCCTGCTGGCAGGCCACATAGTCCTGGCAGGCCTGGGTTTGTGCGGTGTCGGCGCAGGCGCTGAGCAGGGTCGCTGCCCAAATCAGGCGAAGGGGTGTGGACAGAGTGCCTCCAACGCAGGGGGTTTACCGCCTTGACTCCGCGGCGCCAGGGATGGCGCGCATTTTTCGGGCGCGCCCTTTCGCGGCCCCGTTGCACATTCCTCTCTCAGTGTTCGACGATGAAGAAGTCCGCGTGGCCCTCCCACCGCGGAGCGCCACAGAGGCCCCAGCCCCTCGCCGGGATTCGGGGCTTCGGTCTGCCTGCATGCACAAAGGAGGCTGCCGCCACAGACCCCGATGACAGCTCCGATGCCGACGGGGATGGCGCCTCCGCCGAAGATGCGGCCGCCCTCCCCTGCCTCTGCGCGGGCCAGCTCACCCACGACGCCGGCACCGACCGCGAATACGCCAACAACGGCGCCTGCCCCTGACTCAGTCCACCAGCGGCTGGTCCTTGGTCTCCACCACCAGCGGCAAGGCCAGCAAGCCCAGCGCCGGCACGGCCGAGACCCAGAAGAGCACCGACATCGCCGTGGTGAGCGCGTCCTGCCCCCGGCTGGCGATCGAGCCCACCAAGAAGGGCCCCGCCGCCGTGATCACGCGGCCCGCGTTGTAGCAAAAGCCCGCCCCCGTGCCCCGCAGGCGCGTGGGGAAGAGCTCCGGCAGGTAGTAGGTGAAGCTGCCAAAGACGCCAAAGACCGTGAGGCCGATCGGAAAGTACAGGTAGAGCCGCGTGTGCGGGTCGATGTCGAGGCCAAAGGCCGCCGCGATCGAGAGGGCCGATCCCACAAAGTAGATGCCGAACATCGCCCGCCGGCCCATCAACTTGGAGACCGGCACCGTGAGCAGCGTGCCCAGCAGCCCGCCGATGTTGAACATGTTGGTGGCCGTCGCCTTCCAGGCCTCGGCCTCGGCGGCGTGGCCGCTGCTGACCGCGAGCCCCGAGGCCACGAGCGGGATGAAGGCGTTGCAGCTCCACCAGCTGAGCAGGGCGACGAGCGCCATCAGCAGCCCCGAGAGCGTGCGCCGCCGCAGCGTGGGGCCAAAGATCTCCGACATCTTCGGCACCGAAGCGCCCACCGCCTTCCAGCGCTCGGGCTCCTTCACGAACATGCGCACCACGAAGGCGATCGCCGCCGGGATGAGCCCGCAGAGGAAGACGTAGCGCCAGGCCACCTCGGGGGAGCCCGAAAAGTACACGCCCTGGATCTGGTAGGTCACGAAGGTGGCCAGGAAGAGCCCCACCGGCGCGCTGGTGTAGAGCAGGGCGCCCGCCTCCACGCGGCGGTTCTCGGGCACCACCTCGGCCACCATCGCCGCACCCGCGGCCCACTCGCCGCCGATGCCCAGGCTGGCGACGATGCGGCAGAGCAGCAGCACCCAGATGTTGGGGGCCAGGGCGCAGGCCGCGGTGCCGAGCGAGTAGAGCAGCATGGTGATGAGCAGGGTGCGGGCGCGCCCGATGCGGTCGGCCACCCGGGCAAAGACGATGCCGCCGATGGCCCAGCCGATCAGCAACACGCTCGTGAGCACGCCGGTCCAGTAGAGCGAGGCGCTCTTCGCTTCGGGGCTGCCGATCGGGATCCCCAGCAAGGTGGGCACACAATTGGGCGCCACATAGTTGAAGAGGAGCCCGTCAAAGACATCAAAGCCCCAGCCCAACCAGGCCGCGCCGAGCACGGTCCACTGGTAGGCGTTCATGTCGAGCACGCGCCGGCCGCCTTGGGGGTCCATCCTGACTCCGCTTGCTTGCCGGCCCACACTACAGCAGGTCGCAGGGAGTGTGATAGTCTCCGCGGCCACGCAGGTTGGAGGATCGATGGCTACGCAATCGCAGGCGAACATGGGGTGGTGGATGAGCCGGTTGGGCGGCACGCTGGTGCTGGTGGCCCTGGCGCTCACCGCCCTGCTGCACGGGCCGGCCCTGGCCCAGACGGCGGCCCAGTGGACGATGAAGACGGCCACCGTGGCCCCCGACGGCACCCCCTGGACCGAGGGGCTGAAGACGCTCAAGGGCGAGCTGTGGACCGCCTCCAACAAGCGCCTCGAGGTCAAGGTCTTCTCCTCGGGCACGCTCGGCGACGAGAACGAGACCGTCACCGCCACCCAGCGTGGACAGATCCAGGCCGTCGGCGCCTCCACCGGCGCCCTGGCCTCCCTCGTGACCGAGCTCAATGTGCTGGAGCTGCCCTACCTCTTCCGCACCCAGGAAGAGGCCGACTACATCCTCGACAAGGTCGTGCTCACCACGCTGGAGAAGGCCTTCGCCGAGCGCGGGCTCATCCTCGGCTTCTGGAGCGAGAACGGCTACCGCTCCTTCGGCACCACCTACGGCTTCATCAAGTCGCCCGACGCGCTCAAGGGCCACAAGATGCGGGCCCAGGAGAACCCCGTCCACGTCGAGATGTACAAGGCCTTCGGCGCCAGCCCGGTGCCCATCCCCATCACCGAGGTGTTGACCTCGCTCAAGACCGGGGTGGTCGATGGCTACGACAACACCGCGCTCTTCGCCCAGGCCGCCCAGTTGGGCGCCGCCACCAAGTACTTCACGGTCACCCAGCACATCTACCAGCCGGCCGCCATCGTCTACAACAAGGCCTTCTACGACGGCATGCCCCCCGAGGTGAAGACCGCGATGCTGGCGCCGCGCACCGGGCTCGGCCCCAAGATGCGCCGCGAGATCCGCGACCTCGACGGCATGTTGATCGACAACTTCAAGGCCATGAAGGTGCAGGTCTACCGGCCCACCCCCGCCGAGCTGGCCGCCTTTGAGGCCCCCGCCAAGAAGGCCCGCGACGCCTACATCGCCAAGGCCAGCGCCAAGGAGAAGGCGCTCTACAACCAGATCCAGGCCGGCCTCACCAAGTACCGCTCGGGCGCCCGCTGATGATGGCGCTGCTCGAGCGGATCGACCTCGTCCTCTTCCGCGCCGAGCAGCGCGTGGTCGCCGTCATGCTCGCGGCGATGGGGGTCTTCGTCTTCCTCGACGTGGCCACCCGCGTGAGCGTGGGCGCGGGGAGCTGGTTGGGCAACCCGCTGGCCCTGGGGCCCGTCGCCGCGGCCGTCGCGGTGGCCGCCTTCTACACCCGCGACGCCACCCACCCCGTGCCGAAGGGCCTCGCCGCCGGCCTGGGCGTGGTGGTGGCCCAGCAGGCCGCCCTGTGGCTCTTCCCCAATGGCCTCATCTGGAGCCAGACCCTGGCCCTGGCCTTCACCCTCTGGCTCGGCCTGCTGGGCGCCGCCCTGGCCGCCCGCGAGCGCCGGCATCTTGCGCTCGACATCGGGAGCAAGCTCTGGTCGCCGGCCCTGGCCCCCAAGATGGCCGCCCTCGGCCACGCCCTCACCGGCGCCTTCTGCGTGGGGCTGCTGCTGCTCGGCCTGCGCTCGGTCGGCGCCCACTACGACGACTGGGCCGGCACCGACGGCGCTGCCGGCACCTTTCCCGTGAAGATGGACCTCTTCGGCGCCGAGCTGCCGATCATCAAGTGGGTGGTCTTCCTCGCGGTGCCCTATGGCGCCGCCAGCATCGGCTTCCGCTTCCTGCTCGACGCCGTGCGGGCCTGGCGCGGTGAGCTGCCCACCGGTGAAGACGACACCCTTCAGCAGTTGGGCATCGAAGCCCCCAAGGAGCCGACGCCATGAGCGGCCTCATCCTCGTCCTGGCCATCGTGGCCCTGGCCCTGGTGGGCGCCCGGCTCTTTGTCATCGTCGGCGTGGCCACCGCCCTGTGCTTTTTGCTCTTTCTGGGCGAGAGCGAGCCCTTGCTGCAGATGGACCGCATCGTCACGAAGATGGAGGGGCTCACCACCAAGAACGTCTTCTTGTCGATCCCCTTCTTCATCGCCAGCGGCGCCATCATGACGAAGGGCGGCATCGCCAAGCGCCTGACCGATCTGGCCCAGGCCGCCGTGGGCTGGCTGCCGGGCGGCCTCGCCGTGGCCGCGGTGGTCGCCTGCATCGTCTTCGCCGCCATCAGCGGCTCGTCGCCGGTCACCCTGGTCGCCGTCGGCAGCGTGATGTTCCCGGCCCTGGTGAAGGCCGGCTACCCCAACCGCTTCTCGATCGGCCTCATCACCAGCGCCGGCAGCCTCGGCTGCATGATCCCGCCGGCCATCTCGATGCTGATCTACGCGATCAGCGTGCAGGGCTCGGCCGCCGTCGATCCCTCCGACCTCTTCTTCGCCGGCCTCGTGCCGGCCCTCTTCATCGCCGGCCTGCTCGCCCTCTACAGCGTCTGGACCGGCCTCAAGGTGCCGGGCTCGCGCCAGCCCTTCAGCGGGCCGGCCCTGTGGACCGCGCTCAAGGGGGCCGCCTGGGCGCTCACGCTACCCGCCATCGTGCTCGGCGGCATCTACGGCGGCGTCTTCACCCCCACCGAGGCCGGCGCCGTCGCCTTCGCCGCCAGCGTGCTGATCGCCTGCGGCATCCACCGCGACGTGCCCTGGAGCAAGGTCCCCTCCATCCTCACCGAGGCCGCCACGCTGATCGGCAGCCTCATCCTCATCGTGGTGCTGGCCTTCGGCCTCAACGACTTCCTGGCCGAGATCGACGCCCCGGGCGTGATCAAGGGCTGGGTGGAGACCGCCGACCTGAACGCCTGGCAGTTCATGCTGCTGGTGAACATCATCCTGATCGTGCTCGGCGCCCTGATGGACAGCATCTCGGCCACCCTGGTCTTTGCCCCCATCCTGGCCCCGGTGGCGATCAACCACTACGGCATCGATCCCATCCACTTTGGCGTGGTCTTCGTGGTGAACATGGAGATCGGCTACCTGGCGCCGCCGGTGGCCACCAACCTCTTTGTGGCGGCGGCGATCTTCCGGCAGCCCTTTGTGGAGGTGGCCAAGGCGGTGATGCCGACGCTGGGCATCATCTGCGCGGCCTTGTTGTTGATCATCTACATTCCCACGATCTCCAAGGGGCCGCTGAACCTGCGCGAAGGGCGCCCGATGGTCGAGGCCTTCCCCTGGGATGGCGCGCCGGTCGAGGTTCCCGAGGAGGTGGCCCCCGAGGCTACGCCGGAGGGCGCGCCAGCGGCGGAGGGGGAGGGCAAGGTGTTGACCTTGCAGGAGATGATGGAGAAGGCGCGCCAGCAGCGCGAGGCGGAGGATGCGGCCGCCCAGCCGCCGGCGGAGGGCACACCTCCGGCAGACGGGGCTGCGCCGGCCGAGGGGGCGCCGCCGCCTTCGCCTTGAGGGGCGGTGTGCGCGGGGGCGCTACCGTGGCAAAGGTCGCCCAGGGGGTCGAGACGACGTGGGTGACCGCGCTACCGCGGTGCGGCTGCACCCATCTGCTGTGCGCACCCCCCACGGGTGCGTACAAAGGGGTGGCAATGTCTCTGGCGAAGGGACGGAGCTGGCAGTCCACTGTCTTGTAAAGGGCACAGCAATAACGGTTCCATTGGGAGACTGCTCACGAAAGTCCCTACCGGAAATCACCCCTCGGTCCCGCAGATCGCCGCCCACTGCGCTTCGAGGCGGAGCTCATGCACCCAGCGTTGGATGTAGGCCTGATCGAGCACGGCGCGCTGTGCCTCGATGATGCCTCGAACATCGCGGAGCTGACGCTCCGAATTCGAGGCCCGCGCCCACTCGAGCTTGCTGAGGATACAATCCTCTGGCGTAGCCATCCAGATGGAGAGCCCAAACAGTTGCACACGGACGCGACGGCTCAGCTCTTCTGCGTTGAAGTTGCGTCCTTTTCGAATGATGAGATCGGCCTTCCAGCCGGTCTCCATGTCGATGACATTGAAGAGGGACCGCCGCCGTAGCGCGTCCCGGGCCGCATCCATGTCAAAGTAGAATCGGTCCTCTGGCAATAGAGCCAAGAAGGATGTGAGGCGAAGACCATCCGTCTCGACCACAATATCGACGTCCTGCGTGGTTCGGGGCGCGCTGTAGTACGTGCTGGCGACCGAGCCTGTGATCATGTATTCAATGCCCGCGCCTTCGAGCGCCTCGGTGAGGCAGGCGAGGAAATCGCGCAGGCTCACCGCTGAGGCCAGACCGCGTCGGCCAGCGCCGCACCCAGGCGCCGCTGGCGCTCACGGTGGATAATTTCGCGCTCCTCCAAGTCGGGAAACTGCCGGCGGAGCCCGGCCCGGGTGATTTCCCGGGCCTCTTCGGACATCTGCTCCAGGAGGGCCACACGTCGGTCGCCGCTCATCCGGCGGTAAATCGCCATTTGTACCGCGTGGGCCTCGGGGGTCGTGTCGTCGCTCATGGGAGGCGCCTAACCAGCCAGTGCTCCAAGTCCAAGCGCCGCTGGAGCCGGTGCCAGGTATCTTGACGACAGGTCTGGTGCCAGGTATACCGCTCTAACTCTACCCTGGCAGCCCCATGCCCCGTCCCCCTCGCCTCGACCCACCCGGCGGTTGGCACCACGTCTTCAACCGCCGGCCTCCGGGCCGACGCCTCGTCCGCTCCCCCCTCGATCGTGCCGACTTCCTGGCACTTCTGGCCCCGTTCGACGCCCGCTTCGGCGTCGAGGTCCACGCCTACGCCGTGATGGACACCCACTTCCACCTGCTGCTGCGCTCCCGCGCCGGCGGGCTCGCCGCCGCCATGCGCGATCGCCCGCACCGGTGGTCCCTCGCGCTCAGCGCCCGCTACGGCGAGGTCGGCCCCGCCTTCCAGGCCCGCTACGGCAGCCGCCTCATCGAGGACGAGGGCTACCTCGCCGTCGTCCTCGCCTACATCCACCTGAACCCCGTCGTTGCCGGCCTCGCGCCCTCCCTCTCCGAGGCCGAGCAGACGAGCCACCCCGCCTACCTTGGCCACGCGCCGCCGCCCTGGCTGCACACCGCCGCCCTCATCGAGCACTTCGGCGGGATCGACGTTCTGCACGAGGAGGTCCTCTCACGGGCCCGCCTCCCCGCCGACATCTTCAACCAGGCCCTGGTGCCCATTCACCGCACCCAGGGCCCCCACACGCCGCCGGTGCGCCGGAGCCCCGAAGAGGCGCCCATGCCCGACGTGGCCGGGATCATGGGCCAGTTGGAGGCCACCCTCGGCCGCGACCTGAGGTCCCTGGGGCCGCCGCGGGCTGGGGCCGGCCCCAACGTGGCGCTGCACCTCGCGGTCTGGGTGCTGTCCAACCAGACGCCGCTCAGCCACGGCGAGATCGCCGACGTGCTCGGTCTCCACACCCGGCAGGTGAGCTGGATGGTCCAGGCCCAGCAGCGGGGGCTCAATCCGGAGGTGGCCCGACTGGCGCGGCGCTTTGCGACGGAAGGGGTCTGACCGGGATACCTGGCACCAGAGCGGTGGTCAGGATACCTGGCACCTTCGGCTCGGACGGCCGCTTCCAACCTGAACCGGAACACCCACCGTGGCGGCGCCACCCCTGCGCCGCCCTCAGTCCGCGCCCCCCATCTTGCGCAGGCGCCAGACCGTCATCCAAAAGAAGGGCACCACCACAAAGCCCGCCAGGGTCATCAAGGTGAGGCCGATCACGATCATCTCCCCCAGGGACTTCACCCCCTGGTTGGCCGCCGCCAGCAAGGCCACGAAGGAGAGCACATTGTTGGTGGTGCTGATCCCCGCCGCAAAGCCCGTCGTGCGCATCGCCCGCCAGACCCCACCCGGCCCCTCCGTCTCGATGCGGTGAAGCAGGTGAACGATCACGTCCATGCCGATGCCCAGCAGGATCGGGATGCCCACGAAGTTGACGATCGAGACCTTGATGCCAAAGAGCACCATGCCCGCCCCCGCCCAGCAGGCCCCCGCGCCCAAAGCGGCCATCGCCACCACCGTGCGAGAGACATTGCGCAGGTCGAGCCAGGTGAGCGCCGCCACCAGCAGGATGGCCAGCCCCGCCACCACCGGCGCGTCTTCGTTCATCAGCCGGTAGAGCACGTTGGAGGCGAGGTACTCATTGGCCGCCTCGCGCCCCGGGCACCAGCGCTCAATCGCCAGGGCGAGGTTGTGGTCTGCCCGCAGATCCCACATGTTGCCCTGGGGCATCAGCAGCAGACGGTGGTGCCCTTCGGAGGCCCCCAGCACATGCTGCAGCTCGCGCGGCAGGTCGGCCGTCGCCATCAGGGTTGGCTCGTGGGCGGCGAAGTGGGCGAGGTTCTGCTGCAGCGAGGCCGGCAGGAACTTCACGTTCTCGCTGCGCGAGAGCGTGGAGATCTCCTTCAAGATCGCCACCCGGTCGGCCTGATCGATGGGCAGCAGCGAGTGAATCGACAGCACCCGCTTGATCTCCGGCAGCGCGCCGGTGGCCACCGCTTCGCTCAGTCGCACGTGGTCTGCCGCGAGGCTCTCGGCGTCGGGGTAGGTCACCACCACCGGCGAGAAGCTGTCAATCGCCAGGGCCCGCGCCTCTTCGCTCAGGTCCTCATAGGCCATGCCCTGGCTGCGCAGCTCGCTGAGATCATACTCAAAGCCCATCTTCGGCAGGGTGAAGGCCGCGGCCACCGTCAGCAGGGCGAGGCCGAGGAGGCCCGGCGGGCCCAGTCGGTAGCTCGGGATCGGCCCGGGCGCGGCCTCGGCCTTGCTCGGAGGCGTGGCGCCGCCCTTGCCGTCGGCGAAGCGCAGGAGCAGCGGCAGCACCACCACCGCCGCCAGAAAACAGAGCATCACGCCGGCCGAGAGGATGATGCCCAACTGGCGAAAGCCCTGAAAGCTGGCCACGAGGAGGGCCACAAAGCCCGCCGCCGTGGTGATCGCCGCCGTAAAGCAGGGCGGCGCCGTCTCCGCCCAGGCCCGCGCGATGGCCAGCCGCGTGTCGCCCGTCTGTCGCCGCTCTTCGCGGTAGCGCGAGTAGAGGTGAATACAGAAGTCGATGCCAAGGCCGATGACGATGGCGCCCGAGAAGCTGGTGAAGCTGTTGATGGTGCCCACCGACACCGCGGCGAAGCCCCAGGCCCAGATCGTGCCCGTAAACAGAGGCACCAGGATCATCTGCAAGGCCCGGAGCTGGCGGAAGGCCAGCACCAGCAGGGCGATGATGAGGCCCGTCGAGACCAGGGTGGTGGAGCCCAGGTCGTGGATGATGGTCTCCAGCTCGTCGACGGCGTGGCGATGGGCCCCACCGAGCCAGGCGATGCGCACGCCGTGGCCGGCTGGATCGGTGGCGTCGAGGGTCTGGCGCACCTGCCTTAAGAAGGGCCGGGCGAAGACCGGGTCGTAGGCGCTGCCGGTGGGCCGCACCAGGATGCGCGCCGCCCCGTCGGCCCCCGTGAAGGCGGTGCCGGCGTCGCGCTGGCCGAGCTTCTCGGTGAGCGGCCCCATGTCCATCAGCCGGCTGGCGATGAAGGGGTTGGCCGCCGCCGGGCCCAGGGCCAGGGCCGCGCTCAGCCGCTCGCGCAGCAGGCCCAGCTCTTCGACTGAGAGCTGCAGCAGGCCGATGCGCCAGGCCAGCTCGGGCTCGATGTCGTAGAGCGCGTAGTCCACCCCCTCCATCTGGCGCAGGGTGGCCGCCGTCTCCCGGGCGTAGGCGTCGACCTTGGCCGGGTCATCGCCCTTGATGGCGATGGTCAGCAGGTTGCTGCCGCCTTCTTCGGCGTTGATCTTCTGGATCGCCCGGGTGGTGGGGTCCTCGCTCGGCAGCAGGTCGAGGATGTTGGGGTTGATCGTCATCTGCTTGCCGAGCAGCACGCAGAGCAGCGTCAGCAGCACGATGCCGGCCGACCAGCCGCGGGGGTGGTCGAAGATGTGCAACGCCAGCCGGGCGTAGACGCCTCGCGGCAAGGCCGCGCCGTCGCCTGTGTCGGGGCCAGGAGGGGTGCCGTCGGGCTGGCTCACCAGGGTGCTCCGCGAAGGGCGGCTGTGTAGCACGCGGCTTGGGGGAGGGCATGGCCGCGGCCTCGCCGGGCCCGGCCCTCCCCGTCGACCTCAGCCCTCGGAGTCGAGGGGGTAGTCGGTGTAGCCGGCCGGGCCCGGCGAGTAGAAGGTGTCGTGCGCCGGCGCGCGCAGGGTGCGGCCCTCGCGCAGGGCCGCCACGAGGCGCGGGTTGGCGATGAAGGGCCGGCCAAAGGCCACCAGCGCCGCCTTGCCGGCCTGCAGATCGGCCTCGGCGCGGTCGCGGTTGTAGCCGCCCGCCCGGATCACCGGCCCGCCAAAGGCCGCTCCCATCGCCTCCTTCAAGGCCTCGGGCACCGGCGGGGCCCCCATGGCGCTGTGATCGACGATGTGCAGGTAGACGAGGCCCAGCGCGCCGAGCTCCCCGGCGAGGTGGGTGAAGAAGGCGTCGGTCTGCGGGTCGCTGGCGGTGCCGTTGAAGACCCCGTGCGGCGAGAGGCGGATGCCCACCCGCTCCTTGCCGATCGCCTCGACCGTGGCCCGGGCCACCGCGAGCACGAAGCGACTCCGGTCTTCCAGCGAGCCGTGGCCCCAGCGATCGGTGCGCTGGTTGGTGGCGGCGTTGGCGAACTGCTCCAGCAGGTAGCCGTTGGCGCCGTGCAGCTCGACGCCGTCAAAGCCCGCCTCGATGGCCAGCCGGGCGCTGTGAACGAAGGCGGCGATGGCGCCCTCGATGTCGGCCTCGGTCATCTCCTCGGGCACCGGGTGGGGCTGGGGGCCCATCGTGTCGGTCCACATGGTGCCCGGCGCCGCCACCGCCGAGGGGGCCAGCAGGCGGGCCCCGGCCGGCAGGTTGGCCGGGTGACCCACCCGCCCGACATGCATGAGCTGGACGAAGATGCGCCCGCCTTCTGCGTGAACGGCGTCGGTGACCGCGCGCCAGCCCGCCACCTGCTCGGCGTTGTAGAGCCCGGGGATGCGCGCGTAGCCGAGGCCTTCGGGGGCCGGGGCCGTGCCCTCGGTGATGAGCAGGCCAGCGCTCGCCCGCTGTGCGTAGTAGGTCGCCATGATGTCGGTGGGCACGCCATTGTGGGCGCGGCTGCGGGTCATCGGCGCCATCACGACGCGGTTTTGCAGCGAGAGCGCGCCAAGGGTGCAGGGCGAGAAGAGAAGGGACGACATCATCGGCTCCGGGGGAGGAAGGCGGCCAGACGATAGGCCCGCCGGCCGCCGAGGCAAGCGCATGCGGTGTGAACCGCTGTCGTGCAAAATCGGGCACCATTGAGCGGGAACCCCCCGCCACGCCGCGCGTGAGCCCCCCTGAGGTGAGGATGATCCGCCCCCAACTGCGGCTGGTACCCCCCGCGCAGCCCGACCCCGACGCCCTCGTCGCCGAGTTGGGCCCGCTGGTGTGGAGCCTCTGCCGCCGGCTCGACCCCGACCCCGAGGACGCCGCCCAGGAGGTTTGGGAGAAGGTGCTCCTGGCCCTGCACCGCTGGGACCCGGCCGGCGAGAAGCCCATCGCCGCCTGGGTCACCACCGTCGCCCACCGCCACCTCGTCGACCGCCACCGCCGGCGCCTCGT
>JACCDO011638629.1_pt1 | contig 16733 bp, 12 predicted proteins | sample 7446101 | NCBI WGS metagenome assembly JACCDO01 (sample SAMN15323440, study PRJNA562643) | freshwater metagenome | isolation source: river surface water | place: USA:Blue River Watershed | collected 2017-08-16 | reverse complement strand
CTCCTTATCGATTTAAAACGTTTTGAAGGTTGTTTCGGATTCCTTAATTTGGTTTGTCATCTATTTTTCATATAATACGTATTATTTATAATTCTGGATAATGTTGAACTAATTTTTTAAGTACTTAAATATATTATGTTTGGTTTAACTGTTGCAAACGATAATAGACCGTATAAATTGTCATTAACATGTCCAACTGAACATAATCATGATGATATTGTTGCTAAAAGAAACTTTAATTTTACTAAGTCGTTATATGGACGATTTAATACCATCGGCTATACTGGAAGTCTAGACAAGGTTAACATACTAGAAAAGAAGAAAAAGAAAGTAAAAAATGATGCGAATTCGACAAAAAATCGTGTACTATACGTCGATAAGAGTCAGAATAATCTTACTAAACAAAAAGAAGAAATAGAAGAAAAAATAGAAAATATTCAAAAATTAAAGCAATTAAAACGTGAGCGACAACGTATAAGAAAATATAAATATCATCTTTATATTAATGCAAAAATTATACAGAGAGCATGGAAAAAGTCGCGTATATCTATGAAGCAAAATGCAGTTGCTCTAATTATTTCTATGATAAAAAAACATCAATATAAACGAGCAATTTCAGTTGGTGCAACTGCTGCATCTATTATTAAACGATTTGCTATATATGCATCGCTACGATATATCGCATATAAAGAAGGACTATTACGAAAAGGTATTGAAAAAATGCTATCAAATCAATTAAGTACTAATTTCATCAATAATGATATTATACCAACTATTGTTTCTCATGTTGTTAGTGTAAGTGTAGCTAAGCATAAAAAAAGTAATAAAATTATTACAACTAGTAACAAAACCAAAAGCGGCAACGATAAAAGGCGGCAATCGTTTAGTTATAAAAGTACACCTAAAGGGAAAAATGTAAAAAATATATCTGGTAAAAGTTTTGACGGTAATGTAAGCGCATTTTTAACTGAGGCTAAAATAGAAACAAGTATTCTAAATGCAGCTCAGAAGTGTAATATTACGAATTCTAATGGTGTAAGTAGCAAAATAGTGAATTCTGGTATAAAGGCTGAAATTTTAACCGATTTAATGGTGACACCTAAACATGCCAATAGTAATAACAATAATGATTCCAATGGCAAGAATTTAAATAATGGTATTAAATCTCCTAAAAATAGTAGTAGTAGCTATGTACAGTCTTCAGGTTCCAGTGATAAAGATTCTTCGGTTCAATGCTATGTGAATATTTCGTCTAATAGCAGCACTAGTACTAAGTCCAACAGCAGCACTAGTAATAATAATAATACTTCTGAAATTACTAAAAATAATACAGTAAATAATCCGTATAATGCCAACTTACGCGTAAATATACCTGGATCTGTCAATAACGATTCCAGTAATCAGAAATATGTTGGTGCAAAGTTGGAAAAGAGTGTACAATATTCAAAGTCCACACCTACACTAGATGTTATGTCTTCGAATAAATCTACTAAAGTCTTTGAGAATTTCGATACTACCACTTCTCAAAAACATAGTAATAATAATGGAAATAATAATACGACAACCAAGTTATCATTAAATGAAGATAAGAAAGGAAAAAAAGTAAAGACAATATTAAGTAAAAATGTTAAGTTTAATGAGTTACCAACTGGTGTTTTACCACCATTGAAACCTAAAGTGCCGAGTTTGTCTGAATTACATATTGTAAAATCGAAAGAAGAATTACAGAAAGATTTAGAAAAACGTGAAAAAGAATATGAAATTCGTGAAAAAGAATTGGAACGAGAATTATTACGTCGTCAATTATACAAGGATGAGAAATTAATGAAAGAGAGAGAGCTTCGTATTAAAGTAGTAGAATCGCGTAAATTAGAAAAAGACCGTGAGGATAGAGAGAAAGAACTTGAATTAGCTGAGATTCAACGTCAAAAAGATGAAAAAAAGAAACAATATATTAATAATATTATGAAATTACAACTTGAACGGGCAAAAATAATTATTGATAAGCAAAAGCAACTTAATAGTGTTCGCAAACTGAAAGTGGATGAAGATAACAGGTACTTATTTTTATATTTAAATTTATATATTCATTTGACTCATATCATTTATAAATAGGATAAAGCAAGAATTGTTAGCTATGCGTAAGGAGGATATGTTAATATTATCAAAGTATGAAATGAAACGAATCAAAGTTCATTCCTATACTCCTATCATACCATTACATTCGAATAAAAATAATGACGATGTTTCAGTTGATACCAACGATGGTGTTGATGATATTGAGGATGATGAAGACAATGATTTAACTCCAGAAGAATTAGAAAAATTAAAAGCTTTAAAAGAAGCAAAAAAGCAAAAAGAAGCTGCTGATAAAGCACGTATGGAGGCATTAGAAGTTGCAAGAAAGGAAAGATTAAAGCATAAAATTGAAGAAGACAAGCGTATTAAATTAGAGGCTGATGAGTTACTGAAAAAACGTGAATATATAAGACAACAACTAATATTGCAGCAGCAAGAAGTATTAATGAATAATATAAATAATAAGAAAAAGCATGAAGAATATTTGAAAAAACAAGAGGAAAAGAATAAACAAAAACAAGAAATGAAACTTAAAGGAGCCCCGTTACCCGATGAAACATTAAAGAAAGCAGAAATTGATCCAGATGATTATATAGAAGGTGAAGATGAGGGTGATGACCCTTTCGTTTTCAATAAATTTATAACTGATGAATTCAAATTTAGTGAATTTTTGGATTCTGCTGAAAGTATTAATATTGAACCAATTGTTGATAAAATCAATAAAAAATCTAAAGTTCCTCCTGATGAAAGAAGAAAACCAAAGGTAGCAATACCAGCTGTTTTGAAAAACACCCCATATTACAATGATTACAAGTTAGTTGTAAAAAATTTACCGTTACCTGTGAAATCCTCCACTAAAAAGTCTAAATTTGTTGATGGTGATATTCAGATAGATATAAATTCTGATGTGAATGACGAAGATAGTGTAAATAGTGCTGCTAGCAGTAGTCTTAGTAGTCTGAATAGCATAAATAGTAGTAATCATAAAATTAATACTAACTCGAAGAAAATGAAGCAAAATATATTACCTAATAAATCAATGACAAATGATCCTATAATTCCATTTGCTCAGTTTATAAAAGCTGGACCACCAGTTACAACACTATCACACATAGTTCCAAAGAATAATTTATTAATATCTGGTAATGAAACTGTGAAATCTAAAGTGGATGATTTGTATAAATCTAAGCAACAAGAAGCATTACAAAACTCGATGCAATTTTTAATTACTCGGAATATAACCAAAATAAATCCAGTTGATGGAGATGAGGTGAAACTTACGCGAAATAATGATGTTTTTCAAGCGAATGATGAAAACAATTATGAATTTGAGATTGATAATGATTACGTGGATGATGGTGATGATGACATTAGTATCAACACAAATGGTATAGATGAGAAGCATAATTTATATGATAATGGAAACTATCAAGGGTATATCGATGAAGATTATGAGAAAGCATTAGATGAAGAATGTGAGTATTTGACAAATTTATTAAAAAATAAAATCGATAACAAAATAAATTAATAACACTGTAAAAATGTAATTTAAAGATTTATATTTTCCTCTGTAGTTGAAAATACTTCCTCCTTTCGTTTAAACCTTTCTTCATTACCTGTATTTAGAGTAATTTGAGTCGTAACACGATCCTTAGAGATACGATTAATTGACATATCAGCTATTATTGGGTTTGTAACCTCATTTGATCTTGAATAAGTTATATTTTTAAAGTCTACTTTCATTTTTTTATGAATATCATCTGAATAGACTAATAAAAATGAGATAAAAATGAATATTACAGCAACTGCTGTTGATAAATTTGTAGCAACGACATCACTATATGTATCTGCAATTGGATCGTATATTATGCAAGCCCAAAACAACACACTTACAATAAGCACAAATAATAAACATAATTTAATTCCGTTTGGATTTATTCGACACGCTTCTTCTAGTCTAGCGTAATTGACTACATCATTCATTTTTCCGAATTCGTTTACTTTCATAAGATATCTTCCAATTATAAGTCGCCATATAAGTGCTTCATTGAGAATTGTAATACAGATAATAACAGCAAGCCAGGGTGTGGTAAGACCAAATGTCAACAACACAGAGAAATGCAGAAATAAATGGCCTATTACAGACGTACTAAGGAATAGTGGTCTCATTCTTGCGATTGTTTGATACATATTACTAATATTTGCTTGATGTATATCATCAATTTTACGACTACTCATACCAACTTTTACCAACTTAAGGTCGTCATAAATAGTACTAGACCATATGGTTGACACAAAAAATGTACTGTTAATTTTTTCCCATATACTATTAGTATAACCGCATGCTGAAGCATATAGCACTATGTAATTAAATGCGGGTATCAAAATTCCAAATATAGTGTATGAAAATAGGAACAAAGGGGCGTATGACCGTATTATACTAGAACTACATGTATAGCTATAAGACCATGCTGGTGTTAATAGAGATTGAAAAATTTTGGTAGTTGTATTCGATTCAATAGTTGGGGTATTATATGATAAAATGGCGTAACTTTTAACATTTGCTTGAATCTTAAAATTATAATCTTCGTAAGTACTAACAAATGAGGCTGATACTGCTTCCTCTCCAACTATTAATCCATTCAAACATGTACTATCGGTAAATAATGTAACTAATACAGGGATTAAGATATTATTAAAAATTGCCATGAAAGTATAGTGAATGAATAAATGATTCTTAGGTGTATTATTACGATGAAGTAAAACCATAGCACCTGGAAGATACACATTACTCCAAACTGCTTTGAATAAAGCTATCCACAGTTGTGCTACAGTTAAATCCGTACCATTCGCACCATTAATGACTTCGCTAATATAGTAATAATTTACTATTACTGTAACTATTATATTAATAGCGTTAACAGAAATGGGTAATAATATCTTTCGCCAAATAAAGTATAATAAATATTTATCTTCAAGTGAACGTGCAACTTTGTGAAGTTGATCATATACATGTTTCTTATATAGCACATATTTTTTAATTGCCTAGAATATAAATTAGTAAAAATACATATAAGAGTAAATAGTTAAATAAAACTTACCATCTCATTCATTTCAGTATTTAATGCAGCATTTTTAAAAACGGAAGCAGAAATAATAAAAAATAGTAGCAATAGAAATACAGGTATTGCACCGTGAAGGAATACCGATGTATAAGTCCAGCCTGACTGTGCTTGTATATATGTGAATGAAAACATCTCATCATACACCGTTCCGTGAATTTGTTTCATAACAACATAACAAATAAGGCATACAAATATATAAAAGCCAAGAATGATCACACTTGCAACGCAACACCTAGAAATCATAACTAAAAAGTCACGACATCGATACAATGATTTTTTTGTAATCACAAATTCTGACACATCATCTATGATAAATTGTGCAGTTTTTTCAGATGTATCGTAATATAATTGAATAGTATAACACCAGTATGAGTAAAATAAATAAAACGCGCTGTTTAAAACTTTAGCTAATGAGGTGGTTGTATTTGTACTATCAAAACTACGCGAGTAGTCACTATTATCAACGCTCTGTGTATCGATTTCATTTGGTTCATCAACTTTTCCTGTATCAAAATTTAAAAATTTAACTCTGACTGTATTGATTAATGCATGATCAAAAACAAAAATATAATAATAAAGGAATATAATCAATCCTATTAACACTATTATACCGCACGACAGAGTTGAAATATTGAGATTCGTCCCTAAACATGTATACTTGTTGTAATATATATCATTTTTTGGAATATATTTTCCCTTTTGAAGACCAAATGTACCACAACCAAAAAAGTTCCCCTGTAGAATATCTAAATTAGTAACTGATTCCATATCGTTGATTACTCTATCTGATAATTTACCACTTAAGCGATTCTGCCCCAATTTTAGCGTTGAATTAGTACAATCTTTATTAATATTTAGATAGTTTAATTCACCACCAATCCTATTATTACTAAGATCTAATTGTTGAAATCCTTTTTGTTGAATACTCTGTGGTATTACACCTGACAGGCTATTGACAGCTAGGTTGAGATCTATTAGCTTAGATGTAGTATTTCCTATTTCTATATTAGATATAGTACCAGTGATGCCATTACCACTTAAATGCAACGTAGATAATTCAGGAAGAGACCATAAACATGATGGTATCGAACCACCTAATTTCTGTTTCACAAAACGTCCTCGTACATGAAAGAATAACTTGAGTATATCAATACCATTTGGAAAATAAGTATCACATTGCGATCCTGATGACGCCCCATCTAATATCATAACTTTTAGATTACTAGCTGTACAAACTGAATTTGATAATGGACCAAAAAAACAATTATCACCCAATAATACATACGTAAGTTTAGGTGAATAAAATAGGTTACTTGGTATGTTACCAGTTAATCTATTGTGAGTTAAATCAATTTGATACAATTCATTAAGCTCACCATATTGAAATAACTCTTCAATTTTACCTGAAATTTTATTATAACTAATATTAAGTACTGATAATGAATTGAAATTTGGTGCGGATTTATTTCTTAATGAATCATAAATAATCGATGAAAATAAATTATCACTAAAATCAATTTCTTTTAAATCAATCATATAACTGAGCTTACTCAAATTTATTTCCCCTTGTATAAAATTATCGTGGATATCCAGATATATCAGATACTTAGAGTTATGAAGCAAGTTACTGAATCCATCACTACCATTTGACACAAAATTAAAATAATTCTCACTGATGTCGATGTACTGGATATATTGAGATATATTTTTAGGAAATGAACCATATAACATATTATTATCGGCTATAAAATATAACAAATTGTCCGAGTTTGCAATTGAATCCGGAATTTCACCTGTTAAGTTATTGTGACTTAAATCGAGTAATATAAGACTCTTTCTGAATAAATCTGGTGGAATTTTTCCGCTCAAATAATTACCCCTTCCAATAACATATAATAAACTTGAATTCTCGGAAAGTGTAGGAAATTCTCCTGTAAAAGTATTGTTTGAGAAATCTATAACACGAAGATGTCTCATATGAGATAACTTACTACCCAAACTTGAATTAAAATAATTATTCGCAAAAATAAAGGTAGTTAGATTATGCAATTCTATGTAAGGGATTGGACCTAAAATAAAGGTATAATAAGTAAATTGAAATATTCTGTTTGATGCATAATATTAAACCTGTAAAATAATTGTTATAAATATATAGCTGTTTCAAATTTTCATGAGATAAACTGGGAAATTGACCGTAAAATTCATTCTCCGATATGTCCAAATAAAATAAACTTGTTATATTTTGTAATGCATTAAGTATATAACCTGATTCAGAAATAAAATTTTGACTCAAATATAATAATTTTAATGAATAATTATATTCACTAGTGTAAGGTATAGATAAACCAGTTAACAAGTTATCACCAGCATCTAAATATTCTAAATATTTATAGTCACGTAATACTAAATTTCCGTCAATATTATTATTATAAATAATTAAGTATTTTAAGAACGGTGTGTTCATTACTGGAAAACTTTCAGATAAATAATTATAGGAAATATTCAAGTACAATAAATTTGTACTATTATAGCAAGGCATATGACCAGTAAAATAATTAACACCGACATCTAAAAATAATAATTCATTTGGAATGGTATCTGGTAATGTTCCATTAAATTTGTTATTACCGATAGCAACATACGTGAGATTGAGGCTATTAAAATCATAATAATTACCTTCAAAATAGTTTGAACTCAATTCCAAAATTTTTAAATGTGGAAATGTAATATTTAACAAATCTAAACGACCATCAAGATAGTTATAACCAAGAGATAGTATTTCAAGATTTGGTAAATTTAAACTAGTAGGAAAATGTCCTGAAAGATAATTAAATGCTAAACTTAATTCTTCTAATAACTTTAATTCGAGCTCTGGAATATTACCAGTTAAATTGTTATTCATTAAATTTATTACTTTTATAGTATTTTGAAATGAATGAAATATTTCTTGAGAGATTACTCCCGATATGTCATTAAATCCAGCGTTTAAAACAATTAACGATGGCAAGTTTATTCCTGAATCAATAGTACCTGATATACTATTATGCGCTATATTCAAGTATAATAATTTTGGTAACTGTAATATTGGAATTGTACCAGATAAAAAATTAAGAGACAAGTCTAACTCTTTAATACTTGAACTCATATTATTAAATAAAGGAATCGTTCCATTAATATAATTAGCAGCTATACTTAAACACTGGAAACTATTAGATGTATTCCATAGTTCTTCATTACTTATTCCAATAGGTCCAGTTAAGCAATTAAATTCTAACCTAGCTACTTGTAAAACATGAGAATCAAATTTAGGAAAACTTCCACTCAAACAATTATTTCCAAGATCAATTAGTTTTAATTGAGTTAAATTCTTTAATGATGTTGGTATACTACTGAAAATATTATTTGAATTCAATTCTAGTAATTCTAGATTGCTAAGGTTTCCTATAGATGCTGGAAGTGTACCTGCAATAATTACATCACTGTCGAATGATAATGATGTTATAGTACAATTTGATGATGGTGTATTCATATTTATAGCGTATCCACACGTAATTCCATACCATGGACTAATACTACATGGTGATTCACCATTGTTGAAGTTCCATTTATTAACACTTATATTCCAAGTTTTACCATATGTTGTATCATAAAAATCTGCTAATGCTTCGTATTCAGATGCAGAAATTGGACCAATACAACTAGAACTTGGTGTTATACTAGAATCAAATGTACTACAATATAAATCACTATCATACAACAAATTGTACTCTAAAAATACATCACGATTACATGAACAAATGGGAGTTACATCTGTTATGAAACAGAGAATTAAAATAGAAATCAATAGAATGAAATGTTGACTTTTCATTTGCAGATATAATCGACTATTGCTGTGAGAATACCGACTTATGCAAAGTTTCCCCAGAAAACAGTAACCTGACCAATATGAACCAAAAATCACCGAAGCTCTCAGAAAAATGATTTTCAAATCTGAAATCAAATATTTCGTAGTCTAACCGAAGCTTCCTGCTACCAGAAGATCCAAACTAACCAACCAAGATATTGCTACTACCTACAGTACAAGTCCAGGAAGGCTTCCTGAGGAAGCAAAAAGCGGTCCTAAAAACTACATGATAAGATCTTCTTAAAAATGGTGTAGTGTTAAATTTAATTGCTTGAATTCGCAACATTGTCCGAAAATCTTATTGATTTAAGCTAAAGGAGAGCATAGCAATTACACCCTTTACTATATAAATTGAACTATGTGGTGTGGATTCAAGGTCCGATTTAAAAAAAAATTTTAATATTATAGTTCTAAATCAGATTATTGCAACATGATATTAATGATATCACTATATATATTAATATTCTTGGTAAATATTAAATTTATTGAAAGTGATGGTACAAATCCATGTTTAATATCATCTGATGTGTCATATCCGATAGCATTATTACTTTGTAATATTGAGCTTGGTAAATTAGTAATTTGGTCTAATTCTACAATTAGTAAAAAATATAGTGAGAATAATATATGTTTAATAGGAAAAGTAGCTAGATGTACTACTGAAAGTCCGATGAAAGCTCCCAAAGAAGGAGAACTTGAAATTTCAGCTATTCCACCAGAATCAAAGAATAAATTTTATCAAAAACTAGCAATGGAAGCAGAATCTATTATACCCGAATCATGGTGGAGGAAATCATTTGCTCATCCAAAATTACTTTTATCACAAGATCCTAGAACAGATTTACCTAAAATAATATTTGATTCAACTATTAAAAATAATAGAAAATTTAAACAATTAGTACAATGCGTATCCAGACAACAATTTATACGTAGCCCATTTACTAAACCATTAGTTTTACCAGAACAATCACCATGTAGTATAAAAGATAATGAAAGTATTAAAATATTTTATGAAGAGTGGATTAAATATATTGATACTTTTGATAAACAACTAGATTTAGATTTATTACAATACATACCAAAAGATAAAAGTATCTTAGTAAAAAGTGCTAGTAATGTATTAGATTATTTTTACTCAACTTATGGTGGTATATGGACTGGTTGTTTTAAAATGAAAGAATCTATTGACTGTCGATTAGCATTAGCATCAGCATCATTAGTCATATCAATTAATTTATTAAGTACAATAGTAAATCAAGAAAATAATTTAGATAATAGCATATTAGAAGGATATTTTTTAGCAACATTAGGACGAAGTATATTACATGGTGATAGTAGCACTACTGGAAATGATAATAATAATTTTTGGAAAATTAAATTAGCTGATTTCACTGCATTACAACAAATATATTTGAAACTTTATATTGATTCAATAGGAAAATCATATACTAGACAATTAAATACTCATATACCATTATCATTTGTACCACCATTAACTGTTGTAACGAAGGGTCCAAATAAATGGTCTGAATATTCTACTAAAATTGAACCAATTTATAGTAATCTACGAAATATGATGTATACCGAAGCAGGAAATTTGATTGATTTTGGACCATATCGTCCATTAGTTGCAGATAATGAAGCAAGACGTAATGTAATGAAAAATTCTAAATTAAATGGTGGTAGAAGAATATTAATAGATGTTGGAGCAAATGGATTTTTTGCGTCACCAAAATATTTATTAGATTCCTATGCAGTATATGCACCTTTTACACATGCTATTATGATAGAACCAGAACCACATTTTGTAGCATCTGTACCTGATGCTTATATGAAACGATATAATATTACTTTTTTGCAAATATATTGTGAAGTTAATACAGGATCAGACGTTGATATTGTCAAGTTATTACCAAAATATGTAACAAAAGATGATTTCGTGGTTTTAAAGTTTGATGTAGATCCTAATAGGTATGCTCAAGGGCCCACTATGGAATGGGGTTTTATTTATTCTCTTATGTTGAGTGATCAGAATACCGCAAGTTTGATTGATGAATTATATATTGAAACACATTTTCATTACCCTGCATTATACTGGTATCATTATCATTCAAATTGGGAAGCACTTGATATGTTTAGACATTTGCGCAAACAAGGTTTAATTGTACATTCATGGCCATAAAAATCAATATAAAAAAAATTAAAATTCTAAATATTTTATTTTTTACAATATTTTAACAATAAAGACAAAACGTAAAGAGATTAAATTCTATTAACATTTGATCTCTCAGCTTCACTTAATAAACTGGTATTCATATTTTCGTTAGTTCGACCTCTAAAATGAGAATAAAATGTAACAATGTATCTAGATTTTAATCTTTCTATATCCATGAAAGATAAAATGAATACAATACCTAACAACACAGCAATTATTCCAGCTAATATAAATAATTTACGGTTTTTATATTTTATTGCTCCAAGAGCAAAACATATGATAATTAACGCTAACAGTACTATCGATATTATTCTTGCAATAAATCGACACCAATTAATATTAACTTCATCTAATTCATGTTCATTACTTAATCGAAGATCTGGTGGTATATCATTACTTGTAGCAAATACAGTTCTATGACTATTTTGGGCGAAATCTTTATTTGAATTATTCATTCTACCCTCTATATTCATTTATTTTTATTATAGCTTATTAATGTAATTTTACTACAAATAAATATCAGAATATGGACTGAATTTAAATTTGCGTCTAAATAAAGTACTTCAGTATAGTACTGAGTTAAAGCTATTAATTTCCTCCTAAAATCTCGAGATAGCGCACGATTACGCAGGGTTTCCCAAAATAGGGAGTTTGTCAATAAATAGGATCTGCAGGATCTTAAATCTTCGATCAAATCGGGGCCGCGGTCCGCCGGTTTTACCTTCGATGAACAATCTTTATATCACGGTACAAAACTATTAGAATTACCAGAATTTTTTCACAGCATTCTAAGTCTTCTTCTATTTACTATCGCGTATATATTTATTCTATTTTTGGTGCGAGAAACCGGAAACGTACCGTTTTGATGAGTTGAAAATAAATAAAAATAAAAGTATAAAATAAGATGGTATTCCTTTGGCTGTGTTTTCTTTTACTAGTTCATGGCTCAGAGTATCATGATAGTTGCTCATATGGTGCATACAAGACTAATGGTAAAGGATTAAACAATGGTACTTAACTAATAAATTACCATATCACCATTCACCCTCTGACTTATAATCGTAGGTTGTTCTGGCTGGATGAACTGCGAGCCTGGTTATTATTGTGAAAGTGGAATTAAATACATATGTCCAAATGGTTATTATGGCAATTCACCTAAACTTACAAATAATACATGTTCTGGACTATGTCCACAGGTAACTCACTCATTTCTAGACATTACATATGTTATAATAACTTCATTTCTGAAAACCTTAGGGATATTACTGCCCACATGGCACCATTGATCCTTTCAGCTATAAATGCGGTAATAGTAGTGTTTATTGTCCCTTAGGTTCATCAGAACCTCTTAATGTACCATTGGGATATTATACACTTGGTGATGATATAGAAACAAGATATGATATTTTAATTTGTCCTAAAGGTTATTATTGTGTTAATGGCATTAAACAAGCTTGTCCTGGTGGAACATATGGAGACAGTGAAGGATTAAGTACTGAAAATTGTACAGGATTATGTGACAGTGCATACTATTGTGGCTTAGCTTCTATCACTCCTAAACAGAATATCTGTGGTACAAATCCAAACTTTTACTGTCCTAAAGGTAGCGACCATCCTTTGCCCGTAGCTTTAGGGTATTATGCCGATAAATGGGTGAATGACATAGGATATATGTCGCAAAAAATTTGCGATAGAGGAGCTTACTGTATAAATGGGGTTAAGACATTGTGTCCTGCAGGTAGATATGGTGCTGATGTACAGAGCATTGATCCATTGTGCAGTGGAATTTGTATGGCTGGATACTTGTGTCCTGAAGGCAGTATAAAGAGTACACAAGAAAAATGTGGCTTAATTAGTTCATTTTGTCCTGAAGGTTCTGCAAAACCAAATACTGTATCACAAGGATATTACACAGTTGCAACCACTATTCAAAACGTAACATTATTATTATACCCTATTATTAATGAAACGAGTAAATCAAATTTAACGTCATTAGATTTATTGGAAAGGGAATTATCTCTAGAGTTACAAGCGGACCAAAATTTATGTGAACCTGGTTATTATTGCACAGGTTCTTTTACTCATTCACATATTGATGTTTTACTCAAATCTCACTGACACGATTATTTTAGGTGATGGTATAAGGAGACCTTGCAGAGCTGGTAGATATGGTCGAACATATGGTTTAACTAGTAGCGATTGTAGTGGCATATGCAGTGAAGGTTATTACTGTCCTGAGGCTTCAATTACTTCCACTCAATTTAAATGTGGAGGTCCTAGTCTAATTTGTCCACCTGGTTCTGCATTGCCACAACAGGTATACGAAGGATATTATAGTGTTGATAACGTTGATAATGAAGTCAGAACACATGAAAGACGTTGCGAACCAGGATTTTTCTGTGATGGAAATGGAACCAAAGCACTTTGTCGTAAAGGATATTTTGGCGACGGATTCGGAAACACTGAAGATACATGTTCTGGTGAATGTTCCCCAGGTAACTTACGCTAAATATGATAATATTTAACTCAAAATTTATTATTATTTTTCGTAATTTTCTAATTAGGATATTATTGTCCAAGCGGGTCTGTATCAAGTACCGAAGTTATGTGCGGGAATACTAATTTGTACTGTCCTGGTTATGGGAATTACCAACCTACACTAGTATCAAAAGGCTATTACACAATTGGACTCAATGAGAGTACTAGAACGGATCAAATAATTGCACCAAAAGGTAGCTATGCTATAAATGGTGTACTATATAAATGCTCAGCAGGACGTTATGGGGCCACGGAGGGCTTGTCTTCATCAAGTTGCTCTGGGGCATGTAACATTAATGGTTATTATTGTCCAAGGTACTTACTCACTTACTAACTCACTTAATTACTTTGTCAATTTCTCACACTAACTCAACTCTAAGTGGTTCAATATCACCTACTCAATACATTTGTGGTAATGATAATGTTATTTGTCCCGCACCTTCTGGAGCACCAATTACTGTAAATATGGGATTTTATACCGCGTATTATAGAGATACATTTAGTGCAGATGTCTGCCCTATTGGTTATTATCGAAATTGGTCATTAGCTTTAGACTCTACTTTGTTACCTGATAGTAGTGTTGCACAAGATACTACTATCTATCCATTAGTTTCAGAACTTTTATTATCTTGTCAACTATGCCCTAACGGTACATACAAATATGAGATGGGCGATGATCCAAATCTTTGTTTACCATGCAATGTAACATATGCATCTTCGATACCTACAAGAGCAACTTGTGACTGCTTTAAAATACAAGCCAGTGATAGTAATCTTATTAATCATTTTAATATATTAGACGGTTCATGTAGCACTTATGACGTTGACGAATTACAGTATATTGATGCATCAGAGTGGAATTCTAATACTTCCGTGACAAGATATAAAGAATATTCATGTGAAGCTGGATATTTTTGTAAAAAAGGTATTAAGTATATATGTCCATCTGGTTACTATGGCAGTTTAACCCGTGAAACTCGTAATTTATGTGAAGGATTGTGTAGTGCTGGCTACTTCTGCCCACCAGGATCTACGTCACCGTTTCAATATGCTTGTGGTACCCCTAGTAGAATATGTCCAGAAGGTTCTGGTATACCAATTATAGTCCCAAGTGGAAATTATTCAGACGAAAATGAATCTAAATTATTAAGAACAACTCAGTACTCTTGTCCACCAGGATATTATTGCCCTGGTGATGGTAATCGTTATAAATGTCCACCTGGAAGATACGGTGATTCATATGGACTAACAACTTCAGAATGTTCTGGTTTATGCTCCCATGGCTATTATTGTAAAGAAGGAAGTTCTTCAAGTCAAGAATATAAGTGTGGTAATGCAACCGTATATTGTCCAACAGGCTCGTCAAGTCCTTCGTTGGCTCATGCTGGTTTTTATACTATAAATACTGGTATTAACGCAAGGGAACAGAGTCTATGGGATAAAAGTAATTCAACGAGATCAGCAGAAATACCTTGTGATCCAGGTTGGTATTGTGAAAATGGGATAAAGTATCCATGTCCGCCTGGTAAATAAATTCACTCATTATACTATACTAATCATCCTTATATATAATATTTCTTTTTTAGGTACATTTGCTTGGAGGTATGGCCTAACTAGTATACAATCATGTACTAAATGTGCAGCAGGATATTATTGCCCATCGTATTTAGAACCACAACCAGATGCACCAAGTCACACAGTATGGCCTGGACGACCACATACCCAAGCAGCAGAATATGAATGTGGAGGTGTAGGATTTTTCTGTCCTGCAGGTTCATTTTATCCAAAAAGTGTTGGTAGTGGGAACTATACATTTGGAGGTGATGCTACAAATAATACAAGACGAGGACAAGAGCGTTGTGAACCTGGTTCATTTTGCCAAAATGGTATTGCATTATTATGCCCTAAAGGAAAATATGGAGGAACTTTTGGACTTACAGATCCAGTGTGTACTGGATGGTGCACTCCTGGTCATTATTGCCCAGAAGGCACTGCTGTTCCTATACCATGTCCACATAATAGTTATGCTTTATCAGCTGCTTGGCAATGCTCCCTTTGTCCTGCAGACAGAGACACCGAATTAACTTGTAATAATGCTAGAAGTTGTTGTTTTATAGAATAAAATTTGTAGCTGTTAAAAATTTAATTATCATTTACCTTTTCTTTTCTTGTCTTGTCTTGTAGGTTTGTGATTTTTATATGAAAGCGTTGATTTATTTCATAAATGAAACTTCATACTATTTGGGATCCAAAATCCTGGCACCTGCCCTGGGTCGTCCTGTGTGGGAAATCCTCGGAAGGAGGTTACAGATTATATAGACAAAAGGTCACATAAATTGCATCAACACAAATACAATGAGTTTAGTGTTAAATTACACTCAAATTAAGCATCTAGTACGTACTGGTCTTCATAATGAGAGTGGTTCAGAAGGATTAAGATCACGTGCGGAATGGTGGCCAGTATTATCATCATTAAAGAAAGTATCACATTTAAGTATTGGTTTGAATGATGCAGAATTAAATAACATGGCAGAGCAATTGTTAAGATTAGCTAAAAAAGACGAAACCAAAATTGCTTTATATAGCACAACTAATGATCTAAACACAAAAGCTGAAATCATCTACGAGATTGAATGCAATATTAACAATTCAATTGAACATCCTATCAAACCGTTTATAATCGAAATTTTAAAACATATTGTTGTGTGTGAGAGCAATCCAGCAAAATCATTGATGATAATTAACAATATTACCACAAATACTAAGAAATACTTCACACCAACCGTAAAAGCATATGGCACAATATTATATACATTCAAAAAGCTGTTGGAGAAGTTTATGCCTCAAACGTATGCTGTAATGATGTCTAGGG
>JACCDO010299312.1_pt1 | contig 16736 bp, 11 predicted proteins | sample 7446101 | NCBI WGS metagenome assembly JACCDO01 (sample SAMN15323440, study PRJNA562643) | freshwater metagenome | isolation source: river surface water | place: USA:Blue River Watershed | collected 2017-08-16 | reverse complement strand
TCGAGAAATTCGCAGGCCTCGTCGACCCGGGCGCGATAAGCCTCGGCGGAGACTTCGTTGGGCCAGCCGTAAAGCTCGGCGCGAACGTCGTCGTAAAGTTGCCAGCGGCTGTTGCCGAGGTCGCGCGGGCGGGCGTCGCCGAGCAAGATGCCGAATTGCCGTCGCATCTGTTGCAGGGTGCGCCGCAGCAGACTGGAGTGGGCGAAGGGGCCGAAGTAGCGGGCGCGGTCTTCTTTACGGAATCTCGTGAGGGCGAAACGCGGCAGGGCCTCATCGAGATTCACGCGCACGAGCAGGAAGGCTTTATCGTCTGTGAGGTCGGTATTGTAGCGCGGGCGCCACTGTTTGATGAGTTTGCTTTCGAGCAACAGCGCCTCGGGTTCAGAGGCCACCTCGATAGTCTCCAAGTCGGTGATGAGGCCGATGAGTGCATGGATTTTCGGTTGATGCACGAGTGCGCGGCGGCGTCCGGGTTGAAAGTAGGAAGACACACGTTTGCGCAGGCTTTTGGCTTTGCCGATGTAGAGGATGCGCCCAAGCCGGTCTTTCATTAAATAAACGCCGGGCCGGTCCGGCAGAGCGCGGACTTTGGCTTGGAGGGCTTCACGGCTTTCGCTGGCTGGCATTTTGGGAAAAGTCGGCTAGGTTGCGCACCATACTCTTGTATGCCCCAATTTCAGGCAAACCAAACTGCGATTTTTCCGCCCGGCAAGCCACTGCCTCGCTACGAACTCATTACCTTTGGTGACGAGTTGTTGCTCGGCCTCACAATGAACGGTCATCTCTCTTGGATTGGCCAGCAGCTGGGGCGTCGCGGTGTGCAGTTGGCGCGGTGTGTGACAGTGAGTGACGACGCTGACGTCATCGCATTGCAGTTTCGCGAAAGTTGGGCCCGAGCCGATGTTGTCATCACCACAGGTGGGCTTGGCCCGACGTGTGACGATCGCACGCGCGAGGTCATCGCGGGGGTTCTCGGGCAGGGGTTGGTGCACGACCCGGCCACGGAGCAGGCCATCTGCGAGCGTTTTGCGCGGTTTGGCCGACGGCCGACCGCGAATAATTTTAAACAGGCTTACCGTTTCGAGCGTGGTGAGGTGCTGCCCAACGCCAACGGCACCGCTCCCGGTCTCTGGATTCAACAAGATGGTAAGGTGCTGGTGATGCTCCCTGGGCCACCGAATGAGTTGCAGCCTTTGTTCACCGAGCAGGTCTTGCCGCGGCTGGTTGCTCTCGGGTTGGTGGCGGCGGGCGAGGCCTACTTGCAAATCCGCACGGCGAGTATTGGCGAGTCGGCTCTGGAGACGTTGCTGCAACCGATTTTTGACCGACACCCGGGGCTGGGCGTCGCATTTTGTGCGCATCAAGGCCAAGTGGACTGCCGCATCAGCTCGCCCGATGGCCAGCGAGATATGGCGGCGCTTGAGCTAATTGCCGGTGAATGCGTGGCGCTGCTGCGCGACGATTTTGTTTGTTTTGGTCGGGCAACGCTGGCGGAGGCGGTCGCGGATTTGCTCCGGAAGCAGCATCGGACGCTTGCTGTGGCCGAGTCTTGCACCGGAGGTTTGTTGGCTAACGCCTTCACCGATATCGCTGGGGCGACGAAGTTTTTCCAAGGCGGAGTCGTGGGTTATAGTAACGAGGCTAAGGCCCAGCTGCTTGATTGTCCTGAGTGTCTGCTTTCGCAACATGGCGCGGTCAGCGCCGAGTGTGCCGTGGCGATGGCGACGGGTGTGGCAGAGCGGTTGGGCGCGGACTACGGTTTGGCCGTCACTGGTTTTGCCGGTCCCACGGGTGGCGCGGGAGAAAATCCTGTCGGCACCATTTTCATCGGCTTGCACGCGCCGAGCGGAGTCTGGTCGAAAAAAATCAGCTACCCCGGGCCACGGGCGGCCGTAAAACAGCGGGCGGTGGCCGCAGCAGTTGATTGGTTGCGCCGCGAAATCGTGCGTGAATCCCGCAGTGCGGCGACCCCGATGATGAATTGAGCTAGTCGGAGGTCGCGAAGTTTTTTCGTGCACCCAGACTGGTTTCGTGGGCAAATCCCGTCTTTCCGTTATGCCCGCTGCTGCCACTAAGCCCTTTGTTTACATCGCCGGAAGCGACGACTTTCTCGTCGTTCGCTTGGCGAAGGAGCGCTTCGAGACGTTAGCCAAGGAGGCTGGGGCGGACGATTTTTCCCGCGAGATCGTCAACGGCTTTGCCAATAATCTGGAAGAGGTCGCGCAGGCGGTCGCGCGGTTCCGCGATGCAGTGCAAACCGTGCCGATGTTTGGGGGTAAGCGCGTGGTCTGGTTTAAGGATATCAGCTTCCTCGCCGACAACGTCACCGGGCGTTCTGAGGGCGTGAAAGAGTATCTGGAGTTGTTGCAGGATTTGCTGGAAAAAACCAACGCGGACGAAGTTGCGGTGGTGCTTTCGGCGGCGCCCGTGGACCGTCGCCGCAGTTTTGCCAAGTGGTGTGAAACGCACGGCGAGTTCACGCTGGCTGGCGGAGGCGAGGGCGAAGACAAGGCCGGTGCCCTGGCGCAAGTCATCGTCGCCGAAGCGCGGGCTGAGGGCGTCAAGTTGGACGAGGGCGCGGTGGAATTGTTGCTGGCCAAAATCGGCGCCAATACGCGTTTACTGACTGAAGAAGTGCGCAAGCTCGCTACCTACGCGAGTGAGGGTGGCGCTATCACGGAGGCTATGGTGGCAGAGTTGACGCCCAATGTGGCTGAGGGTGATTTCTTTGAAGCGGCGGATTGTTTTTTTGCCGGTGATTTACCCAAGACCTTAGCTGCCCTCGAACGACATTTCTTTGCCGGAGGCGACGCCCGCCCGCTCTTAGCTTCTTTGCAAAATCGCAATCGTATCCTCATCCAAGCGCGGGTTCTGTTGGATTCTGGAGAGTTGCCCGCGCCGTCGGCGCAGTTCGGTTTTAATAAGCAAGCTTGGGCGCGTGCGCAGGAGAGCCATGCGTCCCGATTCGGTGGCGATGCGGAGAAAAGCTCCTTCAATCTTTTCACGCAGAATCAGTGGTATGCGGGTAAGTTGGTCAGCTCGGGCAAGCTGCCGCCGTTGCGCCGTTTGATCGACAACCAGCAGGAGTTTGTCCGGGCGTTTGAGGACATCATCGGTCGCGCGGATGCCCAGCACGAGATTTTGCGCGACATGGCCGTGCGCTGTCTCGGGGCTTAAGGGTTTATGACGCCCGGGCCGCCGCCTGCGGCCTTGCGTGCCCTGCGCGGTCTGACCACGTTGCCCCCGTATGTCCTCGCTCCCTCCCGAATTCGCCAACGTCACCGTTCACACCAAGGCCAACGTCTATTTCGACGGCAAGGTCGTCAGTCATACTGTGCTCATGCCAGATGGCGCCAAGAAGACGCTCGGGCTGATTTATCCCGGCTCGTATCACTTTGGCACTGGCGCGCCTGAGCGTATGGAAATTGTCGCCGGAGTTTGCCGGGTGACGCTTGATGGCCAGACGACGGTCAGAGAGTATGCGGCGGGCACATTCTTCGATGTCCCGGGCAAGTCCGGTTTCACCATCGAAGTATCGGCGGGTATTTGCGAATACATCTGCTCTTTCCTCTGAAAACGTCTGGCTGCGGCCCGGTTTTTCCGTTGGCCAAGGTTGCGTCCATCGCCTAATTATTGCCCGTGAAATCCACTTCGCCTGCTGCTGATCCCATCCCCAACGTCCTCGCCGAACGCTACGCCTCGCCGCTAATCAAGGACATCTGGTCGCCTCGGGGCCGCATTGCTATCGAGCGCGATTACTGGATCGCCGTGATGAAGGCGCAGCGGGATCTGGGCCTCGCCATCCCTGCGGCGGCGATTGCGGATTACGAGCGAGTGAAGAGCCGCATTGATTTGGCTGACATCGATGCGCGTGAACGCGTGACGCTCCACGACGTGAAGGCGCGCATTGAGGCGTTCAACGCGCTCGCTGGGCGCGAATTTATTCATCTGGGCCTGACCTCGCGCGACCTCACGGAAAACGTGGAGCAGTTGCAAATCGCCCGCTCTCTCGCGGTGGTGCGACTGAAGACTGCCGCCGCGCTCCTCAAGCTTTCCGCCCGTGCCAAGGCCACGCGGTCGCTCATGCTGACCGGTCGCACGCACAATGTGCCTGCGCAGCCGACTACCCTGGGCAAGCGGTTCGCGATGTTCGGCCAAGAGCTCCTCGCGGCGTTCACCGGCCTCGATGAGCTCGCGGCACGTTATCCGGTGCGCGGATTGAAAGGCGCAGTCGGCACGCAGCTCGACCAGCTGACGCTCTTCGGCGACGCGCGCAAAGTCGCCGCGTTGGAGACGCGCATTCTGAAACACCTTGGTTTCAAGTCCGCCTTGTTCGCGGTGGGGCAAGTCTATCCGCGTTCGCTTGATTTTGAAGCCGTGGCCGCGCTGCACCAAGTCGGGGCGGCGGCGGCGAGTTTCGCCACGACGCTGCGCTTGATGGCGGGGCAAGGCTTGCTCACAGAAGGGTTCCAAAAAGGACAGGTCGGCTCGTCCGCAATGCCGCACAAGGTCAACGCCCGCAATTGCGAGCGGATCTGCGGATTCGCGACGATTTTGTCTGGCTACGTTACAATGACGGGCGCGCTCGCCGGTCATCAGTGGAACGAGGGCGATGTGTCGTGTTCGGTCGTGCGTCGGGTGGCCTTGCCGGATGCGTTCTTTGCCTTGGATGGGTTGCTGGAGACGTTGCTCGCCGTCCTCAATCAGATGGAGATTTTCGAAGCCGCGATTGCCGCAGAAAACCAGCGCCAGTTGCCGTTCCTTGCGACGACGACGATTCTCATGGAGGCCGTGAAAGCCGGAGTGGGGCGCGAACAGGCGCACCTTGCCATTAAAGAGAACGCGCTCGCGGCAGCCCGCGCTTTGCGGACGGGCCAAGGCGAAAGCGACCTTGTGATGCTTCTCGCGGCGGACCAACGCCTCGGTCTCACCGAGAAAGCCTTGCGCGGGATTTTGGCCGACGCGAAGCGCTTTGTTGGGGCCGCCCCCCAGCAAGTGGACGCGTTTGTGCGGGCGGTGCAGCCGCTGGCGCGGCGGGTGCCGGGTGCGTCCAGCTACGAGCCGGGGCGCCTGCTGTAAGTCGCGTTTCCGGTGCGGGTCGCGCATTTGCGCTGTGGCGGGGAGATTTTATTTGCCAGCCGGTGCGGGCGCGCCTTTCACTGACCCTTCACCTTGTTTTTTCCCTTAACTTTTAACACCCACACACAATGGCAGAACTCGTAGGAAACTGTCTCATCGGCCAATCCGGCGCCCCGTCCGCCGTCAACAATGCCAGCGTTGCCGGTATTGTCACCGAGGCCCTTAACCATGGTTGCATCGAGGAAATCTATGGCGCGCTCAACGGCGTGGCTGGACTCCTTCATGAAGACATCGTGGACCTCGCGGCCGAGTCGCAGCAGGCCATTCGTGGTCTTAGCTACACCCCCGGTGCCGCCCTCGGCAGCTGCCGCATCCGCCTGAAAACCTCACAGGATTTCGAGCGCGCACTGGCTGTCATCAAGGCGCACAATGTTCGCTACTATTTCCATATCGGTGACGGCGACGCCCAAGACACCGCCTCCAAGCTCGCCGAAACGGCCCGCAATCAGAATTACGAGCTGCGCGTCATCGGCGTGCCTAAGACCATCGATAACGATCTCCCTGTCACCGACCACTGCCCCGGTTATGGCAGCGTGGCCAAATACATCGCCACCACCGTGCGCGAGTTGGCTCTTGATGCCGACGCTACGGGCGCGGGCGACCTCGTGACTATCATTGAGGTTATGGGCCGCAACACCGGTTGGCTCGCCGCCGCTTCCTCTCTCGGCAAACGCCGCGAAAACCCCAACGACCCGCCGCACCTCATCTACGTGCCTGAAGTCGCTTTCTCGGACGAAAAGTTTGCCGACGATGTTCGCCGTGTGCTCAAACGCGAAAAACACTGCGTGGTTGTCGCGGGCGAAGGCCTGGTGGACAAGGACGGTAACTATGTCGCTGTCGAGACGAGTGATGCCTCTGGTGCCGCTCAGTTTGGCGGCGTCAGCGACCACCTTAAACACATCGTTGAGTCGCAGGTTGGCTCCAAGGTGCGAGTGGCCCGCCTCGGGGTGGCCCAGCGCGCCGCCGCCCACCTCGGTTCCAAGACCGATGCCGAGGAAGGTTTCCTCGCTGGTCAGGCCGCGGTTCGCGCGGCCGTCAACGGTGAGAGCGACAAGATGGTGACCTTGCTCCGTGGCGAGACCGATCAATATTCCTGCGAAACGGGCCTTACCTCGCTCGCTGGCTTGGTCGGCAACGTCAAGCGCCTGCCCCGTGAGTGGATCAACGAAGATGGCGTCAGCCTCAACTATCAGTTCCACCGCTACGCATTGCCGCTCATCCAAGGTGAAGTCTCGGTGCCGTTTGACAACGGCCTGCCTACCTACGCCAAACTCGCACGCGAGACAGTGGACAAGACGTTGCCCGCCTACGAAGGCTAAGCGCCGAATCTACAGCTCTGATTTTTCAGCCGGTCCTCGCGACCGGCTTTTTTATTTCTGCCTCAAACGCGGGCCGAGGCCAATCCGTCGTCACTGCTGGTGTTACCACTCTCCGGGGGACGGCGCCAGAGCAGCACCGTCTCCACCACCAACCAGCCGGAGAGCACAATGAGTAACAGTGCGATGAGCGCTTCGCAGTGATGCACGAGTGCCGCCGGGCCTTTTTGCAATCGTCCGAGGTGAGTCAGAATCATCTGACAAAGACTCCACGCCGTCATCGCGAGCATGAAGATGGTCGGGCCGAGCGTGAACCAAGTCGGGCGCCCGAGCCGCCGCAGCCACACGGTGACGCCAAGTAGAGCGAGGGCTGCGAGCAGTTGGTTGGAGCTGCCAAAAAGATTCCAGAAAACACGCCAGATAGGCAGGTGTTGCCCGGCGACTTCTGCGGGCGGCAGACTCACGACTACGGCGGGAAGTGCGAGCGTGACGAGCGTGGCGCCCACGGCTCCTGCGCGCCCCGACCAGCCGGTCAATTCCATCAACACATAGCGCGCGAGTCGCGTGCAGGCGTCGAGCGTGTCGAACACGAACGTAGCAAAACAGAGCAAGCCGAATTGCCGGGCCACATCTACGGACAGCCAACCAAACGTGGCTTGATGCATGAACACGGCGAGGCCATCAGCATAAGTCAGATCGGGTCGGCCCGTCGGCTTGGCGAGAATCATCACAGTTGCGAGACTGATGCAGGCGAAGAACGCTTCGAGCAACATGCCGCCGTAGGCTACAGGGGTGGCATCGCTCTCACGGTTGAGCTGCTTGGAAGTCGTGCCACTCGCCACGATGGAGTGGAAACCCGAGCACGCACCGCAGGCGATGGTGATAAACAGCATCGGCAGCATCGCGGGCGTGTTGCCTCCATCCGGGAACAGCGGGGCTGAGGTGACCGCAGGCGACGCGATGTTGATTTGCCCGGTCAGGCCGCCGACGAGAATGCCCAGCACACCAAAGAAGATGACGACATAAAGAAAGTAACCGCCCAGCGCGCCGCGCGGCTGCATGAGCATCCACAGCGGCGTCATGGCTGCGATGAGACAATAGCCGAGCAGAATCCAATCCCACAGCAATTGTGGGCGGGTCGCGCCGGTCAGGGCTCCGAGGTCAAACGGCAGTAGTGGGCCAAGGAGAATTGCGCCTACAACAAGCGGCAGAAAAATCATCTGACCGCGCTTCTCGCCGAGCTTAGTGTAGCGGAGACAAAAACCCAGCCCGACAGCCAGTCCGAGGTAAAGGATGGACGAAGTGGCCACAGCCGGGCCGGGCGCAGCGGCGTCCTCGGTTGAAGCGGTTTGCACAAATGTGCCTGCGGTCACGTCGGCGAAGGCGATGATGACGTAGACGAGTGAAATCCAGATGAAGCCGAGGAAGAGTAGGTGGCAGCGGCGATTCATATGGCGACGCACCACCTCGGCAATGGAGCGGGCGTCATGTCGGATGGAGGCGACGAGTGTCGTCAAGTCGTGGACGCCGCCGATGAAGACGGAGCCGATGATAATCCAGATCCATGCTGGCAGCCAACCGAACCAAGTGCCGGCGAGAATTGGGCCGACGACCGGGCCGGCAGCGGCGATGGCGGAGAAATGCTGCGGCAGCAGCCAGCTCCAACGGGCTGGTTCGTAATCGAGGCCGTCGCGTTGCGTGTGGGCCGGCGTGCGGCGTTCGTCATTCAGGTCAAGAAACCGGGTGAGGAAGCGGCCATACCAGCGGTAGGCGAGGCCAAGAAGCACGGCAGAAGCTGCGAGGAACAAAATCAGGGACATAGCGCGTGGAGGTAACGTTCGCCACCATGTTCCTTACCACCGGCAGTGCGATAGAAATTTGTGCGCCGTTTTTTGCCCGCTGCCGCTCTCCGGCTGCGAGGACCGACCCGGCTGAATTAACTATAAATCAGAGTGGAGTCGCTGAGCTGATTTTTAGGCGGAAGAATACTTTCGCCCCCGTGCTCAATGGCACCTTTGCCCGCCAAGTTTCCGTGCCATTGGCGGCAGTGCCGGATGCGCCGTCTTCCCTTAGCTCGTGGCGGGCTTGGGTTGCGGGGTGGGATTTATCGGAAAGGGTATGGCTGTATCGCCCTTTTCATAATGACTCGGGAGACTGAAACGGAAAGTAGTGCCCTGACCGGGCGTGCTTTCGACGCTGATGTCTCCACCCATGAGTTCACAAAGGCGTTTGGAAATGGCTAGGCCGAGGCCGGTGCCGTTGCGGCGGCGTTTAGAGGAGCTGTCCACCTGACTAAACGGTTTGAAGAGTTCGCCGAGCTTCTCAGCTGGGATGCCGATGCCGGTGTCGGTGACGGCAAAACGTAAGCGAAGGGGCCGCAGCAATGAGTTTTGACTGGGCGCCTTTTCACGTATGCAAGCTACGTGCACGCTGATACCGCCTTTTTCGGTGAACTTGAGCGCGTTGCCAATTAGGTTGGTGAGAATCTGGCGCAGTCGGGCTTCGTCGGCTTGGACGATCTCGGGCACACCGGACTCTATCTTCACGTTAAGACTGAGGCCTTGGCTTTGCACGCGGGGTTGGAAGAAGGCGGCGGTGTCCTGGACGCACTTGTGCAAGGCAAAGGCGTGCGACTCGATTTCAATGCGGCCAGCCTCAATTTTCGAGAGGTCAAGTATGTCGGCAATGAGCTTCTCTAAAGCTTGGCCGCTGGTCTTGATGATTTCGACTTGTTCGTGTTGTTCGGCGGTGAGGTTGGACTCCGAAAGGATTTGGGCGAAACCAATGACGCCGTTGATAGGAGTGCGGATTTCGTGACTGACGATCGCGAGAAATTCGCTCTTGGCGCGGTCGGCGGATTCGGCGGCGTCTTTGGCGCGCATGAGGGCGGCCTCGGCTTCCTTCCGCAGGGTGATATCGTGCCCGACGGCTTGGTATTCGAGGAGGGTGCCTTGGTTGTCTCGGATAGGGCGTTGCACCCACATGAGGTAGCGCTGGGGCATGCCCTCAGGTTGCTCGAGTTTGCATTCAAAAGAATGCGGATAGTCGCTGTTACCGGTGCTGGTTTGAAAAAAAGCGAAGTGCTGGCCCACCAATTCTTGCCGACGGCGTCCCACGGCTTGGGCGTAGGCGCTATTAACGAAAGTCAATGTGCCGTCGGGTTTGCAGCGGCAGATCAAGTCCACCTGATCTTCCACAATACCACGGTAGCTGGCCTCAGTCTTTTGTAGAGCGCGGGCCATCCGCTCGATGTTGCGGGCGAGGCTAATGACTTCGTCAGGGTCGGTGTCAGGATCAGCCGGGCTCGTGTCGGTCTGGCTGTGGCTGACCTCGCGAAGATTTTTGAGCCGCTGGACGAGTGAGCGATCCCAAAGGTAGCCGGTTAGCAGGAGCAGAACGCAGCCAATAATCGCCAACGTTAAGATGTAGTAGGTATCGCCGAGTCGTTCGCGCAAACCCTCATCTTGGAGCACATTGGCTACGACGGCCCCAAGAGCCACGACCAGACTAAATGCCAGCGCGAGAATGAGGTAGGTTTTACGTTTCGTCGTCTCGGGCATGGGGCAATATCCAATGGCGTCTGCACCCCTCGGAGTCTAACGAAAAAATCGAACCGAGGGGTGTGGCTTACAAACCAGAGCAACTTACCTCAAAGCATCGGCACATGCGGCTCGACCTCGGCGTCGTAATTGATGCCGGGGAGACCGAAGCCGAAGAGCTTGAGGAACTCGGCGCGGTAGCCAACGATGTCGGTCAATGCTTCGAGGCTTTCCGTGGTGACTTGGGGCCAGATGCGGGCGACTTCGGCTTGCACGTCGGCACGCATTTCCCAGTCGTCCACACGCACGCGGCCTTCGCTGTCGAGCTGGGGCTGGTTGCCATTGTAGAGCTGAGTGGCGAAGAGGCGTTGCATCTGCTCGATGCAGCCTTCGTGCAGATTTTTCGCTTTCATCACTTTATAGAGGATAGCGATGTAGAGTGGCACGACGGGAATGGCTGAGCTGGCTTGTGTGACAAGAGCCTTGTTGACGGAAATATAAGCGCGGCCACCCGTGGGCTGGAGCTTCGCGTGCAGAGCTTTGGCGGCGCGTTCGAGATCGATTTTGGCGCGGCCAATCGTGCCGTCTTTATAGATGGGCCAAGTGTGTTCGGGTCCGATGTAAGAGTAGGCAACAGTCGTCGCGTTGGGTGCGAGGAGTTTGGCGTCGCTGAGTGCTTGCATCCACATCTCCCAATCTTCGCCGCCCATCACGGTGACAGTGTCGGCGATGCCGGCTTCGTCCGCAGGTTGGATAGAGACTTCACTGACGATGCCCTTATCGGTGTCCACGGTCTTGTTGGTGTAAGGCGCGCCGATGGGTTGGAGAGTGGATTTGTGGACGGCGCCGGTGCGCGGGTGGGTGCGGCGGGGCGAGGCGAGCGAATAAACCACGAGGTCAATCGGCCCCATATCGCGGGCGATGATTTCAAGGGCCTGCTTCTTCATCTCGTCGGAGAAAGCGTCGCCATTCAGGTTGGCGGCATAGAGGCCAGCTGCGCGGGCGGCTTGAGTGAAAGCGATGGTGTTATACCAGCCAGCGGTGGCGGGGCGGCCTTCCTCGGAAGGGCGTTCGAAAAATATGCCGAGCGTCTTGGCGCCGCTGCCAAATGCCGCCGCGATGCGCGACGCCAGCCCGTAGCCAGTGGACGAGCCAACCACGAGCACGTTGCGCGGGCCGTCTTTGATGGGACCCTTGGCGCGCACATGCGCGATTTGCTCCTGGATGTGCGCGGCGCAGCCGGCGGGGTGGGCGGTAACACAGACAAATCCACGGACTCTGGGTTTGATAATCATAGGCTCGGCAGTGTTGCGTCCGGCCCGTTTCTGACAAGGCCCAAGTCCGGCTTGCCCCCGGCTTTAACCAAGCAATTGCACGATACGTATGACGGGTAAAAACAAAGCCACCACGACGGTGCCGACCGTGACCGCCAGAAATACAATCAGGGCCGGCTCCAGCAGCGAGCCGAGCCCTGCCACGGCTGCATCTACCTCGGCGTCAAGGATGTCGGCTGCACGAGTGAGCATCTCTGGCAAGCGTCCTGTTTGCTCGCCCACCTCGCACATGCCGCCGAGCAAGGGCGGGAAAATCCCTGTCGTCTCCAGTGGGTGCGCCAGTCCGCCGCCGGCACGCACGCCATCGTGGACCACCTGCACCGCCTTGGCCACGCGTGTGTTGCCAGCGGTGTCTGCGGCCAATCGCAGTGCATCGAGAATCGGCACGCCTCCTGCGACGAGCGTGCCGAGCGTGCGTGCGAACCGCGCCGTAAACGCCCGCCGTGACAATCCGCCCACGATGGGTAGTTTCAGCAATATTGCGTCCGTGGCGCGACGCCCTCGGTCGGTTTTGCGTAAGCCGCTCGCGATGACGACCAACAGCACTCCGCCGAGACCGAGCAGACCGGCGTGCATTTGCACGCCGCGACTCAAGCTGATGACGGCCTGCGTCAATGGCGGCAGCGCGGCGCCGTGAAGTAGATCGGCGAAAATTTGTTCAAACTTCGGCACTACAAACACCAGTAAGCCGGTCAGGATACTCACGGCCACGACTAGCACGACGCATGGGTAGGTGAGTGCTGCGCGCAGCCGCGCGCGGGCGTTTAGTCGCTTTTCTGCGAGCGTGGCCAATCGCTCTAACACAGTGTCGAGCGCCCCCGCCGCTTCGCCCGCTCGCACCATGCCGAGACACAGTGAATCAAACACATGCGGGTGGCGCGCCAGCGCCGCCGACAAGCTGGCTCCGTGGCGGATTTCGGTGGCGAGGTCTTGGAGTAAGGCGCGCATCGTCCGGTGTGGTTCCTGTTTAGCCAATACTTCCAAAGCGCGCAGCAACGGCACGGCGGACTGGAGCAACGTCGCGAGCTGTCGCAAAAATGCAGCGTGCTCGCGTGGGGGCACGGCGGCGCGCCAGCACAAGAAACCTCCGCTAGTCGCGCTGGGCTGGTGTGCTTCCTTGATGGTTTCTGGAAACAGCCCCTCTGATTGGAGACGTGCGGCGGCAGCGGCGAAGTGGTCGGCTTCGATTTGCCCACGACGGATTTCTCCCGTCGCGGTATAAGCGGTGTAATTATGCAATGGCATGGGCGCGTCGTCTGCCTTCGTCTTTCATGTGTGGCGCAGGATTTCTTCTCGGGAAGTTTCGCCGCGGTGGAGCGCGGCGAGGGCTTGATCGCGGAGAGTGATGAGACCTTCGAGGCGGGCTTGTTGGCGCAATTGCGCGAGCGAAGCGCCGCTGGATATGCATTCGCGGAGGCGAGCCGTCACTGGAAGAAACTCAAAAAGTGCGAGCCGTCCGTGATAACCGGTGTGTTGGCAAGCGGGACAGCCGGGCGCATCGAAAGCGGGTTGGCCATCGACGGGCGCGGACGGGCGGCGGCAAACGGGACAAAGTCGTCGGAGCAGTCGTTGGGCGAGGATACCGCTGAGTGTCGTGGCTAGGAGGTAAGGTTCGACGCCCATGTCACGCAGGCGTAACGCGGCAGCAGGTGCGTCGTTGGTGTGCAGTGTGCTGAGCACGAGGTGGCCGGTGAGAGCGGCCTGCACGGAAATACGGGCGGTCTCGAGGTCGCGCATTTCGCCGACCATCACAATGTCCGGATCGTGACGGAGAAAGGCCCGCAACGCTTCCGGGAAGCCAAGGCCGGCTTCGGGGTTAACGGAAACCTGCGTCGCGCCCGCGAGTTCGTATTCCACGGGGTCTTCGACCGTGAGGATCTTGACGTCAGGCGTGTTGAGTTGGTGCAAGCTCGCGTAGAGCGTAGTGGTTTTGCCGGAGCCGGTCGGGCCGGTAACAACGAGTAGTCCGTCCGGTCGATCGAGCTGTCCACGCCAAGCGCTCACCGTCGCAGAAGGAAGACCGAGGTAATCGAGTTCGAGGCGTCGCGCTTGCTGATCAAGCACGCGGAGCACCACGCTTTCGCCGTATTGGGTGGGCAAGGTGGAGACGCGCAGTTCGACTTCACGCTCGGCCAGACGCACGCGCAGACGTCCATCTTGCGGGATGCGGTGCTCGGCGATATCGAGATGTGCGAGCACCTTGATGCGAGAAACAACAGCGGCAGAGAGATTAGGGGGCGGGACACCAAAGTCGCGCAGTGCGCCATCGCAACGGCAGCGCACCGCGAGTCCATGTGGGCCGGGTTCGAAATGAAGATCCGAAGCGCACGCCTGCACTGCGGCGGTTAGGGTTTGGTTGACGAAGGTGACGACTGGCGGACTGGCGGCGAGATCGACGTCGCGGGTGGCGAGATTTTCGCGTATCGGCAAAACAGCCTGCTCGGAAGGCGCGCTTTCTCTGAAGTGGATTTTTAGTAAAGCTTGGACGGCATCGGGGTCGGCCACATGCAAGCGAACGGGTCGGCCCAACGCGAATCGCAGCTCATTAGCGAGTTCGGCATCTAGCGGATTACTTACGGCGAGTAAAAGCGCGGGGCCTTCAATCCCGAACGGCACGGCAGCATAGTGTCGTGCGAATCGAGCGGGTAATTCTGCGACGAGTTCGGCCGAAAGATTTTCTGGTAACGCAGGAACGAGAGCGAAGCCGGTGTGCTCGGCTAGTGCCGCCAGTAATGCGGGCCGCGTGAGCACACGGTCGTCGAGTAGGGTTTGGGCGAGCGACCGTGCAGTGGTCGATTGGCTGGCACGGGCGGACTCGAGTTGCGGCTCGGTGACTTTGCCCTGCTTAAGCAGGAGCGATGCGAGGACGTCGTCGTCCTCGGCAAAGAGTCCAGTGAGAGTGAGGTCGGCGGTGGGGGCGGGCAAGGGGCGCGGTTGGCAGGCGGCCCGTTTTGGCAGGAAGGAAAATCAGACGTCGCGAAGTTTGAGGCCCATGCTGAGGAGTTTGTTGCGCATGTTTTCGGGGTCTTGGGCTTTTTCGACGGCCTCGTCGGGCTCGATTTTTTCTTGGTTCACGAGGGAGAGCAAGTGGGTGTCGAGCGTGATCATGCCGAGGTTGGCACCGGTTTGGATATCGGAAGGAATACGGAAAGTCTTATTGTCGCGAATGAGTGAGGCGATGGACGAGGTATTGATCATAATCTCGTAGGCTGCGATGCGGCCGCCGCCGATTTTTTTGCAAAGACTTTGGGAGATGACGCCGATAATGGAGGTGGAGAGCTGGGTGCGAATCATCTCCTTCATGTTGGCGGGGAAGGCGTCTACGATGCGGTCCACCGTTTTGGCGGCGGAGTTGGTGTGCAATGTGCCGAACACCAAGTGGCCCGTCTCCGCGGCGGAGATGGCGGCCTCGATGGTTTCGAGATCGCGAAGTTCGCCCACGAGGATGACGTCGGGGTCTTGGCGCAGGGCGCGGCGGATGGCTTCCGCAAAGCTCGGCACATCTTGTCCGATTTCGCGTTGGGTGACGACGCAGCGTTTGTGCGGGTGATAATACTCGATGGGGTCTTCGATGGTGATGATATGGCCGTCGCGGTTCTCGTTGATGTAATTTATCATTGAGGCGAGGGTGGTGGACTTGCCGGAGCCAGTGGGGCCGGTGACGAGGAAGAGGCCGCGCGGGCGGTAGAGCAGCTCCTTGATTTTGTCGGGCATGCCGATTTGCCGGAGGTCGAAGAGCTGGTTGGGGATTTGGCGCAGCACGAGGCCGTAGTTGCCTTTGGCTTTCAAGACGGAGACGCGGAAGCGGGCCTTGTCCAGATAAGCGAAGCCAAAATCCGTGCCGCCGTGGAGCTTCACGTTTTGCACGTGGGCGTCGGGTGTGATGGAGAGCATGAGCTGCTCAGTCATCTCTGGCGTGAGGTCGGGGCCGTCGAGCGGTGTCATGCTGCCGCGCAGGCGGAGGCAGGGCGGCACACCGACTTGGAGGTGGAGGTCGGAGCATTTCTGTTCAACGACGAGTTCCAGCAGATCGTTCATTTCGTAGCTCATGGAGAAAGCGGGTTGGGGTTGGGCGTGGAGGGTTCGGCGCCGACTGTGGCGGCGATAATCTCAGACACGGCGACCGTTCCGGCGAGCACTTTTCGCAGACCATCTTCGCGCAGGGTGCGCACGTTTTCGGCACGGGCTTGCTTTCGCAAGACCTCGGCGGTGGCGCCGGTGTGGATGAGCTCACGGGTTTGCTCTGAGAGAGGAAAAACTTCTGCAATCGCCTCACGACCGCGCAGGCCGGAGCCATGACAGCGGGCGCAACCCAGCCCTTGGGAAAAGCGTGTCTCTGCAGGCAGCGGGTAGGTTGGATCAACTCCGAGCTGAGCCAGCTCTGCGGCGCTAGGCATGGCCGGGGCGTGGCAATCAGGGCAGAGGCGGCGCACGAGACGCTGGGCGACGACGGCACGCAACGCGGCTGCGACGAGAAACGGCGGCGCGCCGAGGTCGAGCAAGCGGGTGATGGCACCGGGCGCATCGTTGGTGTGGAGCGTGCTGAGCACGAGGTGACCGGTGAGTGCGGCTTGCAATGCGGTCTCAGCTGTCTCGCGGTCGCGGATTTCGCCGACCATGATGATGTCAGGAGCTTGTCGCAGCATGGCGCGGAGCGCGGTGGCAAACGTCAACCCGACGTCGGGGCGCACGGGTGTTTGGTTTACACCGTCGAGACGGTATTCAATTGGGTCTTCGACCGTAATGATTTTGCGGTCGGCGCGCGCGAGTTCACGCAAGCAGGCATAGAGCGTAGTGGATTTGCCGGAGCCGGTCGGCCCGGTGACGAGGAGCAATCCGTGTGGCGCGGCGAGTTGCGCGCGGAGCGTGGCCACATGGTCGGCAGCGAAACCGAGTCCGTCGAGCCCGTGCGGTAAGCTGGCGGGATCGAGTAAACGCAACACCATGCTCTCGCCGTGGGTGGCGGGCAGAACCGAGACGCGAAAATCGCACGCGCGGCCTAGCGCTGCGAAGTGCAGGCGTCCGTCTTGCGGAGCGCGTTTCTCTGCGATGTCGAGGCCGGCGAGCAGTTTGAGACGCGAGACGAGCGCGGCATGCCAGCCTGGCGGAGGGGCTTCGCCCTCCATGAGCACGCCGTCCACGCGGTAGCGCACGCGAGTGCGTTGGGCGAGAGGTTCGAGGTGCAAGTCCGACGCGCGGCGGCGCACGGTTTCACGGAGCAAGGCTTCGGCGGCTTGGATGACGGGCGCGTCACTCATCGCCACCGCAGGTGTCGCGGCAGGTGCGGGTGTGCTGGTTGGGTAATGTCGTGCCAGCGCTTGGGTCAGTTGCTCTGCGCTGACGAGCACGGGCAACACGCGTTGACCTGTGGCGTGGGTGAGTTCGTCGCAGGCGGTGGGACTGAGTGG
>JACCDO010500434.1_pt1 | contig 16737 bp, 29 predicted proteins | sample 7446101 | NCBI WGS metagenome assembly JACCDO01 (sample SAMN15323440, study PRJNA562643) | freshwater metagenome | isolation source: river surface water | place: USA:Blue River Watershed | collected 2017-08-16 | reverse complement strand
GTGCCAGATTCACCTTTTAATAAACCTGATACGCTTGACTTCGATGCGAAATGATGCGGAAGTAAACCAGACCGAACGAGGGGTCGGGCTAATCGGGAGTACCGAGCCTCGAATCCACACGCCCTTACTTAAAGGTAAGTCCCGGGCACAAGAGGTGTCTGACCTAGCTGATAAAATCAACTTGCCTTTAATACCTTGGCAGCGCTGGGTGCTAGATGATTTGTTATCTGTAAATGATGATAATAACTGGCGCAAGAAAACAGCTTTATTGTTAGTTGCACGTCAAAATGGCAAGACACACCTGGCACGTATGCTTATTTTGAGCCATCTGTTTTTGTGGGGTTCTAAGAACATCCTGGGTATGTCTTCTAACCGCAATATGGCATTAGATACCTTTAGGCAAGTTGCATTTACTATTGAAGATAATCCATTCTTGAAAGATCAGGTAAGACAGATCCGATTGGCCAATGGTCAAGAATCTATAACACTACTTAATGGCGCAAGGTATGAAATTGCAGCAGCTACTCGTGATGCACCTCGTGGTAAAACTGCAGATTTCTTATACATAGACGAATTACGAGAATGGACAGAAGAAGCATTTACAGCTGCGCTACCTACCACACGTGCACGGCCTAACGCAATGACTTTAATGACTAGTAATGCTGGTGATGGGTTTAGTACAGTGCTTAATGAGCTAAGAGAGCGTTGCCTTGCATATCCGCCAGAGAATCTAGGGTTCTACGAATACAGTGCACCGCAGCATTGCAAGATTCACGATAAGAAGGCGTGGGCAATGGCTAACCCTGCACTTGGCCATTTAATTACCGAGCAAACATTAGAAGAATCTGTAAGCACTAATAGCATCGAAGCTACACGTACCGAGATGCTTTGCCAATGGATCGATAGCACCGTTAGCCCCTGGGTATATGGATCTATTGAAGCTTGCAGTGATAGCACGTTAGAAATACCAGTAGGTGCACAAACAATTATGGCATTTGATATTGCACCGACAAGAAGATCGGGCGCATTAGTTATGGGTCAAATGAAAGATGGCAAAATAGCTGTTGGCCTAGCACAGTTATGGCATAGTGATATTGCAATAGATGAAATTAAAATGGCCAGCGATATAAACGAGTGGGCACGTAAGTACCATCCGTTCTTGATTTGCTTTGATAAGTATGCTACGCAAACTATTGCTACAAGACTTGAACAAAGTGGTTGGCGAATGCTTGACGTATCAGGCCAGGCGTTCTACCAGGCGTGCTCGGATCTTGCAGATGGCCTAGCCAATGGGCGTGTCGTACATAGTGGCCAAGCAGAGCTAGTGCAACACTTAAATAACTGCGCAGCTAAGACAAACGATGCTGGATGGCGCATTATTAGGCGTAAATCTGCTGGTGATGTAACAGCTGCTATATCCCTGGCTATGGTTGTAAGTCAATTAACTAAGCCGCAACAAACTGCGCAAATCTATGTCTAACTTGCACTAAAAGTCCGATTTATGGTATAAAGTACTTATATGGGTCTATTGTCTGCTTTGGGAATTACCAAAAATAAAGAATCCGTTCAAGCGCAATACGCCCCTGCCATTATGGACACAGCTTATGGCTATGGTTCATTTACAACTGGTGTTGGTAATTTCCCTGGTGGATTAGATCGTAATTATGCAATGCAAGTACCTGCCGTATCTCGTTGCAGAAATCTTATTGCTGGTGTAGTTTCCTACCTGCCACTTAAACTTTACAAGAAGTCAAGTGGTGAGGAGCTGGGGAGCCCTCTGTGGTTAGAACAACCAGACTATCGGCAGCCAAGATCCGTCACGCTAAGCTGGACTGTCGATAGTCTTTTATTTTACGGCGTTGCATATTGGCGCGTTACAGAGTTATATGCAGATGATTTAAGACCATCACGATTTGAGTGGATCGCTAACAATCGAGTTACATTTACAACAAATAAGTTTGGTACAGAAGTAGAAGAATATTTTGTAGATGGTGTAAGAGCACCAATGTCTGGCATTAACTCACTTATCACATTCCAGGGCTTAACACAAGGCGTATTAACAACTGCTGCACGTACAATTCAAAGTGCATTAGATATTGAAAAAGCCGCAGCTGTATCTGCACAAACTCCAATGCCATCTGGCTATATTAAAAACACTGGAGCGGATTTACCAGAAGCACAAGTATCTGGATTATTAGCGCAATGGAAGCAAAGCCGCCAAAACAGATCTACAGCATATTTAACATCTACATTGTCTTATGAAACAACAGGATTTAGCCCTAAAGATATGATGTACAACGAGGCGCAACAATACTTGGCAACACAAATTGCCAGAGCTATGAACGTGCCTGCGTATTACATATCAGCAGATATGAATAACTCTATGACTTATCAAAACATCATCGATGGTCGTAAAGAGTTTGTAGCATATTCTCTCCAACCATTTATTTGTGCCATCGAAGATCGTTTATCTATGGATGATATTACGGCTCGTGGCCACGTAGTTAAGTTTGCAATAGAAGAATCATTCTTACGTGCCGACACAATGAAGCGACTAGAAGCAATAGAGAAAATGTTGCAACTAGGTTTGATCGATGTGGATGATGCGAAAGAAATGGAAAATATGACACCAGAAGGCAGGGAAGTAGAAGATGATACTTACATTCAGTAGCCAGGTAGAAGCCTCTGATTCAGAGCGCAGGATTATCTCTGGCAAGATCGTGCCATTCGAAGAAGCAGGCAATACTTCCGTGGGTAAAGTTGTATTCGCTAAAGGCTCTATCGAAATTGGAGATCCTGGCAAGGTTAAGATGCTTATGCAACACCGTCCAGAAAAGCCAATCGGCCGTATGCAAAAGTTTCAACAAGCAGAGGATGGCATTTACGCATCCTTCAAGATCAGCGCATCAATGCAAGGCCAAGATGCTTTAATCCTGGCATCTGAGGCATTAGTAGATGGTTTATCTGTTGGTGTAGACGTAAACAAGTCAATCCAGAAAAAAGATTATTTATATGTAACTAGTGCAACCCTACGCGAGGTTAGCCTAGTCGAATCACCTGCATTTTCAGCTGCGCAGGTTACTAAAGTTGCTGCTAGCGAAAGCGAAGCAGAGGACACAAACCAAACAAAAGAAAGCGAGGCTCCTGTGGAAGATTTAGCAACAGCGCCACAAGAAGCAAAGGCAGAGGCTGCTACTCCTACAGTAGAAGCTGCTCGCCCAGTAATTACAGCACCATTAATTCAAACATCTGTACGTACACCAATCGATTCGATGGCAAAGTACACAGAGCACAAGATCAAAGCTGCTCTAGGTAATGATGATTCAAAACTGTACATTGCAGCAGCAGACGATTCATTCTCAACCAACCCAGCATTTAATCCAACACAATACCTAACCGAGTTTGTAACTAACACTCGCTTTGGTACACCTGCTATCGATGCTTGCTCACAAGGCACATTGCCATCAAGCGGTATGACTATTTCTGTACCATCTTTGGTAACTTCAGCTGCGGGTGGCAACGGTGTTGCACCAGTAGTAACTGTTGAAGCAGAGGCTGGCGCAGTAGCCAACACAGGTATGGTAACTGAGTACCTAACTGGCACTGTAAGCAAGTACTCAGGTATGAACACACTCTCAGTTGAATTACTAGAGCGTTCAGATCCTAACTTCTATGCAGAGCTAACACAACAGCTACAAAATGCCTATTTAACAACTATCGATACAGCCGTATTAAATGCTTTAATTTCAGCAGGTACATATGGCACTGCAACAACAGCAGACAGCGATGGAATCATCTCTTACACCGCAGAAGCAGCAGCAGCTGTTTACAAGAACACTGGCTACTTCGCAACTAACTACATTGGCAACGCTGCACAATGGAACTTGCTAATGGGTGCAACAGATACAACTAAGCGTCCTATTTACAACGCAATTCAACCAATGAACGCAGCAGGACAAGTTGGCCCACGCTCAATTCGTGGAAACGTACTTGGCTTGGATCTATACGTAGACAAGAACTTCTCAGCAACAACAGTCGATGATAACTCAGCGATTATTCTTGCACCAGAAGCATTCACTGTTTACCGTTCACCACAAGCGTTTATGTCTGTAAACGTAGTATCAAACCTACAAGTACAGGTAGCGATCTACGGCTTTATGGCAACAATCGCAAAGATGCCTTACGGAATCATCAAGTACGCAAAGGCCTAATTAACACAATCAGTAATCCCTGGGGTTTAGTAGCCCTATCCCCAGGGAGCTTTTAACAAAGGAGTAAAGATGGCAGCCACATATGTAACCAAAGCCGAGTTACGCGCTAATCTTGGTATTGGCTCTCTTTACTCTGATCCAACAGTCGAAGAAGTCTGCCAAACAGCAGAAGATATAATCAAACAATATTTATGGTTTAATGATGCGCCTGTTGTAGCAGCAGGATTACAAAACAACGTAGCAACATTGGTATTAGCAAACCCCGGCATATTTGTTAAGGGTCAATCTGTAGCCATTGAAGGATGCGGTAGCACATATGGCGGCAATCACGTTATTACTGGCACCATTCCTGGCATCACCATTCCAATAAGCATCAGCACAGCATTCTGGACATTTTTTAATAACTATTCATTCCCTAACGGATATTCATTTATACAGTTTGCAAAAGTACACGCAGACGATCCATTCCACCGCATTATTCCAAGTGGTAAAGCATCTGGACAAGACACTAAAGAAGTCGATTATGCGCAAACCCCCGCTATCAGAGAGGCCGCAATGATCGTGGCTGTAGACATCTGGCAAGCACGTCAAGTCAGCCAGACTGGTGGGGTCGGTATGGATGGGATCTCTGCAAGTCCTTACAGGATGGGGTACCAACTCGTAAATCGCGTACGAGGTCTCATTCAGCCGTATGCAGCACCCGCAACATTGGTGGGTTAATGGCCGCAATAACTACCCTTAGAGGCACACTTGCAACAGCTTTAGCAAACGCTGGAGTTTGGTCTACCTTTAGTTATCCGCCTGCGACCTTGCTTGCAAACAGCGTGGTAGTCACACCATCTGATCCTTACATTGTGCCAAGCAATAATAGCCAAACCAGCATTGCACCATTGGCTAATTTTAAGATTTTGGTAACTACACCTGCCTTCGATAATCAAGGCAATTTACAAGGCATTGAAACTTTTCTAGTAGCAGTAGTAAATAAACTAGCGGCATCCACCCTGGTTTACAACATATCAAGTGTCTCCGCTCCAGCTATTACAAACGCGGCTAGTGGAGATTTATTAACATCAGAAATAACCGTATCAATCCTAACGAGCTGGAGTTAAAAATGAGCACACACGAAGAAGACTTAGCCTTCTTAAAAAAGACAGGCCAAATTAAAGACGCACCAAAACCAACTGCACAAACCAAGAAAGACGAGGAATAACAATGGCAATCTATTTAAATAATAACGTAGGTGTTAAGTTGGCTACCAATGCTGCGCCTACAACTCCATCTATCGACATCAGCGCATACGTAACAAACGCTGTTATTAATCAAATCGTAGACGAGTTAGAAGTAACTGCGATGGGCGATTCAGCACACAAGTTTGTGGCTGGTCTACAATCTGGTACTTTCACAATCGACTTTATCAATGACTGGGCTGCTAGCCAAGTAATGCAAACCCTAAATGATGCATTTGGCAAGACCCTATCAGTATCAGTAATCACCGTTAAAGGCACAGCTGTATCAGCCGCTAACCCAACCTACCAATTCTCAATCCTGGTAAACAACCTAACACCACTAGGTCAGGGTGGCGTAGCAGAGATCGCTACCTCTAGCGTTACATTTACAGTAAACTCCGCAATAACAGTATCGCCATCAGTGGCGTTCTAATTAAGGAGTAACAATGGCAAAGCTAAAGATAACAAGGGCTAATGGAGAAGTATCAGAGCACAAGATAACTCCAGGTGTCGAGTACGCTTTCGAATTGAAGTACGGATCAGGCATTAGCAAAGTCCTACGTGAGCACGAACGTCAAACAGAGATCTTCTGGCTGGCTTATGAATGCTTGCGTAGGGCTAATGCACAAATACCTTTATGGGGAACAGAGTTTATTGATACTCTTGAAACCGTTGAGGTATTAGACGAAGAAAAAAAATAATACAGCGCAACTCAACTTTATACAGCATTGCCGCTTTAAGTGTAGAGACTGGAATTGCGCCTAGCGAGTTTATAAATATGGACACAGAAATGTACGCAGCCATCGTACAGGTCTTAACAGATCGGGCTAAGGAGATCAGAAATGCCAGCAGAGGTCGTAGGCGTTAAAGATGTCCTTAAGGGCTTAGTTAAAATTGACGAAGATATGCGCCAGCGTATTAGTGTGGCTATTGACCCATTAATGCGTGGCGTAGCTCTTAAAGCTAAAAGTTTTGTACCCGGCAATGGAGACGTTTTATCTGGCTGGGTTAAACCATTATCATCGGATGTTGGCTATAAGCCATTTCCCAAATATGATGCAACTGCAGCAAGACAAGGCATTGGTTATAACCCTGGCAAGAATAAGATTACTAAAAATGGATTCCAAGTTAGCCAGTATGTTTATAACGTAAGCCGCCCTGGATCAATCTATGAAGTAGCAGGCCGATTAAACCCACAAGGCCGTGCACCATTTGAGTATAGAACATCCGAAGGACAAGGCGGCACATACAGCAAGAAGTCTGCTCGTAGTAAAGCAGTACAGGCTTATAACTCAAACAATCCATTTGCAAGCCAACAATTTATAGCTGCATTAGAGCCTGTAACAAAACAGCCAAAAGTTAAAGATGTGCGTGCTAGTGGCCGTAAAACACAAGGCCGTTTAGTTTATAAAGCTTGGGCACAAGATAGTATGAAAGTTTATGAGGCAATAGTAAAAGCCATCAATGGCACAGCTGATAATTTCAACAAAACCACACAGATTAAGAAGGCAGCGTAATGGCCAATATATTTGTAGCCGCAACGGCGACCTGGAATGGCAAAGCCCTTAAAGGCGCACGTAAGGATATAAACACCTTTGAAAAGCAGATACAAAAACTAGGCAGGACAATAGGTGTATCACTTAGTGCCGCTGCATTAATTAATTACAGTAAGAAGGCCGTTAATGCCTTTGCAGCAGATGAGAAGGCAGCCAAAGCCCTAGAACAGCAATTAAAGAATACTGGCTACCAATTCAGCGCACCAGGCGTTGAGATGTATATTGCTAATCTACAAAAGGTTAGTGGTGTATTAGATGATGAGTTAAGACCGGCCTTTCAATCATTATTAACAGTTACTGGATCTATTACCCTAAGTCAAGAAGCATTAAACACCGCTCTTAATGTAAGTGCTGCAACAGGTAAATCACTAGCAGAGGTTAGCCAAGCATTAGCAAAAGGCTATTCAGGACAGACCACAGCTCTTAGCAGATTAGGCGCAGGCCTAAGCAAAGCCACCATTAAGGCTGGCGATATGGACAAGATCCTCGCTGAGTTAAACGATAAGTTTGCTGGACAAGCACAGGCACGATTAACCACTTACTCAGGCAAGATGGATCTGTTAAGAGTTGCAAGTGCTAACGTATCGGAAGAAATTGGCAAAGGCATTATTGGTGCTTTAGAGGCTTTGAGTGCAGATACAAGTATTGAAGAAACCACTCGAAAGATGGAAAACCTGGGTAAAACCACAGGCAATACCATTAAAGGCTTTGGAGTATTCATTGCCGAGCTAAAGAAAATACCTGGACTTACCACATTAAAAGATATTGTGACCTATGGAAACATATTTAATACATTAGGTAAGTTAAACGAGATAAACTCGCAAGGCAAGTACCCAACTGCCGCAGCTAGAGAAACTCCTGCTATGGGTCGTATTGCAGCACAGCAAAGAAAACTAGAGGCTGCTGCGTTGAAGAATAGCGTGGCATTACGCAAAGCAGAAAATGCTCAACTAAAGGCTAAGACAGAAGTAGACAAACTTCAAGACAAGTTTGATCTAGAGCGCATAGGTTTGACTAAGGCACTAAACGAAGCTACAGATGCTGAAACCATATTGAGGCTTAACGCCAAGATAGCCATACTAGATAACAATGAGGCACTGGCCAAAAAGATTAACGCTGAATTAGAAGCTGGCAAAAAAGCCAAAGAATTGGCAGACGCCTTTGGTGGGGCTACAACATCTTTAGGTACGGCCTCTAGCAGACTGCAAGCCTTAATCGATAGTATTACAAATAAAATTAACCTAAAAACAGCGGCTGGTGAGTTTAATCCAACAGGTCTTAATCTTCCAGGCATTAAACAATTGTTCCCACCAGCACAAGGGCCATTAGGTGGCGTTGATTACACAGTGCCAATGGGTAGTGGCAATCCAGTTTATGCACCAGGCACATCAGGTACTCCAATGTCTTATGCCGATGTAAGACTTACAATCGATGTGGCTCAGTCAGGCGATCAATTTGCTCAACTAATTGCAGACAGTGTGCAGGTAGCACAGAGAAGCGGATATAGCACTACATCTGCTGGATCATTAAACTAATGACCGTACCTGTAGTAAATGCAATAATTAACTTTAGCACTGGGCCAGCAACCGCCCAGGCTATGATCTTTGACCAAGGCATATTTGGCACAAACGTCTTTGCAGATTCAGCAGCTGTAATTGTTGATGTATCAGATCAAGTATTATCTATACAGACTAAGCGTGGCCGTAATGCGCTGTCGGATCAATTCCAAACTGGCAACCTAACACTGCGCATAGTAGATCAGAACGGCGACTTTAACCCACAAAACCCAGCAAGCCCTTATTACACATACCTAAGCCCTATGCGTAAGGTGCAGATCACTGCTACATATTCAGGCATTGTTTATCCAATCTTTCAAGGTTTTATTACAAGCTATGTAACTACATATCCTAAAGATGCAGAAGATGTTGCATACACAACTATCCAGGCTGTAGATGCGTTTAGATTAGCCAACAATGCCCAGATCAGCACAGTTACTGGTGCTAGTGCTGGCGATCTATCAGGCACACGCATTAATCAAATCTTAAACACTATTGGATGGCCAACATCAATGCGTGATATAGATGCAGGCTTAACTACAATGCAAGCCGATCCCGGCACTAACCGCACAGCATTACAAGCTATGACCACAATAGAGAACAGCGAGTATGGCGCATTATATGTAGATGCTAGCGGCTCGTTTGTATTTCAAGACAGATCGGTAACTGTTAGTTCTATTGGCGCAACACCAACACTGTTTGCAGATGATGGCACAGGCATAGAATATAAAGATGCTACCTGGGTGCTAAATGACGTTTTAGTATTTAACAAGGCGACTGTCTCCAGGCTAGGCGGATCACCACAGGTTGCCCTAAACCAAGCATCCATAGACAAGTATTTCTTGCACTCCTACTTCTTAAATGACCTAATGATGCAGACCGATGCAGTGGCTTTGGACTATGCCCTGGCTTATGTGGCATCTAGAGCTGAGACCAGTATCCGAGTGGACTCCATTACCCTTGACCTATACACAGCCAATTACAACGCAGGCATCCTGGCATCCTTAGAGCTTGACTTCTTCGATCCGATCACAGTTATCACCACCCAGCCAGGTGGCTCAACCATAGAAAAGACCCTACAGATTTTTGGAGTGAGCCTAAACATCACCCCAAATAGTTGGAAAACAACCTTCACAACGCTCGAACCGATCATAGATGGGTTTATAATAGGCAACGTAGATTACGGTGTCTTAGGGCAAAACGTTTTATCTTACTAAGGAGTAGAAATGCCATCAGGTTTACCAGCCGTAACAGGCGATGTTTTAACAGCTGCGAATTATAATTCGTTGACTGCATTTACAGTAGGCACAGCACAGACAGCCGATTACACACCAGTGCTTAACGATCAATACCAAGCATTAGTGGTAATGAACAAAGCTACTGCAATTAACTTTACAATCCCAACAAATGCAAGCGTGGCATATCCTGTTGGTACAGCACTAACAGTATTAAACATTGGTGCAGGTGCTTGCACAATTAAAGCAGTAACTAGCGGCACTACAACAGTATTAAGCGCAGGGGCTACAGCTGCACAGCCATCACTTGCACAATACAAAACAGCAGTTTGCATAAAGACTGCTACCGATACTTGGTATGTGGTAGGCGGAATTGCTTAATACAGTCCTTGGCAGTTTATCAAGCGGGGTAGCGGCTTCTACCAGTTCATACGAATCTATTGCTAGTGCTACTGGCACAGGTTCAAGTGGAGTAATTACATTTAGTTCAATCCCAAGTGGCTATCAGCATTTACAAATTAGAGCAATAATGAAAGCAGATGATAATAATGTGGGAACTATTGCGTTTGTATTAACTTGTAATAATGATACAGGTTCAAATTATGCTTATCACGAACTAAGGGGTGATGGTGCATCCGCTACTGCTGCTGGTTCATCAAGTCAAACTGGATTAAGTTTTACTGGATGTGTTGCCAGAACAGACGCAACACAAAATAATATGGTTGGTGCTGTAATTGTTGATATTCAAGATTATGTTTCTACCACAAAAAACAAAACAGTAAGAACTTTTGGTGGTACAGATTTAAACTCTGCTAATGGTAGAATTAGATTAGGTTCTGGATTATGGATTAATACTTCTGCAATCACTACAATCACTTTAACCACAGCAACGGGTAACTTCACAACCGCCTCAACCTTCGCCCTCTACGGAATCAAAGGTGCATAATGCCAGCCACTTATGAGAAAATTGCAACAACTACTTTGGGTAGTGCGAGTGCAACAATTACATTTAGTTCTATAAGTGCTGCTTATACGGATTTGAGGGTTGTGTTTGTGTGTCAAGGTGCAACTGCTGGCGTGAGCGCATATTTAGAGTTTAATGGAATATCTACCACCACATATTCTGAAACTTATTTAGAAGGCAACGGCACAACCGCCTCTAGTGGACGAGTTACTGCTAATACAAATATAGATTTAAGACAAGGAACTGCATTTAGCAATTCACAACCAGCGATGGTAGGAATAGATATTTTTTCTTACGCTGGTTCAACATTTAAGACTTGTTTAATTCAAACATCGCAGGATTACAACGGGTCAGGTGCAACTGTATCAACGGTTGGTTTATGGCGCTCTACATCTGCAATTACTCAAGTCAAATTAAGTGGTTCAGGAAACTTTGCTATCGGCACAACCGCCACCCTCTACGGAATACTGAAAGCCTAAAATGCCAGCCACATATACTTTAATTAGTTCAAATGTTTTAACAACAACAGCAGCATCGGTGTCTTTTACATCCATACCTTCTACCTATACAGACTTGGTTTTGAGAGTAAGTGCAAGAACCGATGAATCTGCAACAACAACAACAATGAAAGTTACTTTGAATAATGATACTGCAGGCAATTATTCAGTTACCGAATTAAGGGGAAATGGTAGTACTGCAGCAAGTGCTAGAGATTCAGCAGTTCCGTATCTTAATCAGTATTTGATAAATGCTTCAACATCTACTAGCAATACTTTTGGTTCATTAGAATTGTATTTGCCCTCTTATACCGCCACACAGAAAAAACCAATATCTGTTTTTTTTGTTAGGGAAAATAATACGACCGCTGCCGATATTTACACAGATGCTAATTTATGGCAAGGTACTGCTGCTGTTTCGTCTATTCAATTAAATGCCAATAGCAATAATTTTGTGTCAGGTAGCAGTTTTTATTTATACGGAATATCCAACGCTTAACAAGGGAGAAGAAATGCCAACTAAAGTAATTGTAGATTGTTCAACCGGTGAAACCACTGTAGTTGAATTAACTGCTGAGGAGATTGCTGACCTAGAGACAGCACGGCTAGCAGCTGAAGATCAACGCAAGGCAGAAGAAGCAGGGGCAGCAGCAAAGGCTGAGGCTAAGGCTGCATTGCTAGACAAACTTGGCATTACCGCAGACGAAGCAAAACTACTCCTAAGCTAATGAAGCCGTGGTTATGCGCAGCAGGAGTTCAGTTACGAGACCAGATTGATTTATGGTTCCCTGATCGTAAGTCTGCCAGTGATGGGTGGCTGGGCGACGCTCGTCATACTGCCAGAAAATCGGATCATAACCCAGATGGGGGATGTGTCAGAGCCATTGATGTGGATTCTCGCTTGGATTCATCCGAAGGGATGTCAATATATTTGGCTGACCAAATCAGAGAATGCGCAAAAACCGATAAACGCATATCTTACGTAATCCATAACGGCAAGATAGCAAGCAAGATTTTGGGCTATAGATGGCGTACATACAAGGGCTATAACAAACACACTAAACACATACACATTAGTTTTACAAAGGCAGGCGATAAAGATGGCAGGCCGTTTGATATACCACTACTAGGGGGCAAAATATGAATATGAAAAATCCTTACATTCTAACTGCTGGTGCATTTCTATCAGCTTGGGCAGCATCCAATTTTGCAGCTGACTACCGCTCTATCCTATGGGCTGTACTTGCAGGTGTATTTGGGTATGCAACTCCGAAAAAATGACGCCTACAGAATGGGCTGGCTTCGCCGCTGGCATCTGCGCCGTATTAACAGGTTTCTTTGTGGGTCTGCGCTATCTTATTAAAGGATGGCTTTGGACATTAACACCTAACAGTGGCTCATCACTTGCAGATCGTTTAGCAAGAATTGAAACACGCCAAGAAGAAATGATGCGTATTTTAGTGGACAGGAAGTAGCCTTTAACTATGGCAACTAAACGCAAACCAAAGAAGAAGCCAATGCGTAAGCGCAGGACTACTAAAGAACCTGTGCTAACTAAATTGGATTTCTGGGCAATAGCAGCCAATGAAGTTTATATGGCTTGCCGTAAATCTGGAATGGATGAAGGCACAGCTTTGGCGTTTGCGATGGATAGGTCAAGTTATCCAGATTGGATCGTAGACGTGAACGATCCTATAAAAAATCCACTTGACGATTTCGATGAGGACGACGATTAAGCGTTGGCTAGTAATATCAGATCTACAAGTGCCTTATCATCACGAGGCAGCTGTAAAGAATGTAATCAAATTAGCACGCAAGGAGAAGTTTGATTCTGTATTGGTGGTCGGGGATGAAATTGATTTTCAAACCATTAGCCGTTGGAGTGAGAAAACACCTTTGGCTTATGAGCAGACCATTCACCAAGATCGTGAGCTATGCAAGGAGATCCTTTGGGATCTAGGTGAGTACAGCCGTGAAATGCACATTATCCGTAGCAACCACAGCGATCGCCTATACAACACATTATTAAAAGTACCTGGCTTAATCTCATTGCCAGAGTTGCAATACCCAAAGTTTATGGGATTTGCCGAGATGGGTATGGAGTACCACAAAACAGCTTATGAGTTCCATCCTGGCTGGGTATTAGCCCACGGCGATGAGGGCAATATGAGCCAGCACGCTGGAATTACCGCATTGAATCTTAGTAAAAAATGGGGCAAATCCGTAGTGGCGGGGCATAGCCACAGGCTGGGTATGAGTGCCTATTCAGAGGCCTTAGGAAGCCATTACAGGCCTTTATATGGGGTCGAGGTAGGTAATCTAATGGATCGCAAGAAAGCCTCTTATTTGCGCTATTCTGCCGCGAATTGGCAGATGGGGTTTGCTATACTTGAAGCCGTAGGCAAGACACTAACACCAACGTTAGTGCCAGTGAATAAGGACGGCTCATTTACAGCACTTGGCAAGTACTACGGATAACGTTATCTAATCGTTATACAAAAAACTCACTAAATAATCCACAAAGTCGTACACAAATGGCACACTACTGCTATGCCACAAATTGTGAGCATAGAAGGGCTACAAATGTACGAGGACTTAAAACAGTTTGGTTACGTTTACTTATACACAGTAATGGGCTTATCAGCTCTATGGTGGGTTATGTGGAAGATCAAAACATCCGCATTCGATGCTGGGTACTGGAAAGGCCGACAGGCTGGGTGGAACTCTCATCGCCGTTTAACCAATATCAAGAAAAAATCAGACGAGGTGTTTGATTATGACAACTACAACTGAGAAGTTATTTGCCAATGTTACCGAGACATTGCACGCTAGAGGTGCTGCTTACGGCCACCCAATCCAAAACCATAAACGAATTGCCGAGCTCTGGTCAGCTTACCTGGGGTATCCAATTCAACCGAATGAAGTTGCAATCTGTATGGCATTGGTCAAAATCAGCAGACAAGCTGAAGATTCACGAGTGTTGGACAATTACACCGATGCGCTCGGATACATCGCTATTGCTAAAACAATAACAGATGCAATGCAAGACGAGGGGGCTTGGGAAGATGGCATTTAATTTAGATGATTACGAAACCGTTGAAGAACGATTAGAGAAATGGTGGAAAGATAATGAAGATGGGTCTATTCAAACAGAACTTATCAATCGCCCTAATGGTGGTGCAGATGAGTTTGTGTTTGTGGCTCGTCTCTATCGAACTACGGCTGATACAGTGCCAGTTGCGACTGGCTGGGCATCCGAGATCCGCACTGGATCGAGCTTTAATAAGTTTGCTTGCGAACTTGCAGAAAGCTCCGCAATCGGTAGGGCTCTGGCTAATTACATCTATTCGAAAAAGGGTGCAAGGCCTAGCCGCACAGAAATGCAACGCGTTGCTAATGCTGGAACTGGAGCGGTATTTGCAGTCGAAAACAAATTAGAAGATCCAACACATTGGAATACACCAGAGTTTAAAGCACCAGTAGCACCAAAGCCACCAACAGTATGTTGCGATAAAGGTCACGTACTACGCACTGGTGTTACTAAAGCGACAAACAAACCATATTACGGTTATGTATGTCTTGGCCAAGTAAAAGAACACGCAGTCTGGGCTAAACAAGATGCACAAGGCAGCTGGTTCTTTCCAAGTGAAAAGGGGGGCGAATAATGGGATACGTAGAGATTATTGATGGCTCAGGTTACCTTGCGCGAATGGAAAACGACAAAGTAACCATAGAGCCAACAGTTGATAAATGTATGAGCTGTAATGACGACAGACTTATACACGATGGTAAGCATTTGGTATGTACTCAATGCCATTGCAGGCAATAGGGATATTATCACAATGCACCCACAATTTAAATGTAATGGCTGTAAGCTTAAAACCGAGTTTCTATGGCTCGATCAATACGATACGCCAGATGGATTTAAGGCTTATCAGTGTATGGAATGCGGCACTGTAGGCGTCAAGAATATAGCAGAGGCTTTGCATATACCAGATTCGGATATATGCAGATGTGATGAGTGTGGTAGTTGGAAATTTTCCTCCGTGGTCTGCCACACTTGTCAGTTGATTGGAGCGAAGTAATGCCGACTTATGAATACAGCTGTAGAGAATGCGGCACATATGGTTCAGTGCATCGCACATATAAAGAGGGTGATGGCGGTATGACTTGCCCTAAATGTAATTTAGAGATGAGTAGGCTTTACTCAGCACCTGGCTTAGTCTTCAAGGGTACTGGCTGGGGTAGTAAACCGTGATTACTGAAGATCAAATGTTTAATTACATCAAAAGGCGTTATGTGCCTGATCTTCAGCGATCATCGGAATATGATGTTTGGGATTGTGTATCATCGCAAGGTCGTATGTACATAGAGCTTAAAGCTCGGCGTAATCACTATCCAGAATTATTGGTCGAAAAGTCTAAATGGGAATCATTGACGATGGCTGCATTGCGTAAGTCATTTACAGCTTGGTATATCAATGCCACACCTGAAGGTATATGGGCTTTTAACTTGACAAAGCTCAATAAGCCTGTTTGGAAAGATAGGCCAATGCCTACTACCACGGACTTTGAGGATAATGCACCACGCATCAAACAAGTGGGCTATTTACACATAGCTGATGGGATAGCAATGTAATGTGCGATGAGCCAGGCCACGATCACACGCTTGACTGGGAATTACAAAATAAGTTGAAAATTGAATGGCATTTAGCTAATCCAGATGCAGAATATGAAGGGTGGATGTCTATATGAGTGAAGCTGGTTTTGATCATAACTGGATTGATCAATACAACATTGTGCCATTTCGCGACACGCGGTCTGACCTGCGGTTATGTGTTTGGATTTGACAACGTATGCTAGGCTCTAGTGAAGCAGTGGCTCTCAAAGCCACAAGGCGAGCCCGCAAGGGGAAGCTCGCAAGGTGCTGGCTAGTTGGGATAGCCTTATGTTTAGCCAACATTTTAGGCTTTGAAAAAGCACATTCCGTTTCAGCTGATAAAACAAATCATTATCGTCAATGGGCTTTCATACAGCTTAATAACATAGATGAGTTCTACTGTTTAGATGAGCTTTACTTCTATGAAAGTAGATGGAACCCAAAGGCAGTATCACCTAGTGGCAATCATTTTGGTATACCACAAGGTAGAAGTAAATGGCTTGCTACAGTCAATGGTTATAAGCAAGTAGAGTGGGGTATTAAATATAATAATCATAGATATGGTTCTATGTGTAAAGCATTACATCATTTCAAGACAAAGGGTTGGCATTGAGTGAACGTGCAATAGGTAGTGGTAAGTGGAAGAAGCTACGCATTACCATATTAGATCGTGATGGTTGGCAGTGTGCCATATGCCATAGACCAGCACACACAGTAGATCACATCATACCTAGAGTTAAGGGTGGGGATATGTGGTCACCTGATAACTTGCAATCAATGTGTAAAAGTTGTAACAGCTCAAAAGGTGGCCGTTTTTTTAGCCCGAAGGCGAC
>JACCDO011400430.1_pt1 | contig 16739 bp, 13 predicted proteins | sample 7446101 | NCBI WGS metagenome assembly JACCDO01 (sample SAMN15323440, study PRJNA562643) | freshwater metagenome | isolation source: river surface water | place: USA:Blue River Watershed | collected 2017-08-16 | reverse complement strand
TCGATGTTTTTTAAAACCTTTACCATTTGATGCCTTAAAGAGATGGAAATTTAATTTTAGTCTCTTTGTTTTTTGCAACATTAAGAGCTATGTCGTATCCAGCGTCTGCATGGCGAACAATTCCCATTCCGGAGTCAGAATTTAGAACTCTAGAAAGTCTTATATCCATTTCTTTGGATCCATCACATACAATAACCATTCCCGAGTGTTGTGAGAATCCCATCCCAACCCCTCCACCATGATGTAGAGAAATCCAACTTGCCCCATTGTTAATGTTAATCATCGCATTTAATAGAGGCCAATCTGAAACAGCATCAGAACCATCTTTCATCGCTTCGGTTTCTCTATTTGGACTTGCAACAGATCCACAATCAAGGTGATCTCTTCCTATAACAATTGGCGCTTTAACTTTTTTCTCTCTGACAAGTTGATTAAAAAGTAGGGCAGCTTTTTCTCTATCTCCATATTTAAGCCAACAGATTCTGGCCGGCAGTCCTTGGAATTGAATCATTTGTTGAGCTTTATTAAGCCAGTTAATCATAGATTTATTTTCAGGAAAAAGTTCTTTCAAAGCCTCATCAGTTACTTTTATATCCTCAGGATCTCCCGAGAGAGCTACCCATCTAAAAGGACCAGAACCTTCGCAGAATAAAGGCCTAATATAAGCGGGAACAAAACCTGGAAATGAGAAAGCATCTGAAATACCGACTTTTTCAGCTCCTGCTCTTAAGTTATTTCCATAATCAAAAACATGTGAGCCTTTTTTTTGAAAAGAAATCATACTTTGAACATGTTTTCCCATAGTTTCATATGACAGTTGTGTATATTTAGACGGGTTCTCTTTCTTAAGTTTTAATGACTCTTCAAAGCTCATCCCAGAAGGGACATATCCATTTAGCGGATCATGTGCAGAGGTTTGGTCTGTTACTAAATCAGGAATAATTCCCTTGTCTAAAACATATTTAAAAAAATCAGCGGCATTTCCAACGACACCAATAGAGATAGCCTCTCCTGAAGCTTTTGATTTAAGACTCATCTCAATGGCTTCATCAAATGATTTGGCGAGAACATCTAAATATTTTGTTTTAAGTCTTTTCTCAATTCTGGTGATATCCACGTCACAACAAAGGCAAACTCCTTCAGCCATTTTTACGGCCAGTGGTTGAGCACCACCCATTCCACCAATACCTCCAGTTAAAACAAGTTTTCCTTTTAGTGTTGAGTTTTCACCATAGTGCTTTCTTGCAGCTGCCATAAAAGTTTCATATGTTCCTTGAATAATTCCTTGAGATCCAATGTAAATCCAAGATCCAGCTGTCATTTGGCCATACATCATAAGGCCTTCATCTTTAAGTTTATTAAAATGATCCCAGGTCGCCCATTTAGGAACTAAATTAGAATTTGCAATTAAAACTCTTGGTCCTTGTGGATTACTAGGAAAAATAGCAACTGGTTTTCCAGATTGAACAATTAAAGTTTCATCATTTTCTAAGTTTTTTAATGCATTTATTAAATCATTTAGAGCTTTATGGTTTCTTGCTGCCTGACCATTTCCTCCATAAACAATTAAGCCATCACGATCTTCAGCAACATCGGGATGTAGATTGTTTAGTAAACATCTTAAGGCCGCTTCTTGGTGCCAACCTTTACAGGTTAATTTATCGCCAGTTGGAGGTAGAGGTATTTTATTCATAAAAAAATCCTTTTATGCAAGTGTTCCGATAGTTGATTCAACTTCAAGAAGCATTTCATCCGTTTGTATAAGACGAGTGAGATGTTCTATGTCTTTGTGAAAAACACGATCTTCTTTTATTGGTTCTACGTGTTTTCTAACAAGAGTTATAACTTTTTCAAGTGGAGATGATGTTTTTAAGGGACGTAGAAACTCGATGCCTTGGGTATTACACAAGAGCTCAATTGCAAGTCCATGTTGAACATTGCTTATCACTTCATGAAGTTTTCTTCCAGAAGTCACTCCCATAGAAACATGATCTTCTTTGTCAGTAGATGTAGGAATTGAATCTACAGAAGCTGGATGACAAAGATATTTGTTTTCAGAAGCAAGGGCGGCCATAGTTACATGTGCAATCATGAGTCCTGAATTTAGACCAGAGTTTTTTGTTAAGAAAGCGGGGAGGTCAGAAAAACTAGGATTCATCATTTTTTCAACTCTTCTTTCAGCAATATTACAAATCTCAGAAAGTCCCATCGCAAGATAATCCATACAAAGAGCAAGTGCTTCTCCATGAAAATTTCCACCTGAAACAACATCACCTGTTTCAGCAAAAACTAATGGATTATCAGTAACTGAATTTAATTCAATATTTAAAACCTCTTCTGCATGACGAATCGTTTGTCTGCAAGCGCCATGGACTTGTGGAATACATCGAAGAGAATAAGGATCTTGAACTTTGCCATCATCTTTGTGGGAAATAACAATTTCAGAACCGGAGATAAGTTTTAACAAGTTTTTTGAAACATCAAGCTGACCTGGTTGAGGCTTGAGCTGGGAAATTCTTAAATCAAATGCAGAGGCAGTTCCTCGAACAGCATCTAGGGTTAAAGATGAAATTATATCTGCATATTTAACAATTCTTTTTGCTTCAACTAAGGCAAGTGATCCTAATGCAAGCATGACTGATGTTCCATTAATCAAGGCAAGGCCATCTTTTGCTCCTAAAGAAGCCGGCTTTTTATTAAGATTATGAAGAACGAAATCCGATCTTAAAATTTTTCCTTGATATTCAACTTCCCCTTCACCAATGAGTGCAAGCGCAATATGAGAGAGAGGAGCAAGATCTCCTGATGCTCCAACTGACCCCTTTTCTGGAATAACTGGGTGAATACCAAGATTGATAAAATCCAAGAGTAACTCTATTGTTTCAGGTGTTACACCTGAGAAACCTTGAATTAAGCAATTCGCTCTTGATAGCATAATTGCTCTTGTGATTTCTTTGGAAAATGGTTTTCCAACACCAGTGCAGTGAGATCTAATCAAATTATACTGAAGTTGAGAGAGATCCTCTTTGTTAATTTGTTTTGAGGCGAGAGCGCCAAAACCTGTATTGATGCCGTAAACAGGTTTGCCTTTATCTACAATATCAAGAACAACTTTTCTTGAGGCGTGCATTTTTTTTAATGCATCAGAAGAAATACTTAGTTTAATCTCTCCGGGTTTCGCCTTTGATATATAAGCGAGGTCGTTGATTGTTAAATTCGTTCCATTTAACTCAAAATGCTTCATGAGTCTTCCTATCTTAGTTTATTGATTCGTTCTTGGTAGTTTTTATTGGGTTCGGAAAATATAAAAGAGCCCGCAACTAAATTATTGGCGCCCGCCGAGATTAATTTTTGTGCGTTTAATTCAGATACGCCACCATCGACTTGAATTTGAAAATTTAAGTGAGATTTTTCTTTTAGTTCCTTTAGTTTTTTAATTTTATCAAAAACTGAAGGAAGAAATTGTTGTCCTCCAAACCCCGGATTAACACTCATAAGTAAAATTAGGTCAATTTTTTCAAAAATATAATTTGGGATTAAATCAAGTGGTGATGAGGGATTAAGAGAAATACCAACCGAAGGATAGATTGATTTTAACTTAGAAATTAATCTGTCGTGGTGGATGACACTTTCCCAGTGAAAAGTGAAATTATGTAGTCCCAATGTAGCAAACTGATCTGCAAAAAAATCAGGATTAGTGACCATGAGATGTGCGTCTAGTTTATGAGGAGTAATTGTTTTTAAATTTTTAAGTACCGGTTCACCAAATGTAAGGTTTGGTACAAAGTGTCCATCCATAATATCTAAATGAATCCAGAGATCGTTAACATGATTTAATTTTTTTAAATCTTCTTCCAGATTTAAAAAATTTGCTGAAAGTAAGCTTGGGGAAATTATTGTAGTCATGTCTTATTTTCCTGGAGTTAGTGAGAGTTCTGATTTAAGTCCATTTAATAATTCTCTGTCAGAACATGCTTTTTTGCCTTCAAGTTGAAGTTGAGTAAGTCGAAGACTTTTATCAAGTGTTCCAACAACAAGAGATCCAATATCATTTTGAATACTACCAGGAGAAAATGATTTGTGATAAATTTCAGCGGAAAGAATTTTTAACCTTTTGCCATTTAAAAAACAATAAGTTCCTGGCCATGGGTCAAACGCCCTAATTTTATTTAAGATATCTTGGCTTGAAAAATTTTTAAAATCTAAAAAACCATCTTCTTTTTTTAAGGTAGGAGCAAATGAAACCTTGTTTTCATCTTGTGGAAAAAACTCCAACTTTGAATTTAAAATTTTATCTATTAAAGAGTTCAGGGAAAGTGCAGCTTGAAATTTAAGTCTAGTATAAAGTTGACCACCAGTTTCATTGGATGAAATGTTAACAGTGTCAAAATGGGCAATGTCACCAGCATCCATTTTTTTTACCATTTTTTGAATAGAAACACCTGTTTCAGTGTCTCCATTAAGAAGAGCATATTGAATGGGAGCAGCTCCACGATACTTAGGAAGAATGGATGTATGAATATTAAAGCAGCCCATTCGAGTCAGATTTAATAATTCGCTTCCAAGAAATTGAGCGAAAGCGAGGACAATAATAAAATCAAGATCTGCTTGTTTTAAATCTTGAAGGAATTGTGTTTCTTTGTTGATGTTTTCACATTGAAAGAAAGGCAGTTTTTTTAGTTTTGCATACTCAATAACTTCAGGAGATTTCATCTCCATTCCGCGTCCAGCTGGCCTATCGGGCATAGAAATTACATATTTAATTTCAATGTTCGGGTGATGGGCCAGTAAGTCTAAAGAAGGAACTGAGAATTCTGGGGTTCCCAAAAAAGCTATTTTAAATTTTTTCATTTAACTTTCTCTTTAATAAGCTTTTTTTTGTAAAAATTCTTTTTTAAATTACTTAATCTTTCGATAAAAACAACCCCATTTAGGTGATCATTTTCATGTTGAATACAAATGGAAAGAAGATCGTCAGCATGGAGTTCTTGAAACTGTCCTTTAAGATCTTGATATTTTACATGAATGGTTTTGTAGCGTTTAACTTCCTCGTAAACACCTGGAAGGGAAAGGCAACCTTCTTCAAACACAGTACTACCAGAGGTTCCATAAATAACAGGGTTGATCAGTATTAGTGGATTAAATCCACTTAATCGAACTTCTTCTTTTCCTTGTGAGTTTGTAATAGTTTCTCTCTCGTAATCTACGTCTAGCACAAAAAGTCTTAAACTTTTGCCTACCTGAGGAGCGGCAAGTCCAATTCCTGGAGCGTGATACATTGTGAATAACATATCTTTTGTAAGCTGTTCTAGTTCAGGGCCAAAATCAGTAACTTCCTGAGCCTTTTGACTAAGTACAGGATCTGGATAGGTTGAAATAATGAGATTTTTGCCATCTGGCAGTTTCGTGTTGTTTTTCATAGTCTTCTTATAGCACAGAGAAGAGTGAAATTAAATTGAGAGTTTTCTATTCTTAAAGTAATGAAACAGGACAAAACTTAAAAAAAGACCTGGAATACCTGCGGTTGCAAGTAGGGCCGGAATCTTTCCTTCATTCCCTAGGGCCAGAGATGAGCTGTAACTACCCCAAAACAGAAAACTCACGAGAAGTGTTTGGACAGCGATTTTTCCGAATGAACTGCTTCGGCGGTTGGGATTGAATAGACCCGTGAGGGGCAGCAGAGAGAAAATGAGACAGACAAAACTTAGTGAAACTTTATTTAAAAGCATTATTTCATATTCGGTCACATTGATGGCTGATTTTTGTAGTTTTGAAATGAATTGATAAAGTTTGAAAAAATTTAAAGTCGTTAGGTCAGCTTCAAATTCCCCAAGATCTTCAGGAGCTTCAGAAATTTTTATATTAAAATCTTTGTGAGTTTCTACTTGTGGAAAGTTTTCATCATCCAGGTGAGTGATGATGTTGGCGTTTTCCAGTTTCCAGCTCCCACCTTTGAGGAATTTGGCTGAATCTGCTTTTATTATTTTAGTAGCTTTGGAATTGGAAGAGAAAAAATAAATCTGAAGATCTTTGATTCGATTATTTTTTTTGTCAAAAAAAGCAAAGCTTGTAAAATATTGATCTGTTTTATACCAAAATCGTCCACCTTCAATTGAACTTCGTGTAAGGTATTTTCCTTCGGATACTTTGCTTTTTCTTATCTCCAGCCTTTTGACTTTATTTGCATATGGTTCAATAAATCCGAGGTTGATAAATTGGGTTGCGACCATCAAGATGGCACAGCTAGAGATAATTAAATAAAATTTAAAGTATGAAAATCCACTTGCTAAGATGGAAATAAGTTCAGAGTGTGATTTTAGTCGATTTAAGGAAAATAAAGAGGCAATAAGACAACTGATTGGAAACATTTTTCCCATTAACTCGGGCATTTTTAGGGCATATTCAAGAAAAACTCTTGATAGTTCTTTGCCTTGAAGAAATCCATTGATCAAATCAGCCGTACTGATTAATAAAAAAAGAACAGTAACGGCACCGAATAAGGTTTTAAACCACTCTTTAATGATTAATCTTGAGATAATTTGCATTTATTAATAATAGGGCGAACAAGTGTTTTTGAAAACATCAAGAGTGTGGGTGCAATAAAAATTTTGCTTAAAAAAATAAGCCAATATGAATGTTGATATTTTTCAACGATTTTTGAGGAAAAAATATAGTAGATTCTAACGAGTGAAAATCCCAGTTTTGATTTAAGTAGTAGTGGTTTAATTTTCCTATAATTCTGGGTGATTTCATGATCAGTATCAAAACAAAATGTGACGATATAACATTTTTTAGATTGAATAAAAATTTGTTGATAGGCATTTCTAAAATCATCAGGGTTTTTAAAGCTACTTTTCTTAAGATATTTTCTCACGAGCTCGGAATTTAAAACTTGATAAGGCTGATTTACACTAAAGTGAACAAATTGATCTAAGCATTTTTTGAATTCGCTTTGGAACCTTGGAATAGCGTCATAAATTCGGGCCATTTCAAAAAAGATATGACTGATCATGAGCATTTCTGTGAGATCTTTTCTCGGGTCGAAGTGACTAACTTTTAGCTGGAAATAATGTTCCGTTTTTTTGAACTCTGAAACAGTGTTCAGATATTCAGAAAATCTTTTAATTGCACCGGAGTAATCACCTGCATCTAGAGATTCTTTTCCAAATCGCACTGTTGTAATGCGATTATCAACCTTATGCTTAAGCATAAGCATTTTTTCTCTTTCTTCTCTGGCGATTCGACCTGGCGATTTAAAAGCAGCACCCATATACAGGGTTTATCGGAATAAAAATAGGAAATTAAAATTTTATGATAGCAGACAAAGAGGTGTCAGTAATAATTTCGTCTTTATAGAGGTAAGAATTCTGAGCAAATGCCTCGGAGATTTTTTGCGCAAATTCAATACCTATTCTTGGGCCCATCCAACTAATACCCCATCCCGTACCCTTAGTATAAGTGATGTTATCGTAAAATCTTCCCGCTCTTAAAAATAGGTCGCTGAAAATGTTAATTTGCAAAGCCGCCCTCCAAAGATAGTACTTCTTAACATTTTTTGAGTATTGCGCTCCAACATCACCAAGAATCATAAATCTGTCAGCTAAATCGTACTGAAAGCCTCCAATAACTCTTTCATCACCAGGATTTGAATGAGTGGGATCTATTACGACAAGGCCTAAAACAGTGTCTTCATCAACAATATAAGTAGTACCAAGTGAAGCTTGATGATGAACTTCATGTCTTGGAGATAATCTTTTGGGGTTTCGGGATTGAATATAGTTATAGCGCACTCCAAAAGAAGCATTGTTTGCAATTGGAACAGCCCCGTGAAGGGTGAAGAGTTCCCTTTGAAAATTATTTTCTTTTTGCGTAATGTAAGCAATTCCGCCCTTGGTAGGACCAGAGTGATCAGATAAGAAAAGTCCTTGTGATTTATTTACTCCAGGAAAAGAATCATCAGAATTAAGCCTTTCCTCATTTTCATTTTTTAAAGAAGTCCGATAAGTTTGGTAAGAAAACGAAGACCCTTCAAAAAATGTTGATGATGCAGGGTTGAGAATTGCTGCTTCTGTTGATAAAACGCTACCTACACCGGTTCCAGCAGTAGAATTTAATCTTGAAGTTTGAAAATCTCTCATTTGGGCCCAGCTTGTCTGGCCCATAAATACGAAGAGAGCTAAAATATAGACTTTATTCATAGATAAAAATGTAAAAAAATAAAAGGCATATAACAAGGATAAATATGAGAATTAGAAAAGCGGTTATTCCCATAGCAGGAAAAGGAACTAGGTTTCTACCTGCAAGTAAAGAAAATGCAAAAGAAATGATACCCATTTTGAATGTACCAATGATTCATCATGTAGTTCTTGAGGCGGTAGAAGCAGGTGTGGAACAAATTATTTTTGTTACATCTTCCGGAAAATCAGCAGTGGAAAATTACTTTGATAGAAATTTAGAGCTGGAAGCTTTTTTAGAAAAAAACCAAAAATTTAAAGATCTTGATCTTGTGAGACAAATTGGAAATATGGTGAGTGTCACTTCAGTTAGGCAGAAGGAGCAACTTGGTCTCGGTCATGCAGTACTGATGGCGAAGTCATTGGTTGGAGATGAACCATTTGCTGTTATTTTAGGAGATGACATCGTTGTGAATACGGTTCCGGCAATTAAGCAACTGATGAAAGTGTCAAGTGATCACGGAGATTCTCCAGTTATCGGAGTGATGAATGTTCCTAAGCAAGATACAAAGAAATATGGAATAGTCTCTGGGAAATTTGTAAATTCAAAAACTCTAGTCATGTCCGGAATGGTAGAGAAACCGGATCCAGAAATGGCGCCAACAACATTGGCAACGCCTGGAAGATACATTCTATCACCAGAAATTTTTTCTATTCTCGAAACTATCCCACGGGGTGCAGGTAATGAATATCAGCTTACTGATGCGATAAATATTTTATGCAAAAGAAGAGATGTTTATGCACATATCTTTGAAGGAGAAAGATTTGATACTGGGTCAATGCCTGGATATTTGGATGCAACAATAGATTTTGCGTTAAGAGATCCTTTATATAAAGAAGTATTTTTAAATGCTCTTAAAGTTAGACTAGATAAACATGGAATTAAACTATGAGAATATTTTTATTTTTATCCATTTATTCTTTTTCTGTATTTGCTTATGTTCCTACCGTGGAGTCACTATTTCGCCACGGAGGTAACGCCGATGTCAGTTCAAACTCAATTGTTGTAAATTTTAAGATAACCAAAGAAGTTACTGAAAGTGAAGCCAATGCCGAGCATGCATATTTTAAAATAGTTATGACAAAAGCTGGTGACACTTTGAAAATATCCCAAGCACAGTTTCTTGATGACTCTTATTCTGATTCTTCAATGATTCATAAAGCGTATAACTCAAATTTTTCTCCATTTTCAATTGGAGAAGAATCTGCCCAAGTTGAGAAAGGTCTTTTTTGGGGACTGATGAAATCAATTTTCTTTAATGATGGTAAGCACATTGTGAACTATCTTAAAACCTTAGGAACAGATATTAAATTAAATGAAGAAATTATAAATAAAAGTAAAATTAATTATCTTGTTGAATATAAAAAGTATTTAATTTTAAGTTCTAAGGGATCCAAAAGAAAAGACTTAAATCCATTAAAGCCTGAAGATCTTCAAGAGAAATCAAAAGTTGAAAAAACGATGAGTGAATCTATGTATGCAGATTTTGATCAGGTTCATCTTTTAAAGAAAGGCGAGGAACTGTACTGGGGAGTAAATGCAAATAATTTTCAAGCAGTTTTCTCTTATGAAAATAGACACCCAGTTAAAGTAAAATACCGACAAGGAAATTTAGAGTCTGATATTGAGTGTTTAAATTATTTTAATTTCGATGGATCACATTTTTCACCAAAAGAAATAATAGTTAAAACGTTTGATGGGGAAAAATTTAAAATTGATCTTTTAAACATTAAATATTTCTCTGAAAGAGAAGAGGATTTAATCAGACGCCTTCAGAGATGGGACTCTTTAGTTAAGCTCAAGAAAGATTCTGTGGCCCGACCTCAATTTCTTTTATAATGAATTATTATCTAATTGCCGTAAGTTTTCCTGGAAAAGAAAGAGGTTTAGTATATTCCAGCCAGGATGATCTGGATGAGGGGCAAGTTGTAAAAGTACCACTTGGAAGAAGAGATGAGTATGGTTGCGTTTTAAGTAAAACAAGCCAAGAAAAGGATTTAAAATTTCCTGAATTATCGAAAATAAAATCAGTTAAAGAAATTACATTCAATGAAAAGCTATCAAAAAATGAATTAGATCTCTATGAGTGGATGTCTCAATATTATCATTATTCATTAGGAAAATTGATTTTTGATTGTCTTCCAACAATAGTAAAGAGACCAAGACCACTTAAGTTTTTATCTCAGGAAAATCAGCGAATTGAAAAGATTGTTCCTAATCACATACAACAAGAAGTGATTGATAATATTTTGAAAAGCCTTAACGTCTTCAATAAATTTCTCATTCACGGGGTCACAGGGAGCGGAAAGACAATCATTTACATGGAACTTATTAAAAAAGTTGTTCAATCTAATAAGAGTGTATTGTTTTTATTGCCTGAAATTAATTTAACTCCACAATTTGTTGAAACGTTCCTCGGGTATCTTCAAATTCCAATACTTGTTTATCACTCGGAGTTAAATAACTCACAAAAATATCAAATCTGGAAAAAGGCCCGAGACACAAATGAACCTTGTTTGATTTTGGGAGTAAGAAGCTCCATTTTTATTCCATTAAATAACCTAGGATTAATCATAGTTGATGAAGAACATGATTCATCTTTTAAACAAGATGATCGCTGCCCTTATAATGCGAGAGATGTTGCCATAAAAAAAGCACAACTGCTAAAACTACCTGTAATTTTGGGTAGTGCGACCCCAAGTCTGGAAACATATTATGCCTTTTCTCAAGGATCGTTTTTAAATTTTAATTTTAAAATAAAAGAGCGTGCACAGGGTTCAGCCTTGCCGCAAATAAAAATTTTGGACTCCAGAGAAAAAACACCATCAGGCCATGAAACATGGCCATTGAATCAAGATGCAATAGGTTTAATTAAGTCGGCGCTTGATCGCAAGGAACAGGTGGTTGTTTTCATCAATCGACTTGGATATTCATCGTATTTGCAATGCCGTTCCTGTGGTGCTCAGTTTCAATGTCCAAATTGTTCAATTGCCTTAAAATATTATAAAAAGAAAAATTTAGTTTCCTGTCACCATTGTGAATATAAAGAAACATTGCCTGAAATGTGCAGTAGTTGCGGCTGTCTTACAATCATTCAAAAGGGTTTCGGGACAGAGAAAGTTCATGAGGTTCTAAGTCATGTTTTTCCGCAATATAAAGTTGAAAGATTCGACAGAGATGAAATAAAGAGTTTTAAAGAGCTTGAACAAAGAATTGGAGATTTTCATAGGGGAGATATAGATATATTGGTTGGAACACAGATGTTATCTAAAGGTCATAATTTTAAAAATGTAAAATTAGTTTTGATCTTAGGAATAGATGCACAAATGAATTTTCCTGATTTCAGATCTATGGAGCGAGTTTATCAAACATTGACTCAAGTTTCAGGTAGAGCAGGAAGATATTCTCAGGATGGAGTTGTGGCGATTCAGACGAATGCTCCTGATAGCAGTATATTTCAAATCTTAAAAGAACATCAATTTGATAAATTTTATGAGAATGAACTTGAACTGAGAAAAATAAGTGACTGTCCTCCATTTTCAAAAATTGCAGTGATTCACGTGAGTTCTCGTTTTCAGGATAAGTTAATTGAACATGTATTAAATTTTATTGTACCCATGTTGAAGCAACTCATTCAAAAGAGTTTTCAAGAAGTTAAGCTTTTAGGGCCTAGACCAGCTTCTGTAGAAAAAAAATCAAACCAATTCACTTGGACGTTTATGCTTAAATCTAATCATCTGGCGCATCTTCATAATCTTTTGAAATCATTTGAGTTAAACTACCAAAAACAGAGCTCTATCTCGTATAAAATAGATGTTGATCCATATTCTCTGAACTAGAAATTTAAGTTCTTCATATAGTTAACCGATGAATAATTGAGTTTTTTTATTGAGGTTCAATATGAAGAAAACAAGCTGGATTCTTGCAGTTATCATTTTCACAAGTTTAGAGGTAAAGGCACAAAATATTCTAGATGCATTGAGTGAACATCAGGGGAGTCTAGAGCCAGAAGTTTCTGCACATGCCTCTCAAGCTGAAGTTAAAAATCCAGATGGAGAAGTAGAGCAAGGTTCTGTTTCATCTTCAACAACTCAAGGGATATGTGAGGAGCCAGATCAGAAATCTATTCCTCTTGCTTATTTAACTTCACTTATACAAGTTCAAAATGGAAAACTTGAAACAAACTATGATCCAAGAAGAGGTGCACTAGAAGTCTCATCTCCAGATATGATCAGTAATTGTTCTTCTATGTTTAAGTGGAATTTAAGAGAGCAAACAATCTCTGGTCAAAAAGTTTATGCGGTCGAAGCAAAATTTAAAAATGGTGAAAATTGTAATCAATTTGGCTGCGAATATAAAGTTGCCATAGTTGGCGAAAATCAGACCATTAAATTTGAACAAATGGTCTTAAAACCAACATTAGAAGGATTCGAGGATTGCTTGAAAAGGTCAGGAGTGATTAAGGATGGTCGAGTACAAAAGGCATCCATATATACAGCACCTGTTAAGGAAAAATTTTCAGAAGTTTATAGTTCTGGAAAAGTTTTATTTGTTTCTCATGGTCCAAGGTCTCCTCTTATAAAACCAAAATATGGAGATTTTAAAGCGATAAACAAATGTGACTATTATGAAGAAATTTCATCTAAGCCTAAGTCCATTCTTTCGATGAGAGATGAACAAAAAAGAAGTCTGGATGAAGAGGTGGAAAAATTAAAGCAATGTTCAGTCAATGAATACCATAAGGTTGCAGATTTTGTTGATAAATACCAAGGTTATTCAAAAGAACTTGAAGTGATTAGAGATAAATTAATTTTAGAAAATGTTAAAAAGGCAGCAAAGGCCATTGATGCAGGAAAATATACAGAAGAAGATTTAAAAATTTTACAAGATTTTAATAAATATGTAGTCATGCCAAAAGCTGATAGAATAGCTAAGTTGTATGATGAAATTGAAGCCACAGATAATCCTGCTGAAAAAGCTGCCAAGAATGCTGAATTAAAAAATTTGAAAGCAGAATTAAAAGCCTTAAATGGAAAACCATATTTTTTATCAAGTCATGTTTTAAAGTTAGTAAAAAATGGCCAATTTGAGGATGCTGAAAAGATGAATACAATCAAGCTTGTTCTTGATTCATTTTCAAAAGTTGGAAATAAAAACACAGGAAATACGAAAATCACTCCAGATATGGCCAATTCGATGATTGCAAAATCTCGAGATCAATTTGCTTCACAGCTTGAAGTTGAAAAAGAAAATTATGCGATTAGAACTGGTGAGCTAACCGGAAAGTCTGCTTACTATAAAAGTATGTCCGATAAAATGAAATATAATATTCAAGTAAGAACACAAAATTTTAATGATGAAATTGCTGCTGAATATGCTCGTATTCAACCTGGCGGATATTGTTATGCCTATTTTAGAAATACTCAAAAGTGTATTCAAGATTCCATGGAAAGAATTCAAGAGTTGCAAGGACTACTTCAACATTACAATCAAGTTGATACAGAAAGAGCTAAAGAATATGATGAAAAATTTAAAGAGTATTCAAAACTAGAGGCAGAAGGAAGAAGATATGTAGCTGCACAAAATGGAGAAGAGCCTCCTGCAGAAGAACCGGCTGAAGAACAAAAGCCGAACGAAAATATTGCACCTACGAGAAGATCAAGTAGTGGAAGTTATTCTTTTGACTATCGACCACAACAATCACCTTCCCCGCAACAACAGATGCCAGCACCTAGTCCTATGAATATGTATCAATCCGGAATGTTTCAGCAACCTTCTAATCCATACCAATCTTATGGTTATCAACAACCATTTATGGGTCAACAGTCCTACCCTGGATATGGTTCATACGGGGGATATCCTGGAGCAGGATCTTATTCGTTTCAGTGGGGAGGTATGGCCCAAAGTGGATATGGTAATCCTTACTCAATGGGATATGGCCAACCATCTACTGGGGGATATTGGTCTCAGCCGTACGGAGCATATAATATGTATTCAATGTACGGCCGATAAAAATAATCTTAAAAGTCTAAACTTACTCTGACTCCTCCGCCGTGAACATCGGCAGTAGTTAAAGAGTTTGCTGTGTTCGTAAATGCATAATAATCTCCAACCATCCAGTAGCCGTAATAAGCAGAAACTAAGACGTTTGGATTCCACTGATAATCAAATGAAAAATCAATTTCATGTCCGATTGAGTTATCTTGATCCTCTGTAGAATCAAAACGTAAATTAGATTCGTGCTGAAACGCTTTAGAACCCGCTTTTGCTGTTTCCATCGCAGTTGCTGTTACAAAAGAGCCTTTCCAAGTCCACTTATCACTTTTGTACTTAACAAAAAGATTCAAATATCTCGTATTTGAAATGGAAGAATTAAAAATATTTTCAGACCCATTATCAAAAGATTGATAACGATATCTAAACATTAAATCAGCTACTTGATAGTTGGGATGAAGATAAGTGGCTTCAAATTTATCAGTACTACCCTTATCTCCAGTTACTTGACCTCCATTAAATCCAATTTCCCATTTTGGGTTGAGCTCATAGGTTGACTCAAGGATATAAGAAGTTGCTGAAATTCGGGCATCACTTGGAGAATTAGTGCCATAAGATCCAAAATTGCCAGTTAACATAGGCGCTTCTGCTTGAATTTTAAATTTATTCCATTTTTTAGACACATATGGATCAATAATTGTGACTTCTGATTTGTTATTGTAGAGAGTTGAGTTCTTCTCAGAAAATCTTTTAGCGTAAAGTACACTCACTACAAGATCTTTATTCTTATTATCATATTTTGCGACAACACCTGTTTCTTTAGTATCAGAACCCCCAGAAGGATTGACTTGATTAGAGGAATTTAAAGTTGAAAGTTTAGCCCAGTAAGGTGTTAAGCTGAAGTTAGAAATTTTCATATCAATTTCCGCTCCATCATACATTGTAAAAAAACGATCCCAATTGTTGGAACCATTGTTAAGAATGGCACCAAGGCCATAGTGTTTTGAAAATCGACCTAGTTTAACTAGAGCAGTATCTGCATAAAGCTCCATATAAATTTGATTAACATTGAGAGAACTGTTTTGTGCTGGTGTTACGAAAAAGTAAGAGTTATTCGAATTAGATGCATCTTGAGTATTCGAAGCCTCAGAGCCGGCAAAATTTCCTCTTGCATAGCCCGAAGAAAGTTCTGCTTTCAAAGAAACACCATCATTTATAATAATATTAGGATTGAGCTTTAAAATATAAGTTTGAAAAGATGTACTGCAATCTCCAGGAATTCCCATTGAACCACTTCCTGAAGCGGGATTATTGTCCTTGGTCCTACAAGTATTATTTAATAAATGTGAATCAACTCCAAATACGCCACTCCAATCAATTGGCAAAGAATGAGCAGTGCCTGAGCACAGCACTGCAGCAGAGAGAAATAAGGTCGACTTTTTGCTAAAGAACTTCACAAATACTCCTTCATTAGGATTCAAGCGATAATTATAAACTATAGAAAATCCGTCAGCATGTGGAAAGAGATCTCCAAAAGAAAAAGTATAAAGAAATCCAATGCATGACTTGCAAAATGGCCTGGATTAACCTATATTCACTGGACAAATCGTATCAGTTGGGGTGTCGACAAGTGGTAAGTCAGCAGATTTTGATTCTGCCATACGCAGGTTCGAACCCTGCCACCCCAACCACCTTCCTAAGGAGCCTCAATTGAGACGCATCGTTTTAGTCTCGGGAAGTTCAAATCCTCAACTCTCAAAAAAGATTTCAGAATTTTTAGACGTACCTCTGGTTAATCCACAAACTCGACGTTTTGCTAATGGTGAAATTTATTGTGAAATAGAAAAAAACGTTAGAGGCGCTGATGTATTTGTTATTCAAAGCACCTGTGCTCCAGTAAATGAAAATTTAATGGAACTACTCATTATTATAGATGCTCTAAAAAGAGCCTCTGCTAATTCAATTACGGCAGTTATTCCTCATTATGGGTATTCCAGACAAGATAGAAAAAGCTCACCACGAACTCCAATAACAGCAAAACTTTGTGCAGATATGATGACAGTTGCTGGAGCAACTAGAGTTGTAACGATGGATCTTCATGCTGGTCAAATCCAGGGCTTTTTTAATATTCCGTTTGATAATATTTTTGCCTCTCCAGTTATTCTCGATTACATCAATAAAAACTTAGATAAAGCTAATCTAGTGACTGTTTCTCCCGATGCTGGTGGAGTAGAAAGAGTAAGGCATTATGCTAAAAAGTTAACGACAGAGTTAGCCTTGATAGATAAAAGAAGAACCGGTCCAAACGTTGCCGAGGCGATGAATGTCATTGGAGATGTCACAGGTAAGGATTGTATAATTATTGATGATATGATTGATACTGCTGGGACTTTAGTCCAAGCCGCTCAGGCGCTTAAAAAGAATGGTGCAAAAAGAATTTTTGCAGCAGCAACTCACCCTGTTTTTTCTCCGCCAGCGATTGATCGAATTGAAAAATGTGCAGAATTGGA
>JACCDO011270589.1_pt1 | contig 16744 bp, 17 predicted proteins | sample 7446101 | NCBI WGS metagenome assembly JACCDO01 (sample SAMN15323440, study PRJNA562643) | freshwater metagenome | isolation source: river surface water | place: USA:Blue River Watershed | collected 2017-08-16 | reverse complement strand
ATAAAAATTTCTTAACTTTATTTAAATCCCAAAACGCCAATACCTTTCTATTTCCTTCATCAAATCTATCAACCCTAACATCTTCTTCAATTATATAATCCGGCTCTGGAAAATTAAATGGTTCTGCCATCAAATTGACAGGATAAAACCTTCCATAATCTACTCCCTCATTTTCCCTATCAACATCGTTTGGTGAACAACTTGTCCATCCGTTTTCAGTTTTTTTAGCCCAAGTTGTACTTAACAGATATTTACAATTGGATTTTAAAATATTTTCAATTACCTTTTTACCATCTTCAATCGGTAAGTGTCCTATAACATCTCTAACTATTAGTAAATCTGCCTCTGGTATAGAATTTTGCAATAAATCAAACTCTACAAATTTTATTCTAGAATTTGAATATCTTTCATTATTTTGTTGAATACATTGTGGTACGATATCCCCTCCTGTATAGTATTCAAAACTAAATACTATTTCTTTCATCCAATTAAAATCACCACATGGGATATCAACTACGGATTTTATTTCCTTTTCCTTTATTAATTGTTTAATACTTTCACGTAGTTTTGCAGTTTCATCTAATGTACTACCTGGTCCAGATCTAGATTCTAAACTACCAAATCCATGATTATCATAAATGTTTGAAAAAACTTCTTTGTAACTCATTATTATTTTTTTATTATCTTAAATATCCTTGTCTTACGAAATCCATAAAATTATCCGAAATGCCATTTGTTCTATGTATATTACATCCTTCCAATGAATCGTGCTGGGTGTGTCTTAAAATTGGAAATGTTGTAACACCTCCTAATTTTTCCCACTCTTCCATATTATTTGGTATTGTTTCTTTATCATAATATGTTACATATTTTTGTATATTTTGTTTTGTCATATATGCAGATACGATTATATCATCTGCCCAAGAAGCATTTACAAAATCTGTAAAGAAATCATCTTCAAAATATCTCCTCTTATATGAAACTGTTTTATAATGCTGTAATACATTTACTCTAACATTGCAAGGAACACTTACTACAAAATGATTTCTATTATCTTTAAATACACATTCCATTGCACTTATTCCATCATAACCAACTGCACAATTATAAAAAATTCTTGTTTGATTATTATATTGTTCTTCAACCATTTCAGGATGATAAACTAAATCATCATCGGCTGTTATTATTATACATTCTGGATCTTGTATCCTTTTTATAGTATCTACTATTTTTGTTATAGAACCATAATCTTCACCTCTAAAATATTTTAATTTAGGATTTTCACTAACCATTGTATCTAACCACTCTGGAATTACATACTCCTCACCTGTTAAATTTAATTTATATGGGATATTCATATGTACTTCATAATCTTCAAATGTTTGATTTAACAATGAATTTAAACAAGATTTGATATCATCTGGATATTGACTAATGAGTCTAGAAGGAATGGTCGTTAACGTTACTACTGCTTTCATTTTTATTTTTTATATAAATGTATATTGTGTCTCTCAAAATAATTATAATGTTCCCAATGATTTTCATCGGATTCAATGGCGGTTGGAAAGGAAAATAAAAAGAATTTATTATACACATCACACGCTATTTCATTGAAGTATATTGTTTGTAAATATCTAAACATATACTGATCATCCATAGTTCCATACGGAAATCCTAAATTTACATCAGCTGACATATACTCATACGCTTCCGTAACCATTTTTAAAACAAACTCTTTTCTACCTAAAAATATACCTGCGTTTAAACCTTTTTCATGCTCAACGCCATATTTTTCTAAATTTAGTTTTCTATATTTTTGCAAATATTCATCAAATAATGGAGTATAAAATCCTGCAGATGGGAAATTAAATCCGGTAGATGCAAAGTTTGGTTCACAATTGAATAGTACTTCGCAATTATAAAAATTTAATATTTCTTCTGGATTTAATATATCCTCAATAAATGCAACATCAGATGCATCTACATACATAATATATTCTGGTAATGAATTATAATTATCTCTAATATAATTCATTAATGCTCTTGGTTTTGAAATCCATTTTTCATAAGGTTCTTCTATCAGTTCTATAATTTGATTTTTATTCTCAAATGGTAATTTACTTATCTTACTTAATCCTCTATGTAATTCATCATTAATTTGAATTACTACCATATTAGGACTCAACTTTAATGTCTTTCCTATAAAAAATTCACTATCCATTAATAAACTAGTAGGTCCATAATGATGGAGTGTTTTTATTCCTTTATCAAAAAATCCTTTTGGAAAATAATTATAAACGTGTTCTAGTGAATGCATGTGTATCTGTTAATTTAATTTGTTCAAATTCTCGTGAGCTATAATATCTTTCCAACTCTTCTTTATTTTTTTGAATAAACTCTGATATAGTTTTTATACCTTCGTAATCAAATGTATAATCCCACCATGCACCACGTCTACCATTGAATGTATAAAATAAATTATCTTCTGGTCTCGGACAATGTAATGCAATCAATATATTTTCGATTTTAACTACTCCTGGTTGAACTGTGAATACTCCATTATACGAATAATTTTTGTACTTTTCAAAAATATTTATACAATGACTAAATATCCACTCTGTTGACCAAATAATAGGTCCTTCACCATTCTTATAAACTGGCATTTCCTTAAACCTATCGTCTAATAATCTTAAATATGCTGTATTCCATAAATTAAAAAATTCAGACATATCTTCTAATGATGAAAAATTGAAACCTCTAATCCAACCATCTAATACTGGTATTTTCATATGTATTTTGAAATCATCCGTATATTCATTGAATTTTAACCTTTTCCAAAATAATTGTTTTGGATGATTGGTATCAACTTCATTGTGTCCAAGAAAATCATACCCCATAGCAGGGCCGAATATTGATTTTTCTGGTATGTTTTCAAAAAAGTAATTAATATCTTCCATTCTATTAGTTGGAATACAATCACTATCTATTATAAAAAATTTCTTTATTCCTTTTTTTAGAAAAAATGGAAAAATAAATCTATGAATATCGTAAGAAAAATAATTGTTTTTAGATTGGTAAAACCCTTCTAATTCTCTAAATTGCTGTTCTTCCGTTTCAAATACATTTGGTATTATTTCATGTTTAATACTCAATGGATATTCTTTCTGTATATCTTCTACAAAAACAAAATTAAAAGTATTTTCATATTTTTTATAAAATTTTTGAAAAGATACCTTATCGGTAATTACATACATTAATTTAGTAATATTAGGACAAGCATCTGCTAATAATTCTAATCTATATAAATAAGCGGGCCCGAATACATTTAGTGCAAACATATTATTAAGCGTGTTTTATGAAATCTAATTTATAATCTTCTGCATCTGGTTTATTTGGTAAATCCAATCCAACTATTGGATAATCTTGTGTATCATATTCTTCACTATTAATAAAGTTTTTATTTACAAAAGATAATTCCAATACTTTTGGAATAGTTAATCCCTCATATTCCCAAAGTCCTCCCCAATTATTTCCATGCAAATGTATTAAAGAAAAATGTTCTTCAATTTTATTTAGTATTTCTACTAGCTTTTCTCTATTAGAATTTGAATCAATCCAATGAACTTCCAATAGCATACCTTTTACATACGATGCCATTTTTGTAATATCAGTTCTTTTAAAGTATTCATACTCATACTCTTCAATATCTATTTTCAAAAAAATATCACCCTTTATTCCCATTTCCATATAATGTTCATGCCATTCTTTACACTTTTCATTATATCCTAATCCTTCTGGTATAAATTTCATATTATCTCTTTCCCATTTTTGCATACCATTTGTATGATCGAATAGAAATGCAGGTTTATTATATAATCTTACAAATTCTTCTTCGTATCTGGTATCATGTCCTACACCATATGTCATTAGTGCTGAACATTCTCTCATAACTTCTTCGGTCATAACATATCCTCCATCTTCTGGTGGACCTATTCTTTTTTTACTTTGATTTACATTTTTTGGTTTTAATAACCTAATAAAATTTTGCTCCATATATTTAATTTTTATTTTATAATATCTTAGTGTAGACGTGCGTATCTGTGATATCTACTTTAAATGTTCCATCATAATAACGATATAATTGTTCTTTGTTATTCTTAATAAAATTAGAAATGCTAGATTTATCTGAATAATCAAAATTAAGATACTCCCAAACTTCTCTTTTACCCAAATACAATGTATCCTCTACTCTAGTATAGTGCCTGCCCAATGTCATATTATCTACATTTAGTAAAGAATCACAGTTTGAATATGTATAGTTTTTTTGATATTCCATAAATTGTAATATGTGAGATATTACCCACTCAGTATGATATATTGCACCATTGTGTCCAATCAAAATATATCTATATTCTGGATTTTCAAATAAAACTTCTAATGATTTATTCCACAAATCATAAACTAATTGCATATCTTCTTTGTTTCTAAAATGAAATCCTCGCATCCATCCATCCTGCGTTCTTAAAAACGGTGATTTTAATTCAATTGATGGAAAAAATTGTTGAATTTCATTCCAAAATTTCATTTTTAATTCCATACTAGAATTATCCTCACCATGCCATGGTCCATAAACCGTCCCTTCTGGTATATTATTAAAAAATTTATTTAGTAATTGAAAATCATTTTTTACTATAAAATCGGTATCCGATGTTGCAAAATTCAATATATTATTTTCAATCAAATATGGAAAAATAAATCTATGAATATCATATGGATAAAATCTACCAGCAGCTGAACCATAAAATGAGTTTACTTTTGCAAAAAATTCTTCTTCCGTTTTATAATCTGGAAACGTTTCATATTGTAAACTGATATCATGTCCTACTCTATATTCATCCATTATTACAAACTGAAAAAAATCATGATATTCTTTATAAAAATCATATGATTTTTTATCAGTAAGACATATTAAAAAATGTCTTAGTTCAGGACAAACTTCCGCTAATATATCTAATCTATATTTCACTGCTGGTCCTGTTACTTGTATTACGAATTTACCTGATGTTTCCATTATACTAATTTATTTATATCAATTAATTTTTCTAAAATATCTACATGCTTTTCTATTGTACAATTTTCTTCGTACCAATTCCTTGCATTTGTTGTCAAAAAATGAATAAATTCTTTATCTTTTTTTACTTCTTCAAATTTATCTATATAGGCATCAGCAAGTAATTTATAATCACCCATATTATCACAATCTAACTTTGCATAATGATAATTTGGTATTAATGGATTGTGCCATTGTATTCTAAATTCTGGTCTAACAACCGCCACTTTTAATCCAAACGCTTCTACTGATCTAGATGACCATTCTGCAACTGAATTTATATCTACCATTACTGAATTTTTGGATAGTTCTTCAATAAAATCTCTCTTTGGTATCCATGTATTGTATGATGTAAATCTCTTATCATTATTGTGTATATAATCCCTAAATAAGTAAGGCCGACCTGATCTAAAATATGGGGTAGTTGGTGTTATTTTTGGTTCATTTTTTCTATAAAATTCATCAACATATGTTTCACATATTTGTATAAAATTGGTTGGAGATGTTGGTATATATTTTCTACGCATTGGTTCATAATTTGCATGGTTCATTTGTATGCCATATGCAGGAAATTCTCCAACGCAATTTTCTAAATCCCAATTCACAGTTTCACCGTAGTAATGATCCCAATATCCTAATACAAAATATTTTTTTGTTTCTTGATTTATTATTATAACAAAATGAGATGGGACAGTATTATTAAGTAGTTTATCATATCTATGCAATTCTTCATTTGGTAGATATTCTTTGGTAACGTAGTTTACATGATTAAATTCAATATCTTTATATTTCTGTTGAAATCTATTCATCAGCATTCTCGCGGCTATGTTATGAGAATACGCCCATTCGGGGTCCGGACTTGGAGATTGAAAATAAAAATCTATTTTCATTATTTAGTTACTTTATAATAATCACCAATGATAAACTTCATCTTTGTATAAATAGCACTCTTTCCTTCTTCTTCTTTATATTTTGATAAAGGTATTACTCTAAAATCACAACTAACTCTTGTATTTGATGTAGTATTTTGTTTATTACCATGTGTTAAATGACACCCATTCCACATAACTATATTACCATAATTTGTATTCATAGGTGCATAATCTCCTTTATCCTCCTCCGATTCTACCCATATTGTGTTCGTATCATATGCATCTGTGAATGGTAAGAAAAAGTTTATTTCATTTTGATTATGCTGATATTCTCTATCTTTATGAAATTGAAATACACCCAAATTATTTACTAATTGGGTTCTAAATGTAGGAACTTTTTGATAAACAATTTCTTCACCAAATACCGGTCTTACAATTTCATATATAAATTTTTCATACAGAGGTAAAAATTCATCTAAATTTGAATAGTATAATTCGTGCCACTTTGTTTTTTGATCAGTTCCTTTTACAAATAAATCATACCGTTGATCTTGATGTAACTTTTCTAAATTTTTTGTACCTAAAATTTTTTCAATAATTTCTCTAAAAGGATATTTTTCTTTACTATAATTTATAAACTTCATTAGTTGTATTTTATATTTGGTGTTCAATTCTTTCTACCCAACCTTCTTGCTCTGTATATCCCCAATAAACTACCTTTTTAGGTGTTATTTCAGTTAAGAAATATTCTTCATAGTGAATATTTTTATTATGATTGATGAAATCGTACAATTCCTGTCCAGTTATATATTTTTGGTTAACTGCCAATCCGTTTTCATCATCAAATGCAACAAGTATGTGTTTATAATTATTACGAGGAAAATCTTTTCTTTCAACATTTACTAAATAATAAAAAGATTTTTCAAAAGATTGCTCCCATAAATTATCATCTTCTATGTATGGGTTTGGTGGATAATAGTTCATAGCAGTATATTTTTGAACTGCCATTTTTTTAAAATGGACACCAGCATATTTTTCATAATCTCTAAGTGTTCTTTCAGTTCCTAAATCATATCCTGTTAAATCTATATTAGCATCTGATTCTGTTCTGAATAAACATCTTATCTTTTTCCTAGCGTAATCTTGCTTTCCCCACCAATCTACATTAAATTTAGCATCATCATCCCATTTCAATTTTCCTGCTCTTTCTTCTCTCATAGTTGAATGCCAAACTACTATTTTATGTGGATGGAAAAAATCATATCCATGCGTATAAGAACGAACTGTTAAATTAATTTCTTCACCACTAAAATAAATATCTGGGTCATGTCTTACATCTCTTGCCCATTGACTTCTAGCGAAATCAAAGTGGCCACATAGAAATCTACCTCTCGGTGGTTCTGTCATTGTTTCGTATCCATGCAATAATCCTGGTCTGATGAATATCGTTCCATGTGGGTAGAAACAAACAAATTGGGATTGCCAAGGTTCCATAGACCTTCCTGCTGGATCGTTGAATGGATCATAAAGTGGGGAATATCCTGCTATAATTGGTTTGTATCCTTTTTTCTCCAAATCATTGTGCATTGTTATTAGGGTTTCATCCCAATGTTCTGCAAATCTATGATGTGAATCCAATTGGCAAACATAATCTTCATCAGTTAGTAGTGTATCATTTATTACAGCTCTTGCCCATGGTAAACCTTTTGCTTCTGTGTATAAACATTCGTATATCTTAAATCTACTATCATTTTTATATTCTGTCAAATCATCAAATCCATCTTCTGGGTGGTATTGTCTACAAATTCCAAAATGTATTCTTTCAGGATATTTTGCTTTATCCAAAGCATCTTTTATTGTTGGTATTAATTCCGGATCTCTATATGCCGGTAAATGTAACAATATTGTTTCTAACTTATTCATACTTTATTTTTTGTTCAATTTTATCTACCCATCCTTTTGATTTAGAATATGGCCATACTCTCCAACTATGTGGTTGTCTTATATCTTCATACTCTCTCCAAATGTGAATAAATTGATCATTTGGTGCTTCGTTCATTAAATGTTTAAACTCATCCGGATTCATATCTTGTCTATATAAATCATTTCCATTTTCATCAATTGTAGCTACTGCAAAATTTTCGTAATCATCTTCTTTAAGAGCTTCCTTCCAAATATCAATACATACTTTTTGTTTAGTACATAATCCCATTTCATAATTTCCTTTAATTGGTGGATGTTTGTGTTCAATTGTTTCTCTATGTATTTGTCTTGTACTAAATTTTAATCCAGCATATTTTTCGTATTGTTCTAAACTTCTAACATTTCCAAACCAAAAATTACCAAATAATTCTTTATTTTGTAAATAAGAAGTTTCACCATTCATTCCGAATAATTTTCTAAATCTAGCGTATGAATTTTTATCCTGCTCACTCCATTCAGTGCTATCATCCCAATGTTTTTTCTTACCATCTCGTGTATATTCGTGCCATGCATATATTCTATGTGGATTGAACAAATCATACCCCCATGTAAATGCTCTAATTGCTAGAGAACTTTCTTCACCATGAAAATATAAATCAGCATCGTATGGTACTTCTCTAACAAAAGAACCGATAGTAAAAATAAAATGTGCGGATAAGAATCTACCAGGAACTGGATCTTTCATATCTCTCCACCCATCTAAACCTTGCGGCCTTAAAAAGATAGCACCTTCTGGTAAAAATCTATCGATATTTAACATCCAAACTTCATTGAGTCTTCCCTTTGGGTCATCATTTGGAAAATAAGATGGTAAATATGCTGATAGTAGTGGTTTATTATGTCCCTTTGCTCTTAAATATTGTATTAGATCTTTTAATAACCAATCCCAATTCGGAACAAATCTATGATGAGAATCTAATTGTAAATAGTAATCTTCACCATCATAATAATTTTGTATTAGGTTTCTTGCCCAACACACTCCCTTTGCTTCTTTATAAGGAATATCAATTATCTTGAATCTATCATCATCTTTGTATTCATCTAAATTATCCCACTCATCTTCATCGGCATGCTGCCATGCAATACAAAAAATTAAATTTTCTGGATTTTTTGAATTATCAATACAATTCTTTATTGTTTTTAATAATTCAGGATCTCTATACGCTGCGATTGAAATAAAAATTTTATTGTTCATAACCTTTACAAATATACTTATTTTTTTTGAGAATAAAAAATAAATTTTAAGTATTTCTATATTCTATATTTCTAAATATAACATCCCCTCTTTTTATGTTAATTGGTGTGTAAACAAATCCTGCACCTCTTATATATGGTAAATATTTGTTAATCAATGTTTCTAGCTGTATATCTAAATCCGATATGCAATCGTCGCATTCCCAAATATCTATTAAAATTATATCATATTGTTTTGTTGGAATATATGTAAATGCATCTGCGTTTAGAATATTTACACCATTTAAATGTGAAATATCATTTGCTATATCTATTATCTCTTGATTTATTTCTATAACATCAACACTACTTACATCTTTACAAACAAATGGCATGACCCCCATTCCTAATCCTATTATTAAAATATCACTATACTCTGTATCAGTAACTTCTGTCGTATATCTTAAAATATAATATGGATCATCTGTCCACAAAATTGGTTGTTCGTTTTCAACAATTACTTTTTTTCTCATTTGCCATACATCGCCATCATAAGGTAAAATTTCATAATTAATGTAATCCAATGAACTTGTAAAATATGAATTAAGTATTCCTTTATTTTGTTGTTTTAATAGTTCTAGATTTTCAATATTAATCATATACTTTTAATTTTAATTATTATGTTGGATTACATCCTACTGGTAGTTTAACTGTGACTGTTGTTCCACCTATTTGAATAGTACTATCCTGTATTAAGAAGCTACCATCTATTACTATGTAGTTCATTTGATAATATTGGCCAGTACTCATTGGTGTAGCACCATCTTCATTATTACTACTAGTTCCTTTTGTAATTGTAACTGCTGCTACCAAACTATCTTGTTCAAAATTTATAGAATCACACAAAAATGAATCAAATCCAGTAACAGATGCGCCAGTTACTGTTAAATCAGTAGAATATATTACGCTTGTTAATGAAAATGAAAACGTTGATACTGTTCCTGTTGTTGCATAACTTACAAATAAGTTGGCAGCTGCAGGATCCTGTGGTGATGGTGATGGTGTGACAGTTGGAGTTCTAGTGATGGTTGGTGTATTGGTTGGAGTTATTGTTGGAGTAATTGTTGCAGTTCTAGTTACAGTAGGTGTTATGGTTGGGGTTATTGTAGGTGTTTGTGTTGCCGTTAAACTTGGTGTTCTAGTTATGGTTGGGGTTATTGTGGGTGTTTGTGTTGCAGTAATAGATGGACTAACACTTATGGCAGGTGTACCGGATGGTGTATTTGGTGGTGTAACGCCTGGCGATACTGCAGGAGTTCTTGTAGCGGTAATTGTAGGTGTTTGTGTTGGAGTTATACTTGGAGATGCTGTCCTAGTTGGAGTTATTGTGGGTGTTTGTGTTGCTGTTAAACTAGGTGTAGCTGTCCGAGTTGGAGTGATTGTTGGAGTAATTGTCGGGGTTACCGAATTACTGAGAGTTATAGTTGGTGTTATTGTTGGTGTCGCAGTTGGTGTTAATGAATTACTGACAGTAATAGTTGGTGTAATAGTAGCAGTTACTGATTGTGTTCTAGTAATAGTTGGTGTGGATGATGGTGTCGCAGCAGGTGTACCTCCAATCGTTGCAGTTACCGATGGTGTTCTAGTCACAGTTCTAGTTATTGTCGGTGTAATTGATGGAGATACACTTATAGTTGGAGTGATAGTTGGTGTAATAGTTGGTGTTAATGAGTTACTGACAGTGATAGTTGGTGTTATAGAAGGTGGTGCAAAACTTCGTGTGGGCGTAATAGTTGGAGTAATACTCGGTGACCGGCTTATGGTTGGTGTCACTGTCCTAGATACAGTTATAGTTGGTGTTTGTGAAGGAGTTGCTGCAGGAGTTGGTGCAACTGCTGTTAATCTAAGTGCAATTGTTATACAAATCCATTGATCATTATTAGCACCTATACTCCATGTTCCAGGATCAATTGCTCCGGCAGTTGTTTGTTTTAAATATGCTTGTGCGACTGTACCACCATTTGCTTGAACTGATCCAGTTGCCCACCGGGCTAGTGTGTATCCGGATGGTGCAGTTGGTACTGCTGTAATATCATCTTCAAAAAGTGTAGGAATAATCATACATCCATTTGTAGTTGTTGTAATAGATGGTGGGTTAGGATTACCGGTTGTTGCTTCTGCTATTGTAGATGTTACATCTAATGGTGTAGTTGTATCAACATTTCTCCAAACCGTCGCCACACTTGAATATTGACCAGATGATGGTGCAACTACTGTGATTGTAGTATCTGGTGTTGCTCCCATAAATTTATAGGATGCTCTATATCTAAGTGATGTGGCTGTAGCACCTGTTCCATTTCTGATATTTGTATATCCCGTTGGTAAACCTACGGTATTATCATCCGCCTGAGTGGTTAGTAAGATAAAGTCATTTTGTTGTAAAGAAAGGCTGCTCAAACTTATCGTTGTGGTATTTGAAGCAGTTACCGAACCTACTAATGTAATAGCTGCGGGTGGACTTGTAGATGGTGTAATAGTTGGTGTGATGGTTGCAGTTATTGTAGGTGTAATTGTAGGTGTTATAGACGGGCTAACGGATATGGTTGGTGTAATACTAGGTGATACAAGTGGAGCGGGTGTCCGAGTTGGTGTTACACTATTTGTTGCAGTTCTACTTGGAGATACACTTATGGTTGGTGTTAATGATCTGGTAATAGAAGGTGATACACTTATGGTTGGTGTTATACTTGGTGTCCGACTTATAGTTGCAGTTGGTGTTGGTGATACTGGTATATTTCCGGCTCTTCTTAATGCTATCGTTACACACACCCATTGGTCATTATTTGCTCCTAAACTATAAGTTCCTGGATCTTCTGCTCCTGCTAATGTTTCTAATAAGTAAGATTGTGCAACACAGCCCTGTCCCGCTGACCTAAATGCTGCTAATGTATAACCTGCAGGAGGAGTTGGCGTTCCAATCAAATCATCAATGAAAGCAACGGGTATAATCATAGCCCTATTTGTAATAGTTGTTATTGATGGTGGATTTGGATTACCAGTCGTTGCATCTGCGACAGTATTAGTGACATCCAATGGTGTAGTTGTATCAACATTTCTCCATGCAGTAATTACATGATGATCATCTGCTCCGGAATCTGTGAATGCTATTGATGTATCCGGTGTTGCTGTCATTATTTTATAAGAAGCCCTATAAAATACACTTGTTGCAGATGTACCTGTACCATTTCTTATGTTAGTAAATCCTGTTGGTAAGGGTGGTGCGTTACTATCTCCATATGTAGTTACTAATACAAAATCATTTTGTTGTAATCCTAAACTTGTCAAACTTATTGATGTTACGTTTGAACCAGAAACAGCACCTACAAATTGTATATCAGGTGGTGGAGGTGTATTTGATGGGGTAGTTGTTGGTGTTAGTGATGGTGTTGCTGTTATAGAAGGAGTTGCTGTTATAGTTGGTGTAATACTAGGTGATACAAGTGCTACAGGTGTTCGAGATGGTGTTACACTATTTGTTGCAGTTATAGTTGGTGTAATTGTTGGAGTTATTGATGGAGTTCTTGTTGCAGTTAATGATGGTGAAACACTTATTGTAGGTGTAATTGATGCCGTTCTAGTAGGAGTTATTGAGTTACTCACAGTTATAGTTGGTGTAATTGTAGGAGTTATTGATGCTGTACGAGTTGCCGTAATAGTAGGTGTTAATGATGGTGAAGTACTTATAGTTGGTGTCCGAGTTGGAGTCTGTGTGGCAGTTAGGGTTGGAGTTGGGGATGGTGGTATATATCTTGCTTGGAACGCATTATAGTTTGTTGTTACCTCTGCCAATGTCAATGCTCTATTATATGCTAATACTACACCCATATCACCTGGAAAATATGCTGCAGCTGTTGTATTTCTTGCTAAGTTTTGTGAGATTGTACCTGCTGTATCTATTGCTCCTGGTTGGTTTGAAGTAGTAACCAATGTTGTATTTTCATATATTTTTACATCCGTTCCATCGTATGTTACTGTCAGATTTATCCAATTTGATGTTGCAGTTCCACCATCTATGTTTACTTGTGTTGCAGGTGCTGCTGCACTTCTAAAATTGACACCATAAATATTTGTTGAACGTTTTAATAAGTTAAAAGTACCTGCATTTGTATTTGTTCTTGCAAAATATTGGTGGTTTAAACTATCAGATGGTGCACTATCCTTAACCCACATTTGATAAGTTGCTTGTCCCGTATTCATATTTGTATATGCGTTCAAATCTACATACTCATCTGTTCCATTAAATGTAAATATACCACCATTTGTAGTAGAACTATAAACAGGCGCATTTACTAACGAACCACTATGATTAAATCCACTTAAGTCAGACCATATTGTTCCTGATCCTCCATAACTTGATGCGTTACCTGGGTCAAGATATAATGTTAATCCACTTGTTACAACTCCACCAGGTGGAACTGACTTTGACGGTGTAGTTGTTGGTGTTAACGTTGGCGTTGTACTTGCTGTCCGAGTCGGTGTTGTGGATGGTGTTGTTGAATTTGTTGCTGTTATTGATGGTGTCCTAGTTGGGGTTAACGATGGTGAAACACTTATCGTAGCAGTTATTGATGGAGTCCTCGTTGGGGTTAACGATGGTGAAACACTTATAGTGGGAGTAATTGTTGGAGTAATGGTTGGGCTAATAGAAATAGTTGGTGTAATTGTGGGTGTATTACTTGCGGTTCTAGTAGGAGTTATTGTGGGTGTTAAGGAATTACTTACACTTATTGTTGGAGTAATCGTAGGTGTATTACTTGCTGTCCTAGTTGGTGTTAATGAAGGACTTATTGATATCGTTGGTGTAATGGTTGGTGTTTGAGTTGGTGTAATAGATGGACTCACAGATATTGTAGGTGTAATTGTAGGTGTATTACTTGCTGTTCTTGTGGGTGTAATTGTAGGTGTAATAGAATTACTTACTGATATAGTTGGAGTGATTGTAGGTGTATTACTTGCTGTCTGAGTTGGAGTAATAGTAGGTGTTAATGATGGAGAAACTGAAATAGTTGGTGTTACAGAATTAGTAGCCGTAATTGTAGGTGTGATTGTAGGAGTTATAGTTGCTGTCCGAGTTGGTGTCAGAGAAGGGCTAAGACTAATTGTAGCAGTTATTGTTGGAGTTATAGTTGGAGTTATAGATGGCGATACGCTTATTGTTGGTGTTATAGTTGGAGTAGTACTCGCAGTCCTAGTTGGGGTGATAGTTGGTGTTATGGAGTTACTTACAGATATAGTTGGTGTAATTGTAGGAGTTATAGTTGCTGTCCGAGTTGGTGTTTGTGTTGGGGTTAGTGAGGGACTAACAGATATTGTGGGCGTTATTGAATTTGTAGGAGTAATAGTTGGTGTAATCGTTGGTGTTACACTTGCAGTTCTGGTTGGTGTTAATGATGGACTAACACTTATAGTTGGAGTAATAGTTGAAGTTTGTGTTGGAGTTACGGATGGTGAAACGCTTATTGTTGGAGTTATAGTTGGTGTTATACTTGCTGTCCGAGTTGGAGTTTGAGTTGGAGTAATAGATGGACTTACTGATATTGTTGGACTTACACTTATACTTGGACTTACTGATATAGTTGGTGTGATTGTAGGAGTTTGCGTTGGAGTTATGGTTGGTGTAATACTTGCTGTCCTAGTTGGAGTAATAGATGGAGAAACGCTTATGGTTGGTGTTATGGTTGCAGTAATTGTTGGAGTAATAGATGGTGTAATCGTTGGGGTTAGTGAATTACTTACACTAATCGTAGGTGTTTGCGTTGGTGTTATAGATGGAGAAACACTTATACTCACACTTATAGTTGGAGTGATTGTAGGTGTTACACTTGCAGTTCTAGTAGGTGTAATGGATGGTGAAACGGATATAGATGGTGAAACACTAATAGTTGGACTTACACTAATAGTAGGTGTAATGGTTGGGGTAATTGTAGGAGTTTGGGTTGCAGTTATTGTAGGAGTAATAGATGGTGTAATAGATGGTGAAACACTAATAGTTGGAGTAATTGTAGGAGTAATTGTAGGAGTTACACTTGCAGTTCTAGTTGGAGTAATAGAAGGGCTAACTGATATAGTTGGTGTTATAGTAGCGGTTATAGTTGGGGTTACTGATGGTGTAATTGTAGGTGTTACGGAATTACTTACACTAATAGTTGGTGTAATTGTTGGTGTAATTGATGGTGAAACACTTATACTTACACTAATTGTAGGTGTGATTGTAGGAGTTACACTTGCTGTACGACTTGGTGTAATTGATGGTGATACACTTATAGTTGGACTAACACTTATAGTTGGACTAACACTTATTGTTGGAGTTATTGTAGGCGTTTGGGTTGGCGTTTGGGTTGCAGTTATCGTAGGAGTAATGGATGGTGTAATCGATGGTGATACACTTATAGTTGGTGTTATAGTAGCGGTTATAGTTGGTGTTACACTTGCAGTTCTGGTTGGTGTTAATGAATTACTTACACTTATGGTTGGTGTTATTGTTGCAGTAATCGTAGGCGTAATAGATGGTGTTATTGTAGGTGTTACCGAATTACTTACACTAATAGTTGGTGTAATTGTTGGAGTCTGAGTAGGTGTTATACTTGCAGTTGGTGTAATTGTTGGAGTCTGAGTTGCGGTAATAGATGGTGTTCTCGTTGGTGTTATTGATGGTGAAACAGATATAGTTGGACTAACAGATATAGTTGGGCTTACACTTATTGTAGGTGTTATCGTAGGAGTAATTGTAGGTGTTTGCGTTGCAGTTATTGTTGGTGTCCGAGTCGGGGTAATAGATGGACTTACACTTATAGTTGGGGTAATTGTAGGTGTTATAGTTGGTGTTATAGATGGGGTAACTGATGTTGTTGACCCGGGTGTTACACTTATAGTTGCTGTTACTGATGGTGTAGTAGTTGGCGTTATGGTTGCCGTAATAGATGGTGTAATAGTTGGTGTAATTGAATTACTCAAACTTATTGTTGGTGTAATTGTAGGAGTTACACTTGCAGTCCTAGTCGGTGTTATTGATGGTGAAACAGATATAGTTGGTGTTATGGTTGGTGTATTTGTGGGGGTTATTGATGGACTAACTGATATTGTTGGTGTGATAGTTGGTGTTATGGTTGCAGTTATAGTTGGTGTAATAGTTGGAGTGATGGATGGTGATACACTTATGGTTGGTGTTATACTTGCGGTTTTTGTAGGAGTAATAGTAGGAGTTACCGAATTACTTACAGATATTGTTGGTGTTATTGTTGGAGTAATAGATGGACTGACTGATATAGTTGGAGTATTCGTAGGTGTTACTGTTGCCGTTTGTGATGGAGTTATTGTGGGTGTAATTGAATTACTCAAACTTATTGTTGGTGTAATAGTAGGTGTTTGGGTTGCAGTAATAGTTGGTGTAATACTAGGTGTTACACTAGATGCAGGTGTAGCCGATGGAGATACACTTATTGTTGGTGTAATTGTAGGTGTTACACTTGCAGTTCTAGTCGGTGTCATTGTTGGTGTTACTGAATTACTTAAAGATATTGTAGGTGTAATTGTTGGGGTATTAGTT
>JACCDO010310362.1_pt1 | contig 16749 bp, 12 predicted proteins | sample 7446101 | NCBI WGS metagenome assembly JACCDO01 (sample SAMN15323440, study PRJNA562643) | freshwater metagenome | isolation source: river surface water | place: USA:Blue River Watershed | collected 2017-08-16 | reverse complement strand
TATTAAGTTATGGTGATAGAATTAAATTAAAAGACAGTGTAATTGTGTATCGTGAAGTTTTAACAAAAACAGCTTCCAATACCGTTAGTTTGAAATTCCCTATAGTACAAAGAACATTAGATATAGTTGGCGGACCTTTAACCATTGGGGTAACATATTGTCATGTGGCAGGTTCTGATGGTTTAACATTAGTAAATGGTGAAAGAATACAGGGGACACATTTTACCGTGGATGTAAGTGGAAGATTAGTATGGAATGGTGATGTTAATACCCCTGCAGTTGGAACAAAATATACAGTAAGTTATTATGCACATCCTACTTATGTTATAATAGATTATCCTCATACAGTGAGAGATACCTTCAACATGTTTAAAACGAATGGATTAGAAGTGCCAACACCACTCCCAGTTCAAGCAGTTGCAAAGTTGATAACGGAGTAAAAATTGTTTGATTTACATTTAATTCATGCCATTAAAAATTTAATTAAATATTTTAATGATCATCAAGATTTTTTTAATAGTTGTTTTAGTGATGTATCACCTGCTATTAGAACCAAATATTATACACGTCTAAATGATTTAATTTTACAATTACAATATGATGCTGCATTTACCAAAAAAACAGATAAAACACCTTTAATTACTGTTTCATTAAATCAATCAGAAGCAGAAACGACTGATTCTATTTTAGGTAATGCTGGACATGGTGGTAATAAAGTAATGTTGATTGGACAAGAATGTGGAGTAAATATATATGCTAAAAGTATGGAGGATTTAAGAATTTTGCATACTTTAATTATACATGGCTTATTATTATTTAAATCTTCATTTTTTGATACAAATTATTTAGATATGAGATATGTTCAATCAACAGATTTGGAACCTATTGAATCCTTAACATCAGATAATGTAATTATTTATCAAAGACAAATGATTTATAGTGCAGTTAGACAAATTGAAGTTAAGGCTATTTTACCAGATAATGCATTTGATTTACCATGGAAATTAGATACAAATTTAGTTCAGAATTAAAAAATCAAAATAATTTGAAAAAAAGACTTACAAAATACGTCATTATGGTATAATTAAAAATAATTAAAATAAAACGGAGAAGATAAAAACATGCCTAGCTCAATAATTTTAAGTGGCAGTCGCACATCGATCCCAGGTGTTTATTCAGTTGTCAATATTGATAGAAATGATACAACAGAACTGGGAACAAAAAATCTAGCCGTTGTGGGTGATTTTAAAGAATTAAAACCTCATGACGCTAAAGAATATAAAGTTTTAATCAATCAAGAAGTCAAAGATGTTATACCTTCGCCATCTGAGACGATTAAGGTTTTGGAATCCATGTGGAAACGTGCTCTTTCCGCAGGTAATAATCCTTTTGGCACATCATCAAGTTCTTTGACTTTTATCAATGCACGAACTACAGGTTTAACACAATCTCAAGGTTCATTAGATACTAATGCAGCATTGGTTAATATTGCAGATAATGATCCTATTATTACCTTGAAATCAAAAATTTGGGGTACCAAAGGTAATAGAGTTGTATTTACATTAGAACATGCTAATATTGCTGATGCTGATAGTGATGATATTGATATTCAAATCAAAACACAATATCTTGATGATTTAAGAACTGTAAAGGTTGATAAAGGATTTCGTAATGTTATTCAACTCAAAACCAAAGCAGGTAAAACACCTTTAATTCGAATTCAAGATGGTAGTTTAGCAATTAAAGCCACTGGTGGAACAACAACATTAGTTGATGTATCATTGGAAGAATTTGGTTCTATTGCTGAATTATTTGAATATTTAAAGGCAGCAACTGCTGATGAATTTGAATGGGCTGATGCCGGATTTTGTTTTATCAATTTCCATGGTGTATTACCCAAACAATTAGATTGTCGTGGTGGTGCAACAGTTGATAGTTTTCAAACCTTAGTTGCAGGTGCTAACTTAAAATTATCTGCAATTACACAAGGTATTTTAGATGCTATTAATGTTAAAAATCCTGCTTTGTTTGTTGAAGCTGAATTAGCAACAGCAAATCATTATGTTCCAATTTCACATTTTGATGAAGTTTCAGGCTTAGTTGCGACAATTGGAACTGATACAACTTCAGCGAGTGATGGAACTGCACCTACTGCATCAAATTATGAAGCTGCCTTAGCTGAATGTGTATCTGAAGATTTTCTTACTATTACATGTTTAGATGATGATAGTGATATTGCAGTTAAATTAAAAAATCATCTTGATGAATGTGTTTCACAAGCTGAATGGCGTAATGGATGGATTGGCGCTGCTGCTGATTTGTCATTAAGTGATATTTATGCAACATATGTATTGCCTAATCAATCACCATTATTGTCAGTTGTAGGTCAAGGTATGACTTTTAATGGTGAAATTTATACACCTAAATATTTAGCATTTTTAATGATGTGTATGCAAGGAACATTACCAGGAGCACAACCTCAAACCAATCTAGTACCTAATATCAGTACAACTACACAATCCTGGGCTAGAGATAAAGATAGTGTCATTGAAAATGCAATTTCAAAAGGTATTACAGTTATTACAGCACAAGGTCCTTTAAGAAAACTTAGAGTAGCCAGAAGTATTACAACATATTTTGAAGATAATTTATCAGTTAATTGTGAAGTAAGTGCTCGTGAAAGTGTTAATTTATGTTTGAAAGATTTACAAAAATATCTATATAACCAAATTGGTAGTAGAATTAGTACCGGCACAGTTTCAAATGTTAGAGCTTTAACAGAACGTCGTTTAGAAGTTCAAAGATTAGCAGGTATTATTAAAAATTATGCTAATGTAGATGTAATTGTAAATGGAGATACTGCATTCGTAACATTTGATTTAGCTGTAACTGAACCTCTAAACTTTATTAAAATTACCGCCACCGTGCGTCAAATATAAGGAAGATAAAAAATGTCAGCAAATGTTATAACAGGCGCCAAAGCAAAAATTAGAATACCTGGTGTTGGGATTGTAGGTTATGCAACCGGTATTTCAATTACTGAAAATACTTTAAATGGTAGAGTTGAATCTTTAGGATATATTGATAGTCGTGAAATTGTTCCAATTAGCAGAAATGTTCAAGTTCAATGTTCCACCATTCGTATTTTTAATAAATACAATATACCAGCAAATAAACAATATAATGATGAAGCATCAGGTGATGGTAATAATAATACAACTGATGAAGGCTTTATGCTTAATAGTTTAAATCAAGGTGGAGGTAATGCTGAAACATTGGCATCTCGTACCACTCAGGCTTTAACAAAAGAATATTTTGATTTGGAAATTATTGATAGTTCTTCAACAGAAAATGAAAAGTATATTAGAATCTACACTGTGAAAAATTGTCGTATAGCTTCACAAAATATCGTTGTTGATCGTAATAGTTTAATGGGTGTTCAAGTTGTTCTCGACGCTGAATACTTAATTCGTCATGAAGGTGATGGAACACAAAGAACTATTTAATAATTTAAATTTATTAAAAAAATATCTTTATTCAAAAAAACTTTATTTTTATATATTTAACAGGTCCTTAATGGACCTTTTTTTATTTTAAGTGAAAAAAATTTTATCTTTTTTTTTTATTTTATATTTTTAAGTTATAATTATTTATAAAAACGGAGTATTTAAATTGGATTTAATCAATATTAAAAATAATCTTCAAAAAAACGACAAAAAATTTGAAGAAAAAAAAGAAGATTTTGATTTTGTTGAAAATGTAAAAAACAAAATTAATGAAATTGAAAATAAGGTAGAACATACACAAAAAAAGGATATAATCAAAAAAACACCTAGAATTATATCAATTGATACTGAATATGTCTTTAATGATGGTTCAGTTAAACAATGTAAATTAACATCAAAAGTAATGGATAATGAGGCTCGTTTAAAATATGATCGAGTATTAGCAGCATTATCATCAGGTTTAGTTTTTGATAATTTACCTTTAGAAGTGCAAAATCGTTATGCAGCAATTGCTAGAATTATGGCACAATGTATTGATGCACCTAATTGGGTTTTAGAAGTATGTGGAGAAGATATTGAGTTTGCTTATGGTTTAACATTACAATTGTTGGAGCATGAAAAACGGTTTTTTCGTTACGATACCTCTGCTAGTGAAGGAGGAGAGGTCAAAAAACGTTTTTCCCTTCGTGCAACCGCACTTGAAGACTGAAGGATTACCTATTAAAGGTATTGATAATTTATGTTGTTGGGAAAATTATCAGTATGCTTTATTATGTTTAAATGATGATACTTTTAATGAAGTTTTAAATATTTTACAGAATAAAGAACAAAATCAAAAAGAAATTCAAAAAACTGAATATCAACAAACTATGAACCAACAAATCAAAAAAACAGATGATAAAATATTAAATGAACTTGAATTAGCAGCAAATTCAGGACGTGATGAAGATATTGCAGCATTATTGGATATTTTTGACAAACTATAAATTTTATTTTTATTTTCAATTTCATCACCCATCTATCATATATAATAGTATTAGACATCAAATATCCAAGGATTAAAAAATGGCTTTAAAACAGACATTCGATAATTTAGCACAAGCTGCCAGTTCTTTTGGTCGTGCCACAGCAACTTTTGCTGGTCAAACAATTAATAATGTAAGACAAAGATTTTCAATGGGTCAAGGTAATCAAAATCCTAATACGATGAATTCACCTTTTTCTCCTACACAACCTAATCAAACAGCTCAACCTGTTAATCAAACACAACCATCACCTCAGGCTAATCAAAATCAAGCGCTTATTCAGGCAATTAAAGAACTTACAACTACTATTAAACAATCACAAGGTAAAGGTGGAGCTAAAACACCTGAATCATTTCTTCAAAAAGCAGCTGGAATTGCAGATCGTGGTATATCAAATATTGCTGCCGGTGGAGTAGCTGCTGCAAATGCTACCAGAGGTTTAATGAATATTGGTTCTCAAACAACAGCCGCAGGTTTATTAAATCAAGTTCCATTAGTAGGCGGTATGTTAGCTGCACCATATCAAATTTTAAGTGGTAAAGCAGGAAATGTAGGTTCCTTAGAACAACTCAATCGACAAGTACAATTCGGTGCAGGTAATTTTAGAGGTGGTTTTGTTAGACAATCAAATCCTGATTTAGCTAGATTTGCAGCAATGGGTATTGGTCCAGCTGAAGCTATGTCAATGCAAATGCAAGCGCAAGAAGCTGGTTTAGGTAGATTTATGCCACAAAATTTATCTGCATTTGCTCGATTTGGTTTATCAGGCACTACTGCAGGTTTAGTGCAAGGTATTGGTAATACTAATTTAAATAAAAATGCCATTAACGGTGGAGGTATTTTAAATCTTTTAAATAATATGGGTTTTGGAAATAATAGCATACAATCAATGATGCAAACAATTAGAGGTATTCAATCTAATACAACTTTAAATTTAGGTGCTGGTTTATTAAATCAACAATCAATGAATAATTTATTTGCTAATGGTATTGGAAGATTTGGCGCAGATACTGGTGGGGTTATTAGTAAAATATTTGGAGCTTCTCAAAATATTGGAATGTCTAATTTTTATAATCCTTATAGTGGTTTAGTAGGATTAGGCATTCGTAATGAAGCATTAAGAAGAGGTAAAGGTGATGTTTTTGAAACGGCTCGAGCACAAGAAAAAATAGCTGCAGATCCTTTAGAAATGGTAAGAGTAGCATTAGCGCAATCAGGTGGTAATGAAAAGAAAGCTCGAGAATTATTAGTAGGTGAAAGTGGTTTAACAACAGGACAAGTTGAATTATTATTAGATGCAGAAAAAACCGGTAAAAAATTTGGTGATTTATTACAAAATCAAAAGAATGTTGATATTTTAGCTGAAAATGCTGGCGCTTTAGGTGCAGTTGCAGGTGTTCAGGTTTCAAAAAAACAAGCTCAATATGATTTAGCTGATACATCTTTAGGTGGTAAAATTGCTAATGCATTAAAAGAAAATCGTGAAGTCGAACAACAATTATTAAAAAATCAAAATGATGACACAAAACAAATTTTAGATTTAATGAAAGGTATTGCTGTTGCGGCTGGAATTGTTGCTGCAGTGATTACAGATATTTATGCTGCAATTTTAGATTTTGCTAAAAAATATGATGTAAAAGGATTATATGATAAAGGCATGACAAAAGTTGGAGAAGCTGCCAATGCAATAGAAGATTATGCTGACATTGTATATGATTTAGGCGCTAGTGGTATAGCTAAAATAAAAAAAGTTTTTGATAAAAAATAAAAGCAGGAGATAATTTAAAAAAATGTTAAGTGGAAATAAACCAAATCAATTAAAAAATAATAAAAATAGCAGATCTGTAATGATTGAACAAAAAGATGGTTCATTAATACCTACACTCGATCCTTATAATTATGAAAATCCTGATATGCATCAACTTATTATACAAATAGGTAAAACTAAACTAACTGATTTTGATGCAATTTCTTCACAAAATATTAAATTTAATGATCCTGCAAATTCAACAGAAGATATTCTTTTTACAGGTGTGCAATTACAACAAATTTTAACTAGTTATTCTCTATCACAAAGTATTGGAACATCATATGATAAGTGCGTTTTAAATTTTAAAATGAATTCTATTACTTATCAAAATTATTTTGGTGATGGCTTAGATCGTATTCAGACTGGTCAATGGATTTGTTTAAAAAAATTATTAAGTGGTAATGATGAAGCCAGTAAAAACTTAGAAGAAGCTAGAATTATGGCTTTTAATAATAATATTTTAGAAAAATATAATCAAAAAATTGAAAAGCAAAGACAATTTAATGAAACTATACCTCCTGATGCTGGAATGGGTGGTAGAACAGGAATTAATTCACAAACGCAGAATGGCACACCTAAATCATATGATTTTTTTGAAGAATATAAAAATTCTGAGCAAATGAAACAAAAACAAAAATTAGAATCATATGCTAGTCAAATATTTGCTAAAGAATATGTTGAATGTAATATACATATTCAGGCGATTTTTTTTGGTGTTGTTAGTTCTATTCAAAGTAATTTTAATATCGATCCATCTACAGGTAATCATTTTTTTGATGTCTCATTAATTTGTGATAGTTTTATTTATCCTTTACAATCAAATGAACTTTTATATGGTGCGCCTAAATTACAATTTAAAGAAGGTGAATATATAAAACAAATGAATAATAATGCTACAAAATACAAAGATGCTGTAGATGCATTATTTAAAAATGGTGAATATTGGGAAAAATTTACAACTCAATTTTTAACAAAAAGTAAAAGAATTGAAAGTAATAAAAACAAAGTTGATTTTATAGATTTAAAAGACCTAATACAGAAAATGTTATTAAGTTTAGCACGTAATATTTTACCACGTTTTTTGGTTGAAGGTATTGCTAATGAACAGGAAATTATTAATGACCCTATTCAAACTGATAAAGTAATTAATCCTGGTGGTTATCCTACATTAGGAATGTTATTAAATGTCGTAACTGAACAACAACATTTACCCATTGGCAGTGATTATCGACAATTTTTGCCTGTTAATGCTGCATATTCAAATCTATTACAAGGTTTTAAAACAAATTTAGGCACATCATCAGTTATGCAAACCTGGTCATTGATTACCGGTACCTTTTTAACAGACCCAGCATTATTTGAATTATTTCCTATTTTAGTTCCTTTAAGTAATTACACTGAATTAGAATTAAAAATACAAAAAAATCAATTATCAAAAAATATCAAACAATATTTTTCAGAATTAGAAGATATTTATCCTTCTTTTAATATTGGAGAACATGCAACTGAATTGATTTATAATATTTGGATTAAATTAGGAGCCATACCTTGCATTGTATTTAGATGGAAATTATTACCACCTGAATTTAATTTAAATACTCAGTCATATCAAGATTTAATTTTATCACAAATTGTTGCTAATTATAAGGCCTTTGGCAATATTGATAAAAATAAAAATAATTCAATTTTATTAAATGAAGAAACAAAATCTAGAATGGAAAGTTTAAAAAAAGCTAGTTCAAAAGCTCAATTTAAATCACAAGAATATGTTTTTGTTGCAACTGAATCAAAATTTAAGACACTTAATGATGCACAAACTAATGGTGATAATTATTACAAATTAAATCATGATGCACCTTTTGCTGACCACTTACCTTTATTATATGGTAAAAATATTGTATCATGGTCATGTGTGAATTCAGAAGATGAAAATATTAATATTGTTGATGTAATTCCTCCTCGAGGCGGTAGTAATATTGGTTCAGGTGGTGAAAATTTAGGTTTAGGAACTAAAGATACTGCTATTTTTAATTTATATAATATTTTATTGAAAGGTCCTAAACTTTTAAGAACAGAATATCCTTTATGGGATATTAATAAAGCTGTCGCACAAGAATTTTTAGCAATGGTATCTGAAAGATTATATGCAATTTATGCTGAAGGTAATAAATTTCAATCAGGACAAATTACAGTTTTAGGTCATTTACCTACAAATATTATTAAAGGTGCATGGATAAGAATATCATTGGATAATCAAAATGATAAAAATATTGATACTAAATATTATGATTATTATGCCTATGTTGAAACAATAATTACACAATGTGAATTTGATAGTAATACCGGTAATTATTATACAGTTAGTAGTATTACATATAAAAGAGGTAGATTTGGTTTAATGCCGCCAACATTTCCTGATGCATATACTTCCAATAGTTCAGCTGATCATACTATGGAAATTAAAAAAGAACAAAAAGGTTTAATGCCTAATTCAAAATCAAATAGTGAGATTATTAAAGAATTAGATAATAAAATATCTCAAGGAAAGTCTGCAATAATGGGTTATGAAGTTATATCTGAAAGACAAAAAGAACAAATGGGTTCAAAAATCTATAATGATTATATTCGAGGTGCCTATGCAGTTTATATTAAACAGAATTTTAATCGTGATATTACAACTCGTACTCAATTGAAAAATACACGTCGTGAATTAAATGAAACAATTAATAGAAGTAAAGAACAGCAGCAAGAATTAGAATTTTATGAAGAATTATTAAATCTAGCAAATAGATTTGAAATTGATTTAAATGTTAAACCTTATTATGAAGAGCAACCTCAAAAAAATAAATCAAAAATTAAAAAGAAATGATATAATTATAAAAAAATTAAAGAGGTTTAAATGACAGTATCAATCAATAGAAAAATACAATTACAATTAGATAATGAAGCTGTTTCGAAATTAAGATTTGCAACAATTCAAGATGCTTATGTTTATGAAGGACGTCCGTTTGTAGATGTTATTGATAGTGTAGGTAATTTATTTACTGAATGTAATATTTTAGGTATTAGTGGCGATGCACAAAATTGGTCAATGACACCTATTAAAGTTGGAATGGAAGTTGTGATATTGCCTACAGGATATAATTCACATGCAATTGTATTAGGCAGTCCTTTTAAACCTGCAACAATTAATGGACATTTATCAGATACAGAATTAGGTATGGAACATGAAGATGCACAAACTGCACAAACCGTCGATCATTTAACAATGTCAATGAGGGATTTAATTTTTCATGTAGGTGATACAAATTTAGGTAAAACTAATAATACTTCATATTTACATTTAACACCTTTAAATGGTATTACTATGGAAACTAATCAAATGGTTAGAATTCAGTTGCCCAAAGATGGGATTTTAAGAATTAGCTCAGATCGTCAAATAGTTGATGAACCATTAAACGGACAACAATTTATTAATGTTATAACACCATTTTTTCAAAGTTTAGCATCAATTACTGCAAGTCAAGGTGATGTTTTAACCAATTTTAATACTGCATTACAAACTGTATCAGAAGGTTTAGATGCTTTAGCTGCTACATCACATGGTGCAACTGTAACTAATGGACAATTAGCAGGTTATTTTGCAACTTTAGCAACAGCATTGGCTGCAGCTGTGGCTGAATTAGCTGCTACAAATCTTCAGTATGGAACATTGGAATATCAATATCCAACAGATGAATTAAAACCCGAGATGGAGGCTACCATCAATCGAAAAGTCAAATTACCAAAATAAGGAGGAAGAAAAAATGGCTGAATTAAAAACAACTGCTGAATTAACCCAAAGTATAGAAAATGTAATTGCTGATGGTAAAACATTTATTTTAAAGGTTTTAAAAGGCGAAATTGGTGAAGCTAGAAGGGGAATGCAAAGACCTTTACCGAAAAGTTATATTCCTACATTTAATTTATTTGGAATTGATGCTTTAAATATTAATGGTGGTGCTAATAATTTATTTTCAATACCACATACAGATTATTATTTAGAATTATATTATGGAACTACATTAGTAACAACAATTGGATTTCCATTTAATCCATCAGCAATTCAGATTGACACAATGTCATCAGTTAGATTAACACATACAGCAAATGCTGTGTATCGTGAAGGTGGATTAAGTCGCTCTCGTAATATTTCAATTTCAGGTAAAAGTGGTTATAAACCTCGTTTAGGATATGCCCGTGATGGTGGTTATATTTTTGAAAATGGTGAAGTAATTATGCATGAATTTGATGAATTTTTAAAAGGTTATCATTATCTATTATCGCTTTCATCTAGTAATACTTATTTAAATAGAGGTAATTTTAAGGCACAAAATTTTCCATGGGTAACAGGAGATAATAAAAATATAACTTTAGATTCCAATACATTGGAATATTATAATAATGAAAAACCTTTTGATAGTACAACTTTAAATTTAGTGTTAAGATGTGTCAATGAGAATATTTCATTAAGAGTTGAAGTATCTGGTTTTAATTATTCAAAAAATGTGCAAAACAGTAGATTTGGTTATGATTATAGTTTATCATTAAATTCTTATGGTATTTGGGGACCTGGTCGTCGTAGTAATTTTTATTTAGATTTGATTGACAATGCTACTGGATATGTAAATAAAGCAAATACAGCTTTAGCATTATTAGAAGCCATGAATATCAATTTAGCTAATAATTACATTGCCCCTTTAAATAAACCGATTATGGCTGCTAATAATGTTTTAAATCAATTATCAAAAACAATTGAAAGTTTTGGGGCAGTTTCTGGTGCTGTTTTTGAAGTTGCTAATAATTCTGTTAATTTATTTCAAAGAATTGATAATACTATTCTTACAACTAATACTGAACAAAATGCTATTTATAAATCAGGTAATACTGTTGTTGAAAATTTTAAAACACAATTAAAGTCAGTTAAAGATAATGCTTATCGTGATATTGAAAGTCGTGCTGAAAATAGAAGAAGGGTTCAAAAACAATCTGTAAATGAGAATGATATTATAATTTTAGATACAATTGAATTAGCTGTTCGAACAAACGATCAAGTTATTGATTCAAAGAATATTGAAATTACAAAAAATATGTTAAAAAATGTTGATTATACAGATGCATTAAGTGATGATAATAAAATAGAATTAGGTATTTTAACATCTACATTAAATACAATTAGATATCAATTTGAAAATATCAAATCAATTATCCCAAGAGACTTTATATCAATTAATCGTGAATTAGATGAAGTATTAAGTTTTGGAGAATATGATGGTATTATTGGATTAAATGATAATTCAATTCCTATTAAACTTTTTGAGGGTGAAGGATTAAAAGATGTGGCACGACGTTTATATGGTAATCCTAATAGATTTATTGATTTACAAAGATATAATGGATGGATTGATGCATATCGTAAAGGTGATGGTTCATATGCAACTGAAGGTGATATTATTAAAATTCCTGCAGTTGATAATAAATTAAATTTTATTGATAATATTTTTTATACTGATTTGGCATATAATCTAGATGAAGGTGATTTAAGATTTAATTCTGCTAAAAATGATTTATATTTAATCAGTAATATCAATAATCTTAATCAAAGTATCATCAATACCTTTTTAACATATGAAGGTGAATTGGAAACAGCATTAAATGTAGGTTTAGCAGGTATTATTGGTGTTAAAAATTTAGAATTTGTAAAAACTCAAATTCAAAATGCTTTATTAAGTGATGAACGTATTATTAATGCAATTGTGAATGATGTTAAACAAGTACAAGATATGTTGCATATTTCGTTAAGTATTACAGCCGCAGATGGACAAATTTTAAATTTTGATGCACCTATTGAAATGTAATTTAAGTAAAATTGCATTTATTGATATAATTAAATAAAAAGAAAAGGAAAAAAATGACAATATTCACCCCTAGAAATTCATATGAAATATTAAGAGAAATGTTAGGTAAATTAGTCAATAGGACTGAATTATCAGATATTTCATCTTCTTCTACTTTATATGCCATGTTTAATTCGATTGCAATTGAATTAGCTAATATGGAAACTAGATTTAATACCATTAGAAATGGTTATTCTTTAACAACTGCAACTGGAACTGAATTAGATGCCAGATGTGCAGAATTACCGCCAGGTACAATTAGTCGTAAAAAATCTTCATTTGGCGCGGGTTCTGTCATGACTTTTACTCGAACTGATACTTCAACGCAATTAATCATACCCGCTGGTGTTAGAGTTCAGAATAAAAAAACTAATGTAAAATATCGAACTACAGAACAAATTATTTTTGAAATTGACGAATCAGAAAAAACGGATATTTATGTTATTTCTTTAGAACCTGGTGCTGCAGCTAATGCTGAAACAGGTGATATTGATATTAATGTTGATATTATAGGAATTGATACAGTTCTCAATACTCGTTCAATCAATACTGGTATTACTGAAGAAACTGATGGTGCCTTAAGAGCCAGAGCTTTAAAATATGTAAAATCTTTAGGTCGTTGTTCAAAAGATGCATTGGAATATTTGGGAGAAAGCTTCGTTTCAAATGACGGTCAAGCTGTTAAATTTGCCAAGGTATATGAAGATCCAGACCAATTAGCATATTCAGAATTAATTATTGATGATGGTAATGGTTTAATCAATCAAGATAGTGTTGCCAATAATACGAATGGAGAGATTACTACTAATACACAACGTTTAATATATCATGAAAAACCTGCTATTGCACCTATTATAGCCTCTCAAATTGGTGTATCAGATAGTTTAGGTAATCCTAAAATCGTCTTAGATAGTGATTATGTTTCAATACCTGAACGTGGTTTAATTTATTTTCGTGAAGGATTTTTTGAAGAAGGTGATACTTGGTCAATTACAAATTATAAAGTATATAAAGGTTTAATTGCAGAATTGCAAGATGAAATTGAAGGTAATAATAATAATTCAAATTTCACAATACCCGGTTATCGTGCTGCAGGAACTCGAGTGAGAGTATTACCTCCAAATTTACAAGAATTAACATTCACTATTTATATTCAACCTTTATTAGGTTTAAACGTTTCAAATACACGTAATATCATTAAAAATATTGCTGTATCTTATATCAATAATTTACCAATCGGTAATCCTTTAATTATTTCAAAATTGATACAGGTCATTCAAAATACCGGTTTAGTTATTACATGTAGTATTGAAGATAATGATGGAGGAAATCTAGTTGATATTTATCCTAATTCTCTTAAAACATCTTTAAGAACAACTACAAATTCAATCACAGTCAGATAAGGATTAAAATGAAAAAACAAATTAAATTTACCAGTCTAGAAAGATTTAATCTAGAGGATGCTAATGATTTACAAGGTTTAGTAGATCAACAATTGACTTTACAAAATTATGGATTAAAAGGCGGTGCTAATAATGCAACTTTAACAGGTGGTATAATTCTATCACCATTCAGTTGTGCCTCTGTAGGTGCTGGTAATTCAACTCCTTCAGCCTATATTGTATTAAATCCTTTTACTTTTATGTTACCTAATGGTGAAGTAATAGAACATACCAATTCAGCTCTTCAAATTAGTTATTCCACTTTAAGAAGTGCTGCTATTGCTGCTGGAGCAGCTAAAATTGGTTATTTATGGGGAAATTATAATAATGTAAATACAGAAAATGAAGCTAGGGAATTCTGGTCTCCACTCGATCAAACTGAAATTATTCAATCTGTTGATACCAGAACAATTAAAACACCGACATTTGTAATTACCACAACTTCAGGACAACCTGCCGCAATTGATGGTAGATTATGGACACGTTTAGCGTATGTTGCAACTAATTCTGCAGGTACTGTTGTAGCAACTTCATCTGTTACTCAATATAATGAAATGCCGGGTATGCAATATTACAAACCTTTAGAAGTTACATCTTCAACAACTTCAAGAAGATTTGGTTTAGGAACTTATTGGAATAATATCGAAGAAATGTTTTATAAAATTATTACTAATGGTAATGCTGACCCAAGTAATAAAACTTCATTAGGTTATGGGGCATTTCCTCAATATTCATTACAAGGTTTAAAAGCTGAAATTGATAAAAAAGTTAATATTGGTGTAGTTGCACAAGCAATTATTAAATTTGTCCCTAATCAAAACTTTATACCCAATGAAGATACATTACCAACTGATGCTAATTTTTATCCATATAAACGTGAAGATATTGTAGTTTATTTAACTAAATGTGGTTGCGATCCAACAATTGAAAGATTTAATACAGATTTAAATTCTAATTCAACTTTTGTAAATCGTAAAAATGGAATAATTGAAATTGTTTTTTCAGATAATGCTACTGTTATATCTGATATTGGCGGACAAACTATGTCTGAAGCTCTTTTAGCTTCTATTTATGCAACACAGAGAGTTGAAGTTAAAGTAATACAACATCCTAAAGTAGTTGCTTGGACACATGATGGTCATGCAGATTATGCACTAACTAGAACATTCTTTCCTGAATTATCTAAAGGTATTACCATGCTAAAAAATCCATTTTCTGTTGTTTCTAATAAAAGATATATTGACAGTCGTTATGGAGAAGATACTACCCCGTTTGCTTTATTTGTAAATTTTGAATGGTTAGGAATCAATACAGAATCACAACGAGATAATGTTTGTGATAAATTCTTTAGCACTGAAGGTTATCAAAGTATGACATATATTGCAAATAATATTACTGGTATGTTTGAAGATGTTGCTAATTATGGAGAATATTCACCAGTAACACCATATTCAGTAATGATGACTGGCACCGATTTACCTACATTTGAAGTAATTATCGATATTTATGGTGATGTCGGTCTTTTAGTATAATCACCAGAACACTCAGGTTTAACACAAAGATAAAAACAAATAATTCATATAAAAACACTAATTCTTAACAACGTAGAGTATCCTGCATATAATTAAGAATAAATTTAGACATCATTAGCATAAATGGAGATAAAATAAAATGGCAATTTCACTTACAATTACAGGTACCAATTCTGTGTCTCAAGCAGCACTTCCTACTTCTATTACAAATTTAAATGTTATAGCAGTTGATTCAGCAGACCCTACACCATCTTTTGTTTATTCATGGCATATTCTAGCAAAACCTCAAGGTTCATTAGCATCTTTAATAGGACCTTCAACAGCTAGTCCAGATATACAAAACTTAGACACTTGGGGAAATTATAGATTATTCTGTATCGTTCAAAATACAGATAATGGTGCAACAACAGAAACTGACCCTTTAAAAGCACCTGCTTCATCTTTTTTTACCATTCAAGTTCAATCAACAGAGGCAGGTTTAACAAAACCTAGTGCTGGTGAAAGAAATTGGACTGAACAATATCATGATTTAATTGATGTTGTTGAAGATTTACAAGGATTTATTAATGCTGGTGATTTTGGTATATCTGTTGCTGATGCTACAGCTTCTACAGGTGGTAAAGTTGAATTGGCTACAACATCTGAAATCAATAATGGCACATCAAATGGAACTGATTCACCTTTATGTATTACACCTGATGGTTTAGTTGCTGCTTTAAATGCAGTTAGTGAAGCACAAACAGCATTAGGTCGTGATTTAGACCAAGGCTTTTTACAAGCCTTGCAACAAACTTTAAAATTTGTGCCATTAGAAAGTATCTATGATTTCAGTCGTCAAGTAACTGAAGATGGTGGTACTGCTTTAACTAACAATGACAGTATCATTTATAATTCAGGTACTGGTTATTTCGAACCTATTCAACACACATTAGCAACTCAAAAAGATGTAAATCTTACCAGTCCTGCTAACAAATCTTTATTAAGATATGATACTGCAACTTCAAAATGGGTTGATGATTCAATTTTAACTGTTTTAGGTCGATCAACCAAATATATTCCTTATCAATTACAAAGTGATTATCTTAATACTTCACCTTTTGTTGGTGATATTTTAGCACCAGTTGGTTCAAATCAACAATGTTTATGTGTTTATCGTAATAATACCGGAGAAGATTTAATTATTGAAGGATTTGATGTAAATATTGGTCAAGCACATTCTGCAGCAACTTTTGAATTATGTTCAATTACAGGTGCTGATGCAGCAACTCGTGATGCAGCCATGAGAGCTAATGCTTGGACCAGAACCGGTTATACTTTAACTACCACCTATGATGCAACTCGAGGAACATCATCAGGTTATACAACATTTACTAAAGTTACATTAGCAGATGGTGAATATTTAGGTATTATTGCAAATGTGATTGATACACAAGATAGACGTTTATCATTTCAGGTTAAAGCATTTTGGGAATTAACCAAATAATAGGAGTTTAAAATG
>JACCDO010106313.1_pt1 | contig 16749 bp, 14 predicted proteins | sample 7446101 | NCBI WGS metagenome assembly JACCDO01 (sample SAMN15323440, study PRJNA562643) | freshwater metagenome | isolation source: river surface water | place: USA:Blue River Watershed | collected 2017-08-16 | reverse complement strand
TTACGGTCTGTAAAAAAAGGGAATCCAGAACTACCCAGTCTGGAGACGACCCGCGGTGATGGAAGTGCCAAAGCTTGATCTTGAGTTTCTGCACCCTAGTGCTGTGTCCCAAAATACGTATAAACAGCGATCTTTGCCTCTAAAGCCAGGTCGAAAGCATTATGGTAATGATAAAGTATTTACATATGAGTCATACACTTCTCGTGTGCCTTCAAAGAAGCACGAGATTGTTCGTCAGTTTGACAAAAGAGTAACTGCAAGAGATGAAGTATCTATTCAAACTCACCGTTTAATAGGTGTTAATGAAGGTGGGGGCAGAGAAAATAATACCAAGGTAAATCTAAATATAATATTTATAGATATCTTACTGACCATTGCAACTTTCTGTCACACTCTCAGGTATCAAATAGTGTATTAAATCAATATGGAGATGATTTTATGTCAATAAACATAAAAGACATTGCCCCAGTAGGTGATTTTCAGTGTTGTGAAGATAATGTCAAGAATGAAAGTACTCATGAGGTTGTTGAACATGACGACCTGTTAATAGATGCAATAAATATAAATCAATACGACCATATTGGTTTTAATATAGCATTATCACCCTCAACGCCCTTAGAACCAGTAAAGATAGATTTAGGCGTCACTGGAATATCGGATGATTTGAGAATTCCAAATCATGTAATAGATAAATTAATTGTTAGTAACTTAGATACTAGCTCTCTATATAAAGATAAACAAAAAGATTTATTATCTAAAACGCGATATACACTACAGCAATTTGAAGAAGATGAAAAATATCGATTATATTTGAACACATTAATCTATCATTCATCTGAACATATAGATCTTAATGCTGTGCAACATGCAGCAAGCGGGACTAAAAGTGAATCTAAGAATAGTAATTCAAATACCTCCGTGTTGACAACAAGGCGATTGATAGGTAAGAAGATGGATGTTGTAAAAGACAATAAACCGTTGAAATCTAACCTCCGAAGTTTAAATTTGCCAGCTTCAAGTGTTTCAAGTGTTGACACAACAGGGCTGTATTATGTGAGCTCCGCAGATGTTACAAGTGATGAAGCACATAAGACTGCAAAAGGCGTTGAGCCTATAATTGCGAAACCCATCTATCCAGTGCAACCTCCTCGATCGGTGGTTAATAAGCATCCAAATCGATCCAACGAACCTTCTAAACTTCAACAGGGTTCAGTTGAAAGTAGAGATCATGTTGTTTCACCTCTACGTGTTCATATTAAGTCGCCAACGAATCTTCAAGTAACACATCCTATTGTTGACATAAGATTTACGAGTAAACATGAAGATTCTGCAGCACAATTAAATGAGCCACTTGTATTAAGTGACGTATATAACAGCACTTACTTAACAGAATATGAAATGAGAGAACTAAACGACGAAAATAATTTCACCAATAATATATTCTACACAGGTATTAACCATCACTAAATTTATCAAATTATGCTATTCATAATCAAAATTAATCATGCCACAATTTCTAAAAATAGGCGTGATGAAAAGCAAAAATTCCAATAATAGTGACAAAGGAAAGAAGGGTAAAAATAAAACCGTATATAATAATGGTTTTGATGACCGGAAGGGACACTACAATGTGGCTATAGGTGATCACATTCACTATCGTTACGAGATAAAAAAAATAATTGGCAAAGGTAAGCATAGCAAGGTCTACCTAGCTACGGATCACAAGTATAAGGGGGGTAAAAGAGTTATACTCAAGATTGTACGCAACAAACCACAGATGGATTCTAAAGTGGCCGGAGAATTGTATAATTTGAGAACTTTATTGGCTCAGGTTGATCGGAATGACGGAGATGTATCTACGGTAACGGACATGCCGTCCTATCATAATGTTATTCAATTGATGGATTACTTTAAGTTTCGATCCCATAATATAATCGCGTTTCCCTACATCGGACACATGACGTTAAGTGAATATCTAAGTACCGTTAATCACGCCGGATGTAACATCAGGTACGTCAGAGCAATTGGGATACAATTGCTAGATGCTTTAGCATTCTTACGTGAGAAGTCAATCATACATGCGGATCTCAACCCAACTAATATTATTCTCGCGGATATTGGGAAGATTAATTTAGTAAAAATAGTTCTAGTTGATTTCGGTTCAAGTGTGCGAAATAATTTGAAGGATCCCAGTCGTAATACCACAGTCAACATTATTCAACAAACTAGTCCGAACAGGGCATATATTGCGCCAGAGATCATTATAGGTACACTCCGCTATACTTTTGAACTTGCTTATCACTGACTTAATCATGCTTTTTTCATCTTAGGTATGCCCTATTCCTTTGGTATGGATATGTGGGGACTGGGATGTATTCTCGCTGAATTACGACTCGGAAATCCAATATTTCTAGGCGAAACTAATCACGATCAATTATTAGCGATTGTGGAGTGTTTAGGTGACATGGAAAAACCTTTCTCGATGGCTATACCACCGGATATTAGTAACCTAATCTTGCACAGGTATATTATCTCTATTTTACCACGAGTCGAACCATTTTATAATCCTCATCACTCATTTATATAGTGAAAGCAACCAATTGCTAATTTATCCATCGCCACTAAAGGGAATACTTCGTCATCCTGGATCGAAAACAATGGAATCATACTTTCATCATAAACTGATGCAACAAGAAATGAATGAAGACAGAATGCTAGTGGCCTATCTAAAATCTATTTTTAAGTATGATCCAAAGGATAGATTGTCCCCGATGCAGTCGATTACCAAAGATTTTTTTAATCTACGAATTGAAGGCGTGATAGCAAGTTTGTCAATGCGATGATTTGTTTAAAGTACATTTGTAACAGAATATATAACAGATTGTAACTAAGTTATAATTGCACCGTCATATCTTGGTTTGTGCTATCATCACTTGGATTGTCAATTGGACTATTTGAACTAATTAAACTGTACTTTGTATTGGAGTTTGAACGCCTGGTGGCAGTGACTTTTTTACCTTTAAAAATTGGATTCTCCACTGCTGCCTTAGTTGCATTCATCTCAATATCGCCTTCGCTACTCACTGACTTGCTGGCGTTTCGTTGATATAGTAAATAAAAAATGATACTCAGCAAGACAACTATGACAAACCCTAGTATAGTGAAGTTTAATATATTTGGATCGGTACTCACTGTTGATTTTTCACTATTCCAAAGGATATCATACATGATTTGTGGTGGACGACTATCGCTACTTCTACTGGTGATATTGTACTCACTCGACGAAACTATTTCATTAACACTTATACTTTGAATTGTTGTAATATCTTTCGTGGCCTGTAGCAGCGGAAGAATACTATTAATCGTATCTTGTAGTAAATCATTATTGCTTAACGAATATTGGAGCACAAAATCACTTTCACTTTTGGTTTTACTCGCCATTTGTGTCACTAATTCAACAAGTATAGTGCATTTTGCATAAAATATACTTGAAGTCGAAGCCATTGCGCGGCCGGTGTGTATTTTGTGATGACTTTTACTATCAGGTGTTACTGAACCGATAGCAATATTAATACGAGGCAGAATTTTACGTACATTTGATGCGTCGTTAATAGAACGGATAACTGCAGTGTTCCAAACATCAAAATAGTGCAACTCTAGAACACGTTGAACACTTAATGCTAAAATATCATATTCATTAATGTTTATTGTGTCAAAGTCTTCCGCAGAAGAGACCATTTTAACAGTCATGTCTGCAATGTAAGATAGAACCGTTATGTCCGCATCATCTTCATCATCGTCGACATTTTTACTGGCTGCAGTCGGATGAAAGGTTGGCGTTGATACTGATTGATTAGGGAAGTCATCATCCTTCGTATTCGTGTAAGTATCATCATCTAAATCGGAAAATACACATCCGCCATTATCATTTACACAGAAATTTAAATAATAATTGTCACTAATACCTATAGAGATTCAGTAAGTGTGTAAGTAAGCCCTAGAGATAGAATATTAATAAGTTACCTCCTGCAATTCCACACATTAGCCAGATAATTTCATCCGCATATTGACCGCTGCCAAACAAACGCAATTTGTAACAAGTGTTAGGGATCAAGCATAATGTATCATACCCGTACATTCCAGATTTCAAAGTATTTGTCGTGATGACATTTGAACCCTGATCTATGACGGAGTATTTAGACGTACCCCAACCATCCCCACCTTGATCCAACTTGACAAATACAACAGGGACTTCGGCGCCGGAGCAAGTATCTCCCAGATTTTTTATACTCGCAACGTCACATTTGGTGGCATTATTACTGATTTCAATTTTAACTGCGGATGGTATCGGAATGTCATCAGTCTTACACAATTCAAACGATTTAGTTGTATGAAATTTACCAAATCCTACTAGTAAATTATATTCACCGTCATTGATACCACATAGCTCATGTACTCCATGTAAATTCTCATAATCATCGTACCACTCCATTTCATACTCGTTATCGTAATGGCTAAGAATATATCCAATAAGATCAGAATAGTGGGCGTATGATAAGATGATCGGACATCCAGATAAGCCATAGCATAAATCATATTTTTTATTGACACAAAGCTGACTGGAGTAAGGAAATGACCCTTTGCTTCGACACATCATCCAGTAATAACTAGCTAAATCATCAGTTATTTGATTATTGGAGGTAGCTGTAAAATCGTAACAACCGTCGGCTAAACAGACTCCCCCATTCCCATAAAAAGTTTTGGGAGCTAATGTATCATTTAGTAATAAGGTGCCTTGGTTATTGCGCAATTGAATAGTACTTCCATGCCAACCGTCATTTATAAATGATAGTTTTGAGTACGAAACAAAACTATCCATGCAAGTACTATCTGGTGTGATAGAAATGGATGCATAACAAACTAAAGCGTTGCTCGAAGTATCCCATGTCAGCCGAACTTCAACGACATCATCCATTGTTACCATAATATTGCATATTTTATAGGACACCTCACTAGGAACGTCGCTTTCACCGATAGTCAACATGATATACGTAGTGTCTTCTTCCAAGCATAGATATGATATCTCCGATGTTCCATCTAGTAGAGTCCCACCATACACTTGCTCTGCTGTATTAGCATTATATATAGTGTAGTAAGCACCTCCCCATCCATCACCATAGCTATCATAAAGAACCAACGGTGTTAACTTATTTTGAGAATTTAGGTTGCACACTTCTTTGCATGTTTTTCTTGTGTTATCAACACAAAATTCACTTGACCATGGCGATCCGCCTTAGAAAAAAAAGTAAAGTAAGTAATTGAATTAAATGCCAGGAAATGGAAAAATATTGAGGACTACCTGTCATTGTACACATATTCCAACTGACTTCACCGGCATAATAACCACGTACAACATCCAGTTTATAACATCCATCAGGAACGCAATAACTTCTAGAATCTTGGTCGCCATAACATAGGCTATCATAAGCACCAGCAACTACAAGGCCATTTGCATCAGTAATTGCATAATTATTAAACGTCCAACCATCACCATATGCGTCATACATCTTCATCTTGATGTTGAAGCTGCAAGTGTCCATTGATGACTCACACGTATTACCATACGCACCAGCATCGCAGTAGCAATGATAATCGTTTGTGCGAGGAATTGGAAGACAAGCACCTGCAAAGTTACAATTCTCATCACAACCTGTTCCCAGATTACATACAGTCTTATTCGCATTTATTGGAATTTGCAGTAGAAAGTCTCTAGTGATAGAATCAATTGATGCTAAAGTAAGTATATTAGATGACGCATCACATGATAATACGTCGGAAATTGAATTAATATCAATACTATCATATTTTTGTAAGATTTGTGCTAGTACACCAGCAACGTGCGGAGTAGCCATACTCGTGCCAGACATAGACATATATGATGAGGTGTCACCACATATCTTACTACTACATGCACTAGTTATAGACAGTCCAGGTGCAATAACGTCAATACATTCACCATAGTTAGAAAAATATGTAATTTTATCAAATTTATCAGATGCACCTACGGTGATAGCATTTGGTGCTGCATTAGGGGATGAAAAACAGCCATTACAGCCCTCATTCCCAGCTGCGACAGATACTATTATGCCTTTTGATATCAACTTTTCAACTGCGACAACTAATGGATCCTGAGCACAATCACCATCACACTCACCACCTAGACTCATGGTAACAATAGACTTGGTCCATTTACTTTTTTGTTGTACTTGTTGTAGTATGTAATCGAATGATTCAACTATTGTTGACGTATCACCCTCACCTTCATCTGACAAAACCTTTAAGCCATATATATTTGCTTTTGGTGATACGCCCACTGTTATCCCTCCAACTGTGCCAGCCACCTATAAATAAAAGATAAAAATTAATTAATGTATATTGTATAACGCACAAATTAAATAAACTGCTAACGTACATGACTACCATGACCATTGCCATCAGTATTAGCAGTAATTTCCCCAAAATCATTGTATATATTGGCAACAGTGCGATCATTTTTGTTGCTAAATTCATTATGTTTGGTATCAATCCCAGTGTCAACGACATAAACATCTATACCCATTCCATTATATAGTGTGTTGTATTGATTATCTAGTGGTAAGGTTTTCTGATCTAATCGATCTATTCCCCACGATTTTAAATCCATTGTGTGCTTTGTTAAATCATTATGTATCATTTTAACTCCATAAATTCCATATAAGTCATCTCTACTTAAACCCTGAACAGTAAGACCATGTAGAATTTGATGGAAATATTTGGTTATTTTTGGTTTGAAATGAATAGCATGGTAGGGATTGTGCAGTAAATGATTTTGAAATGCTAAGTCAAACTCTTGATGCGTCAAATCATCATGTAGTGTGACTATGAATGGTCCATAAAAAGATGTTTCTTTTGATTTTTTGCGAGTTATTCCTTGGTAAACACCTGAAATAATGGGATAAAAGGACAGCACAAGAATAATGCCAACAAGCATTTTATTCTGAAAATTCAGCCTTTTCCCTGCGTCTTAATCCTCCCTACTTCGGTTATTTGCTTTCTATTCCCTTCACACTTTTGAGAGTTTAATAGACAAGGAACTTTTTCTTCTTAAAAAGGAATGACTTCTTTCCTTCACTCATGAGGGTGTGGACGATTACCGTCAAAAAAATTTAGAGTCAAATTGGGATCCTTTGAAACAAATTTATTGGGATTTTATCAGGATTTTGTGTCGAATTTCATGCTTGGCATCGTTTTATTTTGCTTGTTGTATTTATTTGCATGTTTTGATAGTTATAATGCAACCCAGTTTAACACAACTATGACGATAATGTCGAGTCCTGGGGCCATATCATCCTATCGAGCTGGGGGTAACTACGCTATGCTGACATTTGATGATGGGCCTAATGCTATATATACACCTCAAATATTAGATATTTTAGCTAAAAAAAAAGTTCATGCGACATTTTTTTTGATTGGTAAAGAAATAAGTAAAAATATAGAAATATTGCATCGGATTCACAGAGAAGGACACGAGGTAACAACTTTATATATTTTAAATAATATGAACTTATTTTACTATTTTATTCAGGTCGGAATACATGGGTGGAATCATCATGTTATGACCAAATTACCTCGGGAAGGATTACATCATTCAATTAAACAAACGAGTAAGACAATTTATGAGACTATTAATTTTAGTCCTTTACTAGTTCGACCACCATATGGGAATACAAATGCTCAGGTCAATGAGTATATAAAAGGCACAGAGAACATGAAGGTCATATTGTGGTCTCTAGATAGCAGAGATTACGTTCTTACAAACTCTGATGACATAACAAAAAATATATACGAAAACATTAAACCTGGTGATATTATCCTATGCCATGACTCATATCAACACACAGTAGATGCTCTAGAAAGAATAATTGATAAATTACATGAACTAGGCTATGAATTATTGACAGTTTCACAAATGCTATCGTTCCCAGATGATTCACCACATAGGTAGATAGAATAGAATATCTTCTACCTTTTATGTACAAAGATAGACAATTTTACAATTCAATCAAGTTGTTCTAAACTGTATCTACTTGTAAGCATGATTAAAGTTACGGTAATAGTGGTAAAATTCTTCTTTCACTTCATCTAACAATGTCTCAAAGTCATCTATACTACTGCTAACTCTCTCATTTACCATGTTACGCATTAATACAGCATAACATATTTTCTTCAACGTCAAAAGTGATGACCAATTTGAAGCCCAATTAAGAATGGCACAAACATTACTCGTATCAACTTGGCGCATTAAATACCCTTCGCATAATTCTCGTAAATGATCAAATCCATATAATTCTGCAAATTCCAGTAGTGGAAGTATATTATCGGTGTCTATGCAAACAATATCCGTGTGTAGGTAGATAAGAACACTAATAACCACAACAGGATCAAATTCATGAATATCTATTAAGTTTGATGAAGATTTCTGAAAGTGAGTAGAATTATACATTGCAGCTATGAAGTTAGATCGATATTTTGCTATTATGTCTAGGCATTGATACTCTTTATGGCAGCTTTCGGTATCATCATATACATTGAAGCTTATGCGGTGCTTTTTGGCGGATAAATCGTTAACTATACGATAGAACATATTTCTTAAATCATAATGTATATAAGGAAGATTGTAATCAACAATCAGTTTTTCTGAGGTGGCAGCTAGACATGACGTTATTGGTTGAGTCCATTGGAATGAATTATTATCGATATCGGTTTGTAGCACTAATACATTGGAATTTAAAATGCGATCCGACTCAGTAGTTCCACCAAAATAATAAATAGATTCACCCAAGACAACACTTGAATGTCCAGCACGTGGGAGCACCGGTGCATCCACACCACAACCAACGTTAACACGATGCCATCTGAATGTTATTTGTAATTCAGTAGCATGCTCTATGCGTAGCAACCAAACATCATTCAAATGTATATTTTGACCAATACCACCGTATAATACGATGACATTACCTTTCGCAACGTATTCTAATGATGGACATAGTCGCTCACATGGTACACCATTTACAGGATCTGGAATAATAGTAACTTTCTCCCAATATAGGTTACTTAATGACTTACAGTTCAATGATTTGACATCATTTAACTCGCCAAAGTTATCAGAACCGCCGAAACCACCGAATACAATCATTCTTGTACCACCTTGTGAATCAGGTAATGGCACAACTGTTACTGCATGATCACATCGAGCGCCGACTAAAGCCCCTTGGCGCGTATCCATATTGTGCACTTTTGGATAGCACCATCTCCAGGTATAGAAGGATTCGTTGTTATGCTCGTCAATTTCATCACTTATATTTTGAACGCATATTAGCACATGGATTTCGGCACTTATACTTCGCGTAGTCTCATTGCACCCTCCATAAACTATAACCCAAGCAACATCTTTTGTAGCATACAAGCCCTTTTTATGATCACTCAGAGAGTTGTTAGCTTTAAAGATTGCGCTATTGATAACGTTATAATTAGCTTCGTTACTTTTGATAACTGGAAGTGCGGGATTGATAACTGCGACACTGTGCCTCGAATAGCGGAAACTTTCAATGGGAGATTCAACAATTTGCGACCACGCATACATGGCTGAGTTTTCAATTACCGGAATAGACCAAGTTAAGGTTTTGGTATCCAACAAATAGATTGGTTGTTGTCTTTGATCAGGTATATACGCACCTCCGATGCATATAATAATACCGCTATGAGGGTCAAGATTAACGCAACAATGATTACATAATATTGAAGGAATACTATGGTAGCTACCAAAACTTTTGGTGTTAATATGACTCCACTCACGAGTACTTATATTGTATGCATAAGGAAATTCCGGATTATTCATTTGTGTATCAGACATACCACCAAGTACTAGCATTATATTAGCATTAAGAAGCACTGTTGAATGATAATAAAACTTAGGTATAGAAAGTTTAACAAAATTCATATCATCGTGTGATGTAGCACGTATAGAACTTAATGACCAACTTTCACACGACTGTTGCTCCGAATAGGACTGCCATGGAATAGTTACACTGCAATGACGGCGTTGTTTTAGTACTTCTTCTACTATTTCATTTTCTATTAAATTGATGTTCACAAACTCTAAATGATATTTTAAGTAGTAAAATGCAGCCTCGACAAGAGTCTGTCGATGGTGCAATTGTCCAATTTGTATGATGTCTCTCACGCTATTGTTAGAAATGTGTTGAGATAGTATTCGGTCAACAATTATATTTAATTGCGGTAGTTCTAATAGCTTGCTAATATCATATAAATCAGATACTGTTTGTACAAATAATAATAATAGTGACTCATGCCAGTAGGACGTATCATTTATAATGCCCGTCACACAATCTTTAGAAACTAAAAGATCCTTACTCTTTGCGTATTGCATAATACTAAGCAACCTGATATCGTCTACTGCAATCTCACCAACGTATAAATAGTCGAGCACAATTGGTATTAAATATGCAATTTGTGCTGGAATACAATTGCTTAAATCCAACAATGAATATTCATTAAACAAAGATGGATCAATCAACTCCATCGCATCACTTGCACTAGAAACACATTGATACATTTCTAACAATTTATTTGACCGAGAAATGATAATATCGAGATGAGAGAGGTAGAGATCACTGTTGCACCGGATACCGACATTTAAATCTTTGTAATCACTTTTCAACAAACTAATATCGACGAAACAACGACTAGAACTGCAAATTATATATTTCTGTTGCATTTTACTCTCCACATCATTTATTTCTTGTACTTTTCTCCGAATATTACGCATAATATTAGTAAGCACTGCGGTAGGAAATGCCATGTTAGATGATATTGGAGACAAGTTATACCCATCTCGAAGACCAGTGTAAGACTTATCATTGTAAGTAGGAATAGTCACGTAAATTAATTCTCTATCGGCCAAACATTTATAATTGGTTAAAACGCATACATTATTATCACGTCTTGGATGACCACGCAAAGATTGAACGTATAATGCTTTATGCTTCCGATTAGGGTAACACTCGATACGATTTATTAAATTACCTGTAGTAGCACATAATATTGATACATTTGGTTCTTCACATGCCCCGGTAAAGATGTATGCACACGAACTTGAATAATATGCTCTAGTAAAATTTCCATCCAATCCAGTCTTCGGTATCTGAAATTTAGTATGTGTTGTCCCATCAACAGTTAAGTACTGATTTATTTCATTGTCACTCGCTGATGCTAATATAAACGCATCATCATGCGAAAAGCAAATCATTACTATGCCAGAATTGCATTTCAATGTATAAATTGGATTACTTGGTTTCAGTCTAATGTCCCAAGCTTTAACATTTTTATCAAATGACGATGTACAAAATAACGTAGGTGTTAACGTTGCAAATCTCGATATGTTAATATGATTATTATGAATATTTTCGTAGTTTAATACTATGTTACCTGTCTCAACATCATATATTTTGGCATTTTTTGTGTACCCGGAAACTAAGCAATATTGATCATTACAGTTTAAATGGACGCTCGTGAGTTTATCGTAATCTTGGTATCTATGAACGACATGATTATCATTAATAGTTGTTCCACAGTGTAAACTACCATGTGAGCTACCAATAACAAATTTATCAGGATTTTGACGAAACCAACATAGACCTAGAATCGCGTCATTAAAACTTTGTGGAGATTTAGTAAATTTGCCGATCGATTTTATATCAATTTTAGGCGTGTTTTGAGGAAGTATATTTTCATTGTCAATAACTAACTCGTCGTGGTAGCAGTCCGTTAAACATTGATTATCATACCCCTTAACAACACAAACTTCGCCTTTAACAGTTCCAAATATGAGTTCTTCCCTACTTGGATGAAATTCAAATTGTCGTGGAGAATAATTACCAGAAATTAGCGAAAAGTTCATTTTTAGCAACGGCGGCGATCCGTTAGAAATTATTTATATAATGGTTCTCTTGTCCTTCCAATTCTCCTCTCTCTTTTGGCGAGTTACCAAATTATGAAAGAATTTCCACACCCAATGACTGAATGCTGAGAAAACTTTCCGAGACTTTATACTGTAGAAAGGAGTCAGACCCAGATCATCAAGGCGCATTTGCAGTAATCGAACGCTAATTCGGCTAGTATATTTTTAAAATTATGTTTCTATGACGGGATCTACCTACCTGATTCCGCCGGTATTTTTCTAGAATGTTGTTGTTTGAATACTGCTATAGCGGCGGCGACCTTCACCATAGCATGTGCAGATTCCTCAGCTTCATCGTGTTGATTTTGCTACTGGGATATATTTCTTGTAAGAAAGAAGATTATTATAAAATTTTAGGTGTCAAAAGAAATTGTAGTGAAAAAGAATTAAAAAAACAGTATCGTAAGCTCGCACTGCAATGGCATCCAGATAAACATACCGGAGAGGACGATAAAGCAAAAGCAACCTCAAAATTCGCTGAAATATCTGAAGCTTATGAGGTACTATCTGATCCAACTAAACGCAAAGAATACGATTTAATGGGACATCAACAAGAAGGTGCTAGTAATGGAAATAATCGAGGTAATTATCAATATCAATCAAATTTCGCGAATGCCGATGATTTATTTAGGAATGTATTCGGGGGTGGTGGATCCGGCGGTGGTGACAATATTTTTGATATGTTCTTTGGATCTGGTTTTGGACAGCAAAGTCATGGTAACCCCTTTGGTCATGGTGGTCGTGGCACACAGTCTCGCGGAAATAACGGAAATAATAATAAAGGCAATAAATTGCGTTTAATTTATGAAAAGAATCAATATATTCAAGATTATACCAAATCTTTCACTAAACATTATGATTCGAAATATATTTATCTGATTCAATACTACTTAAATAATAACCCACAAGAGGCAAATACAATTGAAAAGTATGAAAAAGTCGCCAAAAACTTAATCAAAAAAGGTATCAAATGTATAGCTATAAACTGTGATATAGCTAAGGATCTATGTCGGAAACACGAAATTCCTATTTCAACTAGAGACAATCCCTTGTATGCACTAAGAATGGGTGATAATTCAAAATTATATCGTAATGATATCAGTTCTATGAAGGTTTTATATAACTTTGTGATCGATAATATTCCTTTAAATTTAGTCCGAAACATCAGACTTCAAGCGCAGTTAGAACAATTTTTAGATGATGTGAAGAAACAAAAAAATGTTGGATTTATTTGGTATTCCGAGAAATACGAACCAAGCACTATCATGCAAATTGTATCATATTATTTTGCCAACCAAGTTTTGTTTGGTGAAATTAGGGGCCAAAATACCAAATTGGGAAATTTTCTAGGATTAGAAAATTTAAATAAATCATATTTTTTAGCGATCTGTTCTCACAACAAGGAAGTTTTCTACGAGATTTATTCGGGCGAAGAAGGTAATATTAATTCTATAAATAAATTTGTAAAATCCAAAATCGCTTCTAGTAAATCATGTATGAAAATGAAAAAAGTGATCCCTAACAATACAGTCAATAAAAGTTATTTCGAAACATTGAATGAAGAAGTCCTACGAAGGTAATACACTCACTTGTTAACTTATCCAGTTAGTAACTTACCAACTCCGCGTAGCATGAAGATAAATGAACTAAAGGATATTATTACTAGTTTGAATTTGGTGAAAAATATAAACGAGCTAATTGAAAAGCAAGACTTTATCTGTGTTATATTGAAATATCTGAAGGAAGAGTTATAACCGACAGACATCTCGGTTATAGAAAACAGTAAATAGTGAACTATTTTTATTTGTTAACAATGAAATTTTGTAAAAATTGATTACAATTTAAACCAAAGGGTTTTCCTATAAAAGGTCCTATTTCCTTTGGATTTCCACTCCACACCCCGCATACCTACCCAAAGAGGGTCCCTCTTAGAGGGAAGAGGGAAAGAGAAAAGGTGAGTTTTTGCTATTGAAGATTTTCATTTCGGGGTTGGTCTAGCGTCCAACATACATATAGTTCCAATGATTTATCCCACCCATATTGTTATGCTAGGTTTGTGCGCATTTTTTGCATCAGCTCAGTATCCAGTTATTGATATAACATGTTTATTCCAACAAAATAACCAAGATAGATTGAAAATCGGGAATGATATAGTAGCAGCATTGAAAAATTATGGATATTTTATAGCTATTGGAGCAATAATATCCGAAGACCGACAAGGCAAACAAATTCAGGCTGCTAAAAGATTATTCGCGGAAACATCTGATGAAGAAAAAGAAAATCATAAAATGTCTATTAAGAATCATACTAATTTTGCCCGTGGTTTTATTCGATTTGGTAGTGAAAGTGGATTATCAAGTATATTTGAGCCTAAAGAAGCATTTTCACATGGAAATCCAGATACTAGAAATTCTTCAAACCCACTTGAATCAGTTAATGTTTGGCCTGAAAATATTAATCAAACATTAAAGATGACTATTGAGAGCGTATTTTTTGATCATACGTTTGTTGTAAACGAAATTGTTAATGTTTTGAGTGAAGTATTAAGCATAGAGTTTGATGATGTTTTTGACTACTCGGGCAGTATCAGTCTCATGCGTTTGTTTCATTATTTGGCCCTGCCTGATAGCGATACAACTAAACATCTGGGATCAAGTGCTCATACAGACTGGGGCTTTTTAACTAGTATACTAGGCGATAGTGGTGGATTACAAGTATATCACGATGGATGGGTTGATGTACCAGCAATAAAAGGATCTATAATTATAAATGCAGGCGATTTTTTGGGGTTAATTACTAAAAATTTGATTCATGCTCCGATACACCGCGTTCTAGCACCAAGCACAGTAGATAGATTTAGTTATGTTTTATTTCACTATCCCAAGTACAATTTTAGATTAGCAACATTAAATCACGCTACACGGAATGACGAGGCTGTAATTTGTAATGATGATACGAGTAATAATTTAGTGTTTAATACACTAACTGATCACAATTTCAATGAGAATGAATTGTTTGGTGATATAATCGTTAAAAAATGGCAACAAGTGTATAGATTGAATGAATAAATATAAGCACACGTAATAACTGTATAATAATATGTAATAAATTATTCCTTATCGATCGCTTGATTGTCTTAATGATTCGTTCCAATTTTCAGCGGATAGTAAAGATAGTAAATTTTTGTGTGCTTCACGTCGTAATAATAACTGTTGCTGACGTTTTTGGACTATTACCGATTGCTGCTCAGATAATTTATTAAGTTGTCTTCTAGTGTGAGCTGACACTAGTTCATTACCAATTCTCTTCAACGCATTTATGACATCAGTCTTATGGCCATTATTAGCCCATTCTTCTTCACGCAACAACTTAACGCGATCATCAAATAAAGACGACAATGAGTTTATATGACTTTTAGCTTCATCTCGTATCATATTAACCTTTTCACGCACCTCATTTTGTTGATTCAGTCTCCATTCATGAATTTTGTGTAAAAACCCCCGATATATTTTACGTAGCATGACCTGCTCTTCGTTTCTTTTTCTTAAATGATATGAATATTGATCACGTTTTAAATCTTCAATCCAACGCTTTTGTTGTGTTTGGATCGTTGTATCATATTTTTTCTTATTAATTGCACTGAAGTTGCTACTACTAAGTCTGTGCAACTGCTGTCTACGTCGTCTAGCAGATTCTAACTTTTCATCTAGTAGCAGTATATTTCGACTTCGCACTAGCACTTGTTTAGCATCAGCTGTTTTGCATATTCTATCGAGTTCTTCACTCGTTAATTTTAAACCTTTAAAGCTTCTCACTTTTGAATCATTTGATTTTGACTTGTTTTTACTGCCAAGTTGTCGATGAATATTTTGTACTTCATCATTAAATAGACTTTCATCAGTTGTAATACTACCAGAGCGGATCGAAGATGTATCAAATTTACCTGAGATATTTATGTATGAATAAGGGAGTCATGGTAATTGAGATATCGTAACTTACCTCTTGGTATAACACCAATATAATTAGAATCTTGTGATTCTTGACTAGTAATGCTTACTATTCTAATAAAAATATTTATTAAATTAGTTAAAGCATTAATGTCGCCTTGAATAATCTTAACACCGGTTATATGTGGCAACTCTTCGTTAATTTGTAACGACAATCCATCGATTACTCTTTGAGCATTAGCTATGTACGCCTCTTTAGTTTGAGGATTTCTCGTAATACCAATTAATCTGCAAAAATAAATAGTACAATATGATATAAGTTAATTTATTCATGATGGACAAGCAGCTCTATTACATACCTGACATGAAATAATGATTCAAATATAGCAACGAACATCGATGATGCGACTCGACATAACTCTCTTATAGATGAAATCTTTTTTGCCGATATCCCAACAGCAGACAATAAATTATTTGTATTCGCCAGCAAATGTTCATAACGATCCTCATCATGAGATGATGATGATCTATTTTTAGGCGTTTTTTATTGTACGCTTTAGTTGATACAATAATTACTTGCTACCGACAGCTATAATCTCAAATTAATTATTTCAGACCAAGAATTGACTAGCACGCAATATCGAAGGCAGTGATCGTCGATGGCGACTCTTCCAATTTGTGCTTGTAAAGGAATCGGCAACTTTTTTTTGGATCGCGTGATTT
>JACCDO010500520.1_pt1 | contig 16752 bp, 12 predicted proteins | sample 7446101 | NCBI WGS metagenome assembly JACCDO01 (sample SAMN15323440, study PRJNA562643) | freshwater metagenome | isolation source: river surface water | place: USA:Blue River Watershed | collected 2017-08-16 | reverse complement strand
GTAATAAGTGTATTAATAAGTGCATTTCTGCAATTAAAATAATCGCAGTGCATACCTGCGGAGATAGACGAGACCAGCAACACTACGCTTTGCGACATTTACTAGTAATTTTTTGTTACTGCTGTGTTTCAAATTCCAGGGAATTGGCGATGCCCCAGGCCCTAAAATGATTGTATATTCACGTTGTAAGCCATGATGATACATGGGAAAGATGGGAGAAGGGTGATGCACTCGCGATCTGGGTAATGCATAGACTCAAGAAGATCAGCTGGATTGCAAGGTGACAAATGTTGATTATTTTACAAATATAACATAAGACAAATAATCCCTATTTTCATTCAATTAAAGTAGTTTAGGGAATGACTCGCCATTGTATGACAGCCCTTTCAATGTATTCTTAACGATTCTCTCGAATCCCGCCCTAAAAGATGATAAATGTAAGACTAAGAATATATTGTTATAATAGAAATATGACGCTTACTTGTCATTTCGAAGTAGTGAAGCTGCCTCTTTATTCAACGGATCTGTTGGATTAACATTATCGTCAAATAAGGTAACTAATGAAACTAATATAGAATCTAACGTAAAAATTGGCTTCCAGTCTTCACGTAAAATATTCAAACAAATTGCACCATTTAAATCAATATTTGGATGGAATATCTTGGTTTCACACGTTACCTTGGGAGGAGTATGTGGATATCCCGAGGTAATAAAAAATTTAAATCTATATTTAGCTCCTTTCCAAAATCCATTTTCAGGTTTAATAATAAAACTAAAGTTTGCTAGATCATTTGGATCATCGAAATGTGGACCTTCTATATTGGGATTAGTGCTCAAATCTAGGGCGGTAAAGTCCTTTTGAATTCTAATTAACCCAGGATTTTGTCCTACTTTACTACCACTAGCACCTGCAGATGTTAATTGACCTCCAACCGCACCGACACGAAGCCTCATTCCACCACTATCAGCGGCAGCAGTCACTGCTGTTTCATCCTCACTTTTTTTCTCTTCGGCTTTTGCCGCTACAATCTTATGGCGCATCATCTTGACAAAGACCACTTGCAGCTGAAAGCTATCTTCTTTTCTTTTCTTTTGGTTTTGATTTCCAAAATTTCTTTGTCATCCGGAAGAAGTGCGGGCTCTAGGGTTTGAAAATTAGAAACAGTTTATATCATTAATAGCTCGCGGGTGGTATCTTGAGCAGCATGCGTTCAAGAAAGCAGATACTATGCGAGCAATCAGTCTCATCATTGTCTTATCTTAATCTGGTAGGAACCCGGAACTGCAGCAGTGCAGAAATATTGACTCACTGCTTGACAGATTCACATTATCCAGTTGTGGCACTTAAATCTCTCTCATGGTATTCAACTTGATTTGTTTATTGCTTATAGCACTTTCCGTGCAAGCATTTCAGTTTGGAACTACATCGACAAGGCGAAATCGTTTGCTAAGCATGGACTCAGATTTATTCGCCGAATCTCAGAATGAAAGCAAGTTGTTGCCGGGTCAGCTTCCTTGTAGCAACTACTTGGCATCGAATAGATTTAAAGTGCGAAATGGGAAGATAGCAGCATTCGATAAGCGATGGGCTGATCGCAAGTCGCGATTGGCAGAGCTTAATGGTTTCAAATTCTTCTGTTTACTTCGACGAGTTGAAGAATTTGGTATTACTTATGATGAGAATAATGATAAATACAATTATTTATCATTCACTATATGGGAAAATAAAGAAAATTTCAATGAATGGAGGACAGGTGAAGCTTTTAAAGAAGCACATGGTAACCTATTATTAATTTTTTTAACTTATTCATTCATCTACTCACTCTAATTTACTCATGTAGGCGGAGGATCTATTATAGATTTCGCAAAGTTGATTGGTACTGCGCTATTCATTCTTGATGGAAAACCAGTACCAGCATTCTATGATAATTTGAAATCATCAACAAATCAAATTAATCTACAAAATTTAAAAAACAGTTTAAATATGAAAAACGGCTGGCGCACTATCGAGGCAGATGGCAAGACTGAAGTTCCACCTGACGCCTTTGTGGTCGCCCATAGAATGAAAGTCGCAGAAGACGTAGTTCAATTCGAAAATAGTTATAATTTAGACGAGTTTCAAAGCGTTGACGGCTTCATCACCTCTTATTTCGTGCGACGCGACAAGCCTGATGACGGCTACAACTACATTTGCTATAGTTTTTGGAAGGATAAAAGTTCGTTTACAGCGTTTAGTAAATCGTCGAGCAACAAATTTAAAGCCGTCGATAGTTATTACGAAGGCAAGTTGGTTTTGATCGGGAAATAAGTGATGTGCCTCAGTGTAACCTTGTAAATAAACTTGTAGAAATATATCTTTTGCATACGTAACAACCGCATACGTAACTACTGCGTACGTAACAACTTATCGAGTCTTATTTCCTGGTGGCACCTACAACTACCGGATACACTAGTTCCAATAGGACAGTTTTCAGTTATGGAGGATGTAGTATTTCCCGCAAATATCAGCCAAGATTACTTCGTTTGGATTGACTACTCTGATGCTTGTTGGTCTCCAATCACACCATAGACATCGCAGGACCCGGAGCTGCTTGGAGCCTCGGATCAGGAGATCAGCGAGTACCAAGATACAAGAAAACAAAACCGCGTTCTACACCTTCACACCAAGAAACAGAGGTTGTAATAAGATGCACCTCTTCGTGGTGCTGCTATTATGCGCTATTGGGTGTGTGTCGTCGATAGAGACCCATGGAATCGTGGACAAGATCAGCTCCAAGTCAATTGCATTCGACGAGTTAGTCGCTGACAAAGATTCTTTCCATAAATTTATGAAGAAGCGATCATCCAGGTCGAAGCCAGTACGACGATTAAATCTAACGCAATCGCCGTTGATGCGTCCTGATCTTCACGATCTCAAAAAGGCTGCTGATCATAGCGAAATGCATGAGTTAAACTTAATAGTGAAACCATTAGACGAGGACTTACTGCACCGTACATTACATGATGTTTCTGATCCAAAATCATCTAAATATGGTCAATTTCTATCGCATCAAGAAGTTAAAGAACTTGTCAGAAATGAATTGGCAATTGAGTCGATTACCAAGTATTTAACCCGTCATAACATTGAAATAATCCGTATCGATAACTTAGGTTACACTATCACTTGTCGGGCAATGATCAATGTTTGGGAACAAATATTTGATACCAAGTTTCATCAATATCAAATGAAGGTAGATGCTGAGATGAAAACCATTAATCGTGCCAAGTCATACAGTATCCCACGTGAAATCGCTGATCATTTGCAAGGTGCATTCGGAATAGTTGATTTTCCCGCAAGAAAACAGAAGAAAACACACGGCATGAAGCCAGTGAAGATGGAGAAGTTGGTGAAGAGAACAGATGCAACGTCTTCTGTAACTACCTATTGCACAACCACCAGCGATTCTACCGAGTGTTACGTCGGTCCTGAGACCATCAACACTTATTACAGTATCAGCAACAATATTGGTGACCCTTATGAGATGGGCGGCAACAGCTCCTATGTTGACCAGGCTGTGTACGCATCAATTGGTCAAACATTTTCCACTAAAGATTTGGAAGTTTTTCAGGATCATTTTGGCATCGCAAGAGATGAGGTTGATGAGGACGTGGGCGGTCACAAAAGCGTAACTTGTAAGACCCTCGACGATTGCACAGAGGCTAACTTGGACGTGCAATACATGCTTGCGATTTCCCAGAAAACCAAGATGGTATATGACTACGTAGACGGAACTGTATCGTTCAGTGACTGGATCGCAACTGTTGCTGCGCTGGAAAATCCTTACGACGTCATCTCTATCTCTTACGGAGAGTCGGAGACTTACTTGACCGACACCGAGTTGTACAGCTTCGAGACGTCGGCTCAGATACTTGGTTTGCAAGGTGTGACTATATTCTCGAGTTCGGGTGACGACGGTGTCGCTGGCTCGGAGGCACAAAGCAATCCGATGACCTGTGGATACAACCCTCAATTCCCAACAAGTTGCCCTTACGTCACATCCGTTGGTGCGACGATGGGTCCTGAAAGTGGTGCTCCAGAAGTAGTATGTAGCGGTGATGCGGGTGGCGTTATTACTAGTGGTGGAGGATTTTCCGACTATTATTCTATGCCTGAGTGGCAATCCACCGTGGTCAACAGTTACATCAGCAACACGGATCTGTACAAGGGTTACAACAGCATGGGCAGGGCATATCCTGACGTCTCTTTGTTGGGATACAACTATTTGGTTGCAATTGACAGTAATTTTTACCTTTTATCTGGTACCTCCGCCAGTAGTCCTGTGTTTGCAGCAATGATTTCTTTGATCAACGCCCGTCGTAAATCCCTCGGTAAGTCTCGCGTAGGTTGGATCAATCCAACACTTTATAGCTTGTATGAAGACGATCCTTTAGGCGGTTACGTGATAGACATAATAGACGGCGACAACTCGTGCACGGCATACGGAGCTGTTTGTTGCCAACAAGGATTTCCTGCTGCTGTCGGTTGGGACGGTGCGACGGGCCTCGGTAGTGTGGACTTCAGTGTCTTGAGCACGTTAATGGAAAACCTAGGGGATATTCCGTTGAATCCTACCGCTGCACCAACTCCTAGTGCGATGTTAACTACTTCCGCGCCTACCAAGGAACCAACAGTTTCTCCGACACAACAGTCTGGTTATCTTACTATCAACTCGTACATGGGAAATTTTTGTGCTTCCGATCCTTACTTCATCTCTGCATACCGCACTGGCGTATGCCTGCAAGAGCAAACCTGGAGGTACCAGAAGCAACCTCTTGAGCTTTGGGTGAAGTTCGAATGCACGTCAGATGGAGGCTACTTCAAACTTTACGAGGACAACACCTGCACAGCAAATTCCCTAGTGTTTGAGGGCAACTACAATGACGGATGCAGCTACTCAGGCGACGAGTCTTATGCATTATCTTGTCAAACAGATGGTGACACGATAAGCCTGTCTACAATGACGGATTACACGTATCAAGTGGGCTATAACGATGATTCTTGCGGGGAAAAGGCGCTGTACCAGGCCTTCATGGAAGACTACTGCTTCGTCGATAGCACGAATAGCTCAGTCTTGTTCCAATGGCCATATTTCTACTACTACAACACCCAAACCAACTGTTCGGGCACTTATAAAGAGGTAGATATGGAGACATTAACGTGCGAGAGCAACACATTTGCCAACTACTACTACGTCGAAGTGTATGGTTTCGACTCAACTGTTTATTCGTACGACTTTGGTCACAGCGCGGCGACCTACACTACTTACAAGCCAACCACTGCTACAACCACTGCTCCAACCACTGCTACAACCACTGCTCCAACCACTGCTAAAACCACTGCTTCAACCACTGCTCCAACAAGCTCACCGGCTGAAATTGGGTCTCTTGCTATTATTTTAACCATTAATGGGTTCACTGGTGATATCACTGATCCAGACACTCAACAAGCTGTTTTACAAGCAACTCGAGATGTGTCTGGCCTCGATGCCTCGGACGCCCTAGAAATCGTCGATACATATAGACGAAAATTATTGCGAGTTCTTTCAACGGTTGTCACAGTCGAAATGGCAGCTACCGTGTACTTGAGTAACCATCCAACCGCTACCTCTATATCTTCTTTAGAGTCTAGTATTGCCACAGCTATGTTAGACGCAGCTGCGGATGGTTCACTCGATGCAGCATTGGTAAATGAATGCACCGGAAACTGTGGCACAAGCTTTATTGGTGCTTCTACTGCTGTGTCCGTTAGTAGTACTAGCTCCAATAGTGGTGGTTCTGGCGGGGAGGACAGTGGTATTAGTGGTGGTGCAATTGCTGCAATTGTTATTGTTGTTCTTTTCGTTGTATCAAGTGCTGTTGCTTATATTGTTTATCGTCAGCGTAAGTTCACCCAAGAGAGTTCGGCTCTAAAAGCCTTTGAATTAAGTGATGCTAAAGGTGTTAATCCTATGCAATCGACAGTGGTTGCAGCAGAGAAGATTCAACCTTCGGCGAGCAACAGCGTATACAAGACGGGTATACAAAACTAGAGCAATTTATTTACACAGTTACAATAGTATAGATTACTGTTATTGGCAATATGTAACAAAGTTATTATATTAAAGTTCAATTTATTTTTATTTTCTTATCTGATGGATCTTCTATCATATCCTCCGGTATGTGCACCATAATATTGTCTTTCAGAGTCTCTAAATACTGGATTCTATCGCCAACTAACCTTGCTTTGGCTTCAATATCTTCAAGTGACTTATGCTGATATAAATCAGGATTTGATACTTCGCCATCCAAAAAGTTAAAGATGTCTATGGGTACACTTATAGCAGTTAAATCGTTGAGATTCTTTCCAGTAGTGTGCATTGCTTTCAGACATTTCGTAAGTTCATTTAACTTAACGCTGAGTAACTGAGGATGTGGTGCAGTTAGATTCAATCCACCCGAATCAACGACTAATGTTTTCTTTAACTCGTCAATCTTTGCCACTGAAGAAAGTATACTCTCCAACACCTCCACGCTGCTATCCATTGCCATTTTATCGGGTGACACAGTTGGCTAGTAACTTGATTCAATAATCACGTGGATTACAAACTATTACTTAGCTACCTTCACTCCTCAAGTGCAGTGTTCTGAGGTAGAAAATTAAATTTTTGTCGATCGACGATCGATTACGCCGGTACCTGTTTCCTCTGAAAGTTTTAATCGGGTAAAGAGGAGAGAAGAGATGATGGTTGATGCTGCGCAAGTCGCTCCTTGACAGCTACTTGTCTCTTTTGTAGCGCTAATTTAGAACAAATTGAATTGATCCTCGATCCTAATCCCCGGCGGGGCCTGGCCGAAGAGGTGAGACTCATGGGCCAACCAGTTTTATTGGAGGAATATTGGAGGGATGTCCCGTAGCGTTGCAATCGGGAAACAGCTGCTGCGCAAGTGCGGGCGAGCTGTGCAAACTGCTTGTGATAATGAGCTGATTGGGGACGAAGATGAAACTCCTATATTGATTCAACAAGCAGATGCCATCAATAATGAAATCGACCAAGTTAAAACACCGATGCAATATGAAAATATAAGTAATGCTGTACGCGGGGGACAAGTCAATTTGTATGATGGCTTTAGAGTAGCAGTGCAAAAACAGGTTAATATGCAAAGTGTTGTTACACATTTCTATTGGATGGGATCAAAGGTAAATGGACCAATTTATCAATATCGTGTAATATTGGTCAATGATGAATGGATGATAAATGCTGGTACTGATCTAGAGTTTAACAATCAGATAGAACTTAAATATGCCATTAATAAAAATTTAAGTACAAAATGTAATATTAATACTATAGAACATCCCGGTCAACCACCAATGAATTCAATTGGATGTGAAGTAGAATTAACGGATAATTGTTCAGCATCGCAAGCGGTATGTTCAGTCGGTGGACATGAAGGCAATACATGTGCTTTATCTTATATGCAGGCAATAAATCCGTACTTAAGTTTAGGTGGTAGTGGAAAATATTTTTTCAACACTAAAATATTCAGTACCTCATTCGGTGGTGTCTTTGATTACAACAATAACGTCGTAGTAGCCCAATATGATCACAATAGCAGTGTAAGTACATCCTTCTTCCCTCTGGTCTGTGTGAGTCGTCTTCAATTGTGTAACCCATGCGTAATGTATCTCCTATTCACTAGTATTTATACAATAGTGTATGCGGTCATAAATTTACGCTATATTAAAGGCACTTATATAGTTAGAGAAGGAGCTTTTTTATGCTCCTGATCCTGGAAAACTGCGTACATAATTGAAGCTCGGCTCCTATTCCTACCCACCTAAATCCTTACCTTAACTTCTCCTTACTCACTCTATCTACCTTCTTATAGTTAAGACTAATGTACCAGCGTCGTGTTAATCCTAACAGAGTGCACCTGGCAACTGACTACACTTTGGAGCCTAAGGAAGGCGCTGGATTCGATCACAAGATGTCAATAAGTGCTGAATATACTCTAAAAAGTAGCAAAATACACATGTCTGCAGATTCTGATTGTGTATTCAAAAGTTCTATCGAGGCTTCGGTTATTCCGGGCATTAATCTCCAATTATGCGCCGAAGTTAACCCGTTGGTCGAGGAGCATAAGGTATTCGGCTACGGAATAACTATGGGTTGATAAATTGTAAAATAAATGAATTATTATTGCCACTGTGTCCGTTCCCCCCCTAATCGCGCCTGCGTATCAACAGCAAGTCGTCAATGCGACTGTCGCAGGTTCCCCGCCTCGTCGCCTATGATCTCCTTGACTACATACTTACGCCCGTGTCACTACAAGCGCGTGTGTCACCTCTACAGCCGGTCCGGAATGAGCAGTGGAGTTAAGGCATTTCAAAGAAAAGATCAAAAAATCGCCGGAAATCAAGAGGATAAGCACGTTATTCTCGTAACTATCGCGAAAATGTATCAAGCTCCAAAGATCCAGTACCAGCAGAATCACCAGCAAGCACCTACGAATATACAATACCAAGCACCTACATTACAATATCAGCAGAATCACCAACAAGCACCTACAAACATACAATACCAAGCACCTACATTACAATATCAGCAGAATCATCAGCAAGCACCTACGAATATACAATACCAAGCACCTACATTACAATATCAGCAGCATCACCAACAAGCGCCTACAAATATACAATATCAAGCACCTACATTACAATATCAGCAGCATCATCAGCTAGCACCTACGAATATACAATACCAAGCTCCTGTTACTCCAGCTCCTTCTGTTAGCTATACTGCTCCTCCAAATGTGATCCCAGCTAATACAGCTAAGCCCGAATATATAGTCCACGACTACAAAGATGTGAAAGGTTTGATATTCCGGGAAATTTACCGTGAAAAGGGATATGAAGGTTGGGTGAAGTACTTCAACACTGTTCGATCCTTTATATTAGGAGAAATATCTCGCAAAGAATTAGAAACAGTTATTCGTGCGCATCTAGCTCCAGATAAAATATTTTTGCATAACAAGTTCATACTTCTGATACTACACAATATTAGTGCTCCAACTTCTTCTGCGCGGACAGGCGAAGCAGGTGTTTTGGGAAACATATAGACAAATTATTAACACAAACATACAAAAGTATACACTTCACGCATACATAAGGTCGTATTGAGGTTCGTTGCTGATGCGCACGTTGATCTCCTTGCGTACCCGACGGAACCACTCGGCTTTCTTTTCCCAATAAACTTCACCTAAATTTTTAGTAGCTAATATTCTCTGCAACATTTGTGGTTGCCAAACCACCGCGGGGTTCTTCTCCACGAATTCTTGGAACCCAGTTAAAAACAGGGAGTTTAATTTAGGATCTAATAAGTGAGTGAGTGAGTGAGTGAGTGAGTGAGTGAGTGAGTGCGTTGACAGAAGTAACAAGCAAGCAAGTATATAATGATTCACTGGTGTATATGTGTTTAAGAAAAGTCTTACCGTAAAAATCTTCGAATTGCACCGCCCAAATCTTGGTGTTTCTGCCGGATCCTTCGACACATTTCTCTACTAAATCCAAGAATTGATCCTTCTTCAGGAACGCCTTGCCCTGCTCGTCTTGGTTGCCGAACAAGAAGCGGATCAGGTCCTTCCTCGACAAGCTCACATAATAGCACACGATTTGCACGTATTCCGAGAATAGTATCTCATTCTTCTTGGCTGGCTTGATGGCGCTCACGACCCACTCGCACACCTTCGTCTCGGGGTACTCCGCGTACTCAAAAAATGCTCTGGGTGTAATATAGTCGGTGTAAGCGCCTCCCATAATAGCTTCGAAGTTACTGCGCATTATGTACACGTCGCTAGGCGACAAGTTGAAAGCCTCCATTACACGCTTCAAGCGCGGATCAAACCAATCTTGAACTTTCACAGTACCATAGTTATAGATATCGTCATCATCCGATGGCTTGCGCTGGATGTACCAAAGGAAGCAGTTGTTGAAGCCCAACGTGGACATGTCAGCCATCAATTTCCAGCCGATATCAATCAGTGGGTCGCCTTCTTCCTCCGTCCTAGTGAACTTGAGATCGTTGATAGCAAAACCGCCATTTCCTTGCTTGATGGTGCACGCGCCAAGGCATTCAATGTGCCACAGATTGTGCCAGGTTACCTTGACGTTGCTGGCTGCAAGCTGGCTATTTCGCTCCTTGTATCTCACCAACGACTTGCTAGTGGAACGAACTTGAAACTTCATTTCACAAATACAATCAAGTCCAGTGCCTTTCTTCATCCACATGTACATCTTGCTGTTGATGTTACCCGACAAATCAAAGTTGTCGATGCACTGAAAGTATGGCTTCTTCATTTGCTTGTTCACTTGCTGCTCGTTCAGGAATAGCTTGTACTCACTATCGCCTTGAGTGAACTTCAACTCAGTGATTCCTTCTTGCACGATTGACTTGGTTTGAAATTTTAATATTGCCGTTTTCATACGTAAGGTGTCGGCTTCGGGGATAAGCCGGTCGTCATCGCCGCGCATTACACCTTTAATAGTGTCGCCAATTTTGTTTAACGTGGCTTTAACCACCTCCGGATTAGGCAGAATCCGCCGCAAAATACTCTGCTTCTTCCGTTGCTCCGCCACTACTTCTTTCACTGCCTCTAATAAACGCAGTCTATTTTCCTCTATTTCCATATACTTGCGCATGCCTTCGTCGTACTTGTGCCACCTGGACTGGATGCGCCGCGCCATCGTGTTCTGGTAATCTTTTGCTATTTTCTCAACAATTTTTTGACGTTTTTGTAGTAATAATGCCTTCTTATCCATCAAAGCTTCTCGTCGCTTCCGGGCGGCGGTAGCGGCAAACACCCTCTTCTTTATAGCATGATTACAGTTGATCATCAGCTTGGCTTGCTGCTGCATCCTCCACGCTGCCATATGCTCGCGTGCCATACGCATTTTACGCCATATACGTGCCTTGTAACGGTGGTAATATCTCTTGATGCGGTCAACTGTGGCGATTTTAGCTGCATAAATAACAGCATGCCATCGCTTGCGTGCTTTATAGCCTCGCCAAAGTCTATTCACCAACTCCGCGAAGAATTCCAAGTGGCAAAGGAACCAGTAGGCGCGGTAGAAACGCTGGATCTTCTTCACTTTCTTTCCTAATCGAAGACGAGGTTTTTGACGCAAAAAGTACTTCCATTTGCCTAAATAAAACTTTTTTTTCCGTTTATATATAGCAAATGGACTTGGTTTACACTGCAAGGTACCGATGCCAAGTGCGCCAACACCTCGCCATAAACAGCCTCGAAACAATCCCTGAATCCTAGAAGCTGCGCGATATAGAATGCCTGGCAACTCCTTCGCACGCTTGAGTAGCAGTCGCACTATGAACCCGCGGTAATATTTCTGGATAACCGTTGAGTTGTACCACCTGCTTGCCGTCTCCATGTTCCACCAATGCGCACACACCAGCATGTAGGAGCTCATAGTACTGTTGAACTTCATCGTTCGATACAACTTGCGAATGGTGTTTGCGGCCGCCGTCTTGCGCTCCATCTGCCCTACCCAGTTATAGACGATTCTCTTGGCACAATTCCGTCGTTTCAACCAGTTTTGCAGGCGATGTTGCAAGGTATAAACAGCTCTTTTGATCAGGGTGTAGTCAACTTTGCGGTTGAACATGCGCACGACACTTTGCACCTTGACAATGTGGCGGTGAACCACTCTCGCTTGCATAATCACCAGGTATTTGTGCACTAAATGACCAATTTTGTTGTAATAACGCCATAATCTGTCGTAAAGGTACCTAACGCGCTTGCGATGCATGTGTCCGCGGTACACGCGCTGGCACACAACAGCAGCCTCCACTCGGCCCCTTATCCTCTTCACTTTCCTTTTGTTTAACAACACCCCTAAGCATCGTTTGGCCCATTTTTGTAGCCTTCTAGCGACATTATTGTGTATCTTCTTGTACATTAACTTGCGCTCAATCCGCTTCCGTTCGCGGTATTCCTTCAAGCAACGGCTGATGGCCTTGATGGCCTCGCGCCTCCTGCGCGCGTTAGTAAACAGAAAAGAATTGATATAAATATGTCTAAAAAACCGTTGCAAAACCCTGCAAGCAACCATTTCATCGCGAATATTCTGGATATACTTGTTGTACTCAACTAGTGGACGCGCACGCGGTTCCAGGCGACACCTTCCGATCGCGCCTTGAGATAACGGCAAGTATTTCCCTACTACGTCCCTGTACTGTGTCGGGGTGAGGTCACATGTTTCGCAGTTCAACGAGGTCAAACGCGGGCAGTTCTTAGCCACAATTATAACCGCTTCAATCGGTACCAAGTCGAGACTACTCATCTCGAAGGACTCGAGCAGCTGGCACTCTCTGCCGATTGCCGCAATACTTGGGCTAGTTACTGTGTCACAATTACGGATACTTAAATGCGACAATTTCTTCAAATACTTGGCAATACCCAGGATCCCGGGATCCGTGATCTTGGAGCAACCGTTGATCTCTAACCTGGTAAGGTTAGTGCAGCTGCTGCACAAGGTGATCAACCCTTGATTCGTGATCTTGATGCAGCCGGTCACCACTAATTCCTTGATAACCGTCTTGTTATACGTCGCCAAACAGTGTAGTGTCGTGTCCGTTACACCCGAGCAGTAGCTAACATCTAACGATGACAGTTGCTTGCACTTACGTATGAGTGAACACACCCCAATATCCGTAATAAGAAATGCCCCAAGTAACTTCACAACCCGCAGAGAAGAGTACTTACATTCCTTCAGGATCGCGTCGGATATGTGCGGCGTCATGCTCTTGCGGTGCGTCGTGACGCTCTTCAACACGATCATCATCTCAAATTTTTGTAATTTCTTTGCTTGACTCCACAGCGCCACAAGTCCCTCCTTCGTCACCAACGACAGCCCGTTCAGCTTCAAATCTAATAATTCTTCGCTTTTGGTGCTGATGGCATACGCGGACACGCCGCCGCACTGCACGCATCCGCTGATGTCCAAGACTTTCAAGCGTGAGTTGGTGTGCTCATAGAAGCCAGCTAGTCCGATGTCCGTTATGTTGATGCAGAATGAAATATTCAAATTCTCAATAAAATGACACCTTTTCCCGATGGTAATCAGCGCGGCGTCGTCGATTTCTTGGTTCTTACACACGTTCAAGTAGAGCAATTGGTGGCATCCTTCTGCGAGCCACTCAAAGGCGGATTGACCGAAGCGCATACTGGCTATGTCCAGCACTTCCAAGGCGGACATCTTGCTTCGCAGAGCGGCTACGGCTAGCGTAGAGATGTTCTTGCAACCAGTGAAATTGAGGTTTTTGAGTATGTTTGACCCGGAAGTTATCAAAGCTAGTGCACCTTCATCAGAGAAATCTAAACTATATGACAAGTCAATAGTAGATAATCTGCGATATCTCTTGACACATGCTGCAAGTTGCTGCATGCAGAAATCGTCTAGACCTTTGGTATGTCGCAATACCAAAGATCTCAATGCTTTGCAGGATGTTCCTATGATAGCTAATGCTTTATCATCAACTTTACTACCACTTATATCCAAATCTTTGAGTGAATGGAAAGAACCTATTATTGATGCAGACTTGGTATCGATATCTATACCTGTATATCCTATCGTAAGCTCAGTTATGTGCTTAAAATTCTTCAATAGTTGTAAGCATGAGAAAGTAAACCCAATACACTTATCTACTCGGAGTGAAATCGCACTATTTACATTAATCTCCATAATTTGCACGAACAAATCATAGGAAACCACCCATCCGCGCAAATCCACCCATTTAGTCGGCGTTTTACAGCAATAATCGTCGTAAAGGAGCCCAATGGGAAGCTTGATGTCGTTCAGACGAAATGCGTAATTAGTGCGCAATTTTCGATCAATTTTAAGCTCCAATTGGGAGTACTCATCCACGCTGGTGCTGACGCTCTCGCTCATCGCGTTATACTCGTCTAGGGGCTGTACCTAAGCTACCATTTCCTATTGAATGCCATCGTTGCGGCTCTCGCTTCGTCTCTCTTTATGTTTCTGTAACTGTGGAAATCTCGCAACTCGAGACCGGTACCGGACATCTATCCACACCCTTGTCGTTGTCGCCACCTGGGAGTCGGGATTCCGAGGAAAACGACGCCTTACTTGGCCGCATATCTTCCAACGGCTATATCCATCAAATAAGAAAAAAGAAGAAGTAGTACGCGTGGTTATCCTCATACAAGTGGTGCAGAAGCAGATAACTATCAGGAGGCGGACTCGTCTAGCCACAGTCTCAGCAAGGAGCGCTGCGCGGAGCATCGACCTGGTTTTGCGCTTCGACTTCTTCACGTCCCGTGCTATGCGTACCACTTTGCGTTTTCCCCGTCCGCAAGTGGTGTGAGACAGTATACGAGCGGGCGCGGGACATCGCGTCGACAGCAGGAGTTCGCACTGCTCTAGTGCGATGGATGCAATATAAATCCCTACAATCACAGGCACTCTTGCTGCTACCCGCTTGGATACACTCGGCGATTGTCCGTTAGTTCAATCGCGGCCTCCTTGTCCACAGCAACAGCGTGGTTGTGATGGATGTCATCGAAGAGGAAGTGCTCCGCGTGGTTGAACTCCTCGGACTCGTCGATGATGTGGCTGCCAATGAGGCACTTGAGCAGTGACGCACACTTCTCGCGGTCCTCGCCGTCGAGGTGCGCGTCCTTCGACAGCGTTTCAAGCACTGTTTTCAGGGTCAAGTTCACATATAAATTTTTTCTTCTTTTATGCAAAATAAACGGCTCTTTCTTCGCCTTGGAGGTGCCGTTAATCGCTTTGATGGTGAAGTAGATCATGATGCTGAAGAAGATGTACGCGCAGATACCGGTGTTCGACAGCGCGATCCCGAAGTTGTTGATGATTGCCGCGGAGTTCTCTGGGTAGCAAGTGACGTAGTCCTGCACCAGGTTCACTGGGGGATTTCCTAGTATCCGCAGGAATGCCTTTTCCTTGTACAAGCTCTCGTGGTCGCCGTTGTAGTCGTGGTAGAACTTGACGCCGTCCTTGTTGATGGTTGTGCCAGCGAAGTAGTTGAAGGCGGTCTGCTCTTCCGTGGTGCGGATACCGATGTACTCCACATCAGTCTCGTTAAACAGCGAGTTTAGGGCTATCGTGAGCAGGTTGCCGAGGGTCGGACAGCTGGGATTGAACACGTAGTCCCTCACGTACGACTCGTAGTCCGTCGGCGACTGCAAGTAGTAGAAGTAAGAGTTCTTCACCGCCGCGAGCACGTCAAAGATCTCATTAGACCTAGTAATCACGAGTGAGTGAGTGAGTGAGTGAGTAGGTGAGTGAGGGGATCTTACAGTGTGTTGTACTCCTGATTACTCAACTGGGTCAAGCCATTAAGAGTACTCTCTTCAAGCAACGTTTCAATATAAAATGATAAGAAAAAGAAATCAGTGCTTAACCAGCGCGGGTTGCTGGCATCCTGCACTCCGTTACACGCGGCGTCTGGGCATCGAGTGAACTCAATCTCGCACGACCCAACGCCTGAGACATAGCCATCGTTGAATATTAAGGGGTAAAGGTACCTGTTACCTAGTGGAACAAAGCACACTGGTAGCAGCTCTGCGTCGTCGCTTCTCAGACAGAACACGGCGTCCATCCCTAAGCGAATGAGTGAGTGGAATGTTACTTGCAAGTAGCCGAGGGCGTACCTGGATAGTGTGAGTCTGTGTACCATGCAAAACTCTCGTAACCTGGGAAATATTGACCGAAATCAGGGTTACCGTAGTCGGTAGCGAGTGGCACTGACGCGTCGAACAAGTCCAACAACTTATCGAGGCCGTCGAGGGGTGCAATGCCGTAGTTGACAGCCAACGCAGTTGCCATGCTTCGCACATCAATTTTCAAGGTTTCGTATGCAAGGTAAGCACTCCCATCGGCGTCAGTTGGGATGTATTTGTCCTCGTACAAGCGAAACACCCCAGGACAAGGCTCTTTGAAGTCGTACAAGATTGTGTTCGACGACGAGTCGGCCGTGGCATTCAGATGGGTGTTGAGTTTGATCTCAAACGAGGAAGAAGCCGGGCTGAAGGACGCAGAAGCATCTTCGGGGATACATATTGTGTAATTGTTTCCGAAAACAAACTGTGAAAACAATTAGTAAGGGAGTTAGATGTGCAGATGGTGGTGGTTACCTGCTTGATTCTGTTGCTGAAAATGACAGTTGCATCGCCGACTAAGCGGAAAGAAACACTGCCAGACTGCTTGGCTTCATAGTACGAATTAAACGATGCCAATGCGACCAAGTTGTACTGCAAGTCGTAGCTTTGGCCCAGAAGAGACACTTCTTTAACTTCTGACTGGAACTTCAACATCATATCTTTGTATTCGTTGTTGTCTATGTTCACCCGCGAGAACGAGACCTCGTAAATAGCTTTAGATGCATCATACAAGTTGTCACCCTCCCAGTATCCATTTAAGTCAACTTTAAACTTATTATTCACGGAAATGGGAATTTGATTACACAGTGAGTTGTGCTCATTTCCCTTCAATGGGGCCAGATAAATTTGTTTCATTTCGCTTATATAACCAGTTATAAAGAATGCAAGAAATATTGCAGCAACAACCAAATGGTACGAAAGCAGAACGGGGAATGCGAAACCTTTCTTATCGATGTCATCCTCATCAAACTCACTCAATGAAGGGAACAGAGAGATGTAACGATCCTTCACGTAGTC
>JACCDO012103098.1_pt1 | contig 16754 bp, 9 predicted proteins | sample 7446101 | NCBI WGS metagenome assembly JACCDO01 (sample SAMN15323440, study PRJNA562643) | freshwater metagenome | isolation source: river surface water | place: USA:Blue River Watershed | collected 2017-08-16 | reverse complement strand
GTGCCATGATTCTTCAGGCCACCAACCTGATCTATTTTTCACCTTGGATGATGGTTCCTCCGGGCCTAGTTTTGGTGATCACCGTGTTTGCAGCAAACGAACTTGCCGACGTATTTGGCGAGGGCGCTGCCTCAAACTCGGGCGTCAAGGCCTTCTCGTTCAAAGACCTCAAGGGCAAGCGCCGCGCAGGTTTGCCAAACCTTGAGACCGCGCCTAAGGCCGACAAGATTCTTGAGCTCAACAACCTAGTGGTTGGCGTTCAGGGCAAGCACGAGCTTGTCTCAAACGTTTCGCTCAGCCTGAACCACGGCGAGGTGCTTGGTGTTGTTGGTGAGTCTGGCTGCGGCAAGACCATGACCGCACTCTCGGTCATCGGCCTGCTGCCACCGGGAGTTGCAATTCGTTCGGGCGAGGTCAAGCTCAACGGCGTCGACATCGCCGACTGGAACGAGCAGGAGCTCAACACCATCCGTGGTCGCGAGATTGCCTACATTTCTCAGGAGCCGATGGTTGCTCTCGACCCAATGTTCACCGTCTCGCACCAGTTGGTTTACCCACTGCAGCGCATCCGTGGTTTGAACAAGACCGAGGCCAAGGCCGAGGCAACCGAACTGCTTCGCCAGGTTGGAATCATTGCGCCTGAGCGCGTAATGAAGTCATACCCGCACCAGCTTTCGGGCGGTATGGCACAGCGTGTGGCGATTGCGCTTGCGCTGACCGGCAACCCAAAGTTGTTGATTGCCGACGAGCCAACCACTGCGCTTGACGTGACCATTCAGGCCGAAATTCTTGACCTGCTTCGCGAGCTGGTTCGCAGCCGCGGCATGGCCATGGTTGTTGTGACCCACAACCTTGGTGTGGTTGCCGACATCGCCGACAAGGTTGCAGTCATGTATGCCGGCCAGGTTATTGAATCTGGCCCAACCGCCGAGGTGCTGTTGACCCCGGCTCACCCATACACCGCAGCTTTGCTAGGTGCCGACCCGCACTTCAACGCCGGCGAAAAGATGCCAGAGCGCCTGACCTCGATCGAGGGCACCGTGCCACCGGCCTGGGATTGGACCCCGTCTTGCCGATTCGCAGCCCGCTGTGACTTTGCCACCGAGGTTTGCAAGCAGCCACTCAAGATTGCACCGGCTCACAACAACGGCACCGTTCAGTGCCTGCGGTTTGGCGAGCTGAACCTGTCAGAGACTAAGAAGAACTAGGTATAAACATGTCAACGACACCACTACTCGAAGTCACCGGCCTAGCCGTTCAATACGGCACCGGCAAAAAGGCCTTCACGGCCGTCTCAGATGTCTCTTTCACCATCATGCCCGGCCAGGTTGTCGGCTTGGTTGGCGAATCTGGCTCGGGCAAGTCAACCATCGGCAAGGCCATCCTCGGTCTTGAAAAGGTCAAGTCGGGAACCATCAAGTTCTTGGGTACCGACATCACCCACGACTCGATCAAGAAGCGTCAAAAGACCGCTTCGGGCATCCGTGTGGTTTTTCAAGACCCCTATTCTTCGATCAACCCAGCGTTGACCGTTGGCGAGACCCTGATCGAGCCGCTCACCGTGATGGGTGTGAAGCGCGAGGTTGCGCTCGAGAAGGCGCGCGAGGTGCTTGGCAAGGTTGGTTTGAACGCCGAGGCCGCCGATCGCTACCCACGCAACTTTTCGGGTGGTCAGCGTCAGCGCATTGCTATTGCTCGTGCGCTGATTGTTCAACCAAAGCTGATTGTGCTCGATGAGCCGGTTTCGGCCCTCGACCTGTCGACCCAGGCTCAGGTGCTAAACCTGCTTGCCGACCTGTCGCAGAGCGAAGACGTTGGCTTCTTGTTCATCGCCCACGACCTCGATGTTGTGCGCTTCTTGTCAGACACCACCGTGGTTCTCTACAAGGGCCGCATCATGGAATACGGCGATGTTGAGCGCGTGGTTGTGAAGCCGCAGCACCCATACACCCAGACCCTGACCTCGGCCGCGCCGGTGCCTAACCCGCACCAGCAGAAGGTTCGCCGCGAACACTGGCAGACCCTGCAGATCGCCAACAAAAATCACATTAAGGATGAAGGCACCGGCTGCCCATTTGTTGCCCGCTGCCCGATTGCTACTCAGCTGTGTGCATCAAACGTGCCAGAGCTTCGCGTGATCAACGGCATTTCGGTTGCCTGCCACTTGGCTAAGGAAGATGTTTCGGCCTAGGCACTCGATTTGAGTAAAGCAAAACCCCGAGCCAGTGGCCCGGGGTTTTGTTGTTCTTGAGTGCTTAGTCGTTCAAGGTGATGGTGATGCGACGGTATGAATCCGCTTCAACCTTGTCTTGACCGGCGCTGATCTTTTTGACCACGAGCTTTTTGCCTAGGCCAGCCTTCACAAAGGCACAACCATTGATTGCACGCTTCTTAGAGAGCGCCGCGTCTGTTGCCAGCACGGTTGGGCCTTCGGTGTAGCCAATGCAGGTCACGTTCTTGTAGTCGGCGTATGCCTTCAAGAATGCGTTGATCTTTGCCTTGATGGCTGCAGTCAGAACCGGTGAACCGTCAGCAAAACCGCTGATGGTGATGGTCACTGGGCCGCGCTTCTTGGCAACCACAACTGTGTATGGAGTCAGTCGTGGAAGCGATGCGGCTCGGGTGATGCGCTGCATAACCATTACCTTGCCAACATAACCAGCGACCGGTGCGAACTTAACCGAACCGTCTGCCTGCTGAGTCCAGGTTCCGGCGCCGGCGATTGTGACAACGGTCTTGCACTGCTTGTCATTTGGGTCGATCAAGCAAATGTCCGATCCAGGTTCAACTGGCTTTTCAGGTGCTAGCACAACCGGGGTTTCGCCCTTAGTTGAACCGTTCTGCGAGCCAGGCACATCGGTCACACGAACGGTGATCGGGGCTTCGCTCGACTGGCCATACTTGTCGGTTGCGCGCAGCTGAACGGTTGCCTCACCGATGAAGCCCTTGGCAGGCACAAAAGTGACGGTGCCATCTGGGTTCAGGGTGAAGGTGCCCTTGCCAGGCAAGGTGACCGACTGCTTGCAAACGTTATCTGCAGGGTCAACCAAACATAGGTCTGGGTTGCCGTAGGCAGGTGGCCAGGTGACTGGTGGGTTCAGGGTGATTGGCTGGTTGATCAGCGTGGTGCCACCGGCTGGGCCAACCACAGGTGCGGCTGGCTTGGTGACGATCACGGTGATTGGTGCCTCACTCGACTGGCCGAGCGCATCGGTTGCACGAAGCTGAACGGTAGCGGTGCCTACAAAGCCAGGCGCCGCGACAAAGCTTACGGTGCCGTTGGCGTTGAGGGTGAAGGTGCCCTTGCCAGGCAAGGTGACCTGCTGCTTGCATACGTTGTCTGCCGGGTCAACCAAGCACAAAGACGGCTTGCCAAGTTCAGCTGGGTAGCTGGTTGGCGGAGTCAATGTGATCGGGTTGGTTGCCTCGGTAGTGCCAGATGCAGGCTGAACCACAGGAGGGGCTGGCTTCAGCACGATTACGGTCACAGGTGCCTCGTCGAACTGACCATAGATGTCAACGACGCGGTACTGAACAGTTGCGGTGCCATAGAAGCCGTTGACTGCCACGAAAGTTGTGGTTCCGTTGGCGTTCAAGGTGAAGGTGCCCTTGCCAGGCAAGGTAACCGACTGCTTACAAATGTAGTCAGCTGGGTCAACCAAGCAAGCTGTGCCGGTTGCACCGGTGTTTGCCGGCTTCTCGAGAGTGATCGGCGTGGTAGCAATTGTGGTGCCGCTAACCGGGCTGATGTTTGGTCCGGCAGGTGGCACGAATGGTGGCGGGGTCGGGGTGTTTACAACGGCTGTCCAAATGGCATAAACCGTGATGTTTCCGGTTGGAGTGTAACTGCTGCCTATCGGAGTTGTGCCACCACTGGTGAGTGACCAACCGCCAAATGTGTAGCCGGTTCTTGAAACGGTGCGAACAGTAACGTTGACCGAACCACCATAGGTAGCCTGAGTCACGTTGCTCGGGTTCGTGATTGTGTTGTCGAGCGCATCGAATGAAACCGAATAGACCGGCAACCAAACCGCATAGACGGTGATGTTCTGAGTCGGGGCGTAAGGGTCCGAGATTACATCGGTGGTGTCAGTGGTTAGAGCCCAACCCCCAAAAACGTTTCCAGGCTTGGTCGCGTCTTGCCAGGTGTCTATAGACGCACCAGCTGACGGCTGGGACTGCGTCGTTGAGGTACCGCTACCGCCGATCAAGTTATAGCTAATCGTGTAAACCGGAGTCCAGATTGCATAGACAGTCACGTTGGCGGTAGGTGTGTAAGAGTAACTCTCGGCCGTGGTTCCACCATTGGTGAGCGACCAACCGCCAAATGCGTAGCCCGTTCTGGTTACACCTGTTGCATAAAGCTGCACCGCGGCTCCAGCGCTGGCCTGGGTGAGAGTCGCGCTGTTACCGGATCCACCAAGCAAGTTGAAGCTCACACTGTAAAGAACAGGAGCCCACTTCGCGTAAACAGTTACGTTGTCAGTCGGAACAACATATCGAGGCAGAAGGTCGACACCATCAGTGGACCAGGTGTAGCCGACAAATGTGTAGTTATTCCTAGTTGGCGAGTCCTGGGTATCAATTGATGCACCGGATACCGTTTGAGTCATGGGGCTCTTGGATCCGGAACCACCATTTGGATCAAACGTCACCGTGTAGGTAGGCGGGTTACCGACCAAGATGCTTGCATAGGAACTTGCACCGAGGGTAGTCGAGCTTATGTAAGCCGTCGCAGAGTTGTTGTAGACGCCTACTGCAAGTCCAGCTGGGAAGCGAATTTGGTAAGAAATATAAAGATGCCCAGCAACAGAACTAACGGCACCTGGAACAGTTAGGGGACCGTCAAATACGATGCGGTGGGCACTAGTTTGAACAATCGGCGTTGCTGCGGTACCGGTAGAACAGCTCGGACTTGAGTTTGCGAACCTTGCTGAACCAGAGACAAACGTTGTACCGGCAGGGTGAACGTCGGCTACCTGGTCTACGACAGATTCGATCGAAGCTGCGTTAGACAGGTCAATCGTGTAGCAAATATCTGTCGTCGCATCTAATGAACCGTTAGTCGCAGTAAGTGAGCCAACCTGATTCGACGACTTGGTCATGGTGACCGAGTTGTTCACAATCGGAAGCAAAGTTGCAGTTGCAGGCAAAGTACCGGTGTATTTCATGTTCAACGAACCAGAGTTGATGTACTGAATCGGAACAATGGTTGCTGCCGCAGATGCGGTCGAGACGGCCTTGTATGTATAAACAGCTTCGTAGTAACCGCCATTTGACGCCTGGTTACTCAAGAAGGTTCGGTTTGTGTAAGTTACAGTGCCAGACTGCGATGCATAAGCAGCCGTCGTATTCAGCTTGATCGACGTTGAAACCAGACGCCAAGCAGCGGCTGGAAAGTTCGACGACGAACCTGGTGAAAGGCTGATGGCGCCCGATGAACCGGAGATGTTTCCGGTCTGGCCCTGAACCGTAACGCTGACGGTACCACCGAGGGTGAGACCAGTGGTGTTGCCGACAATAATGTTGTTAACTTTGTTCGCGCTAGCGGCAATCGCAGCTGTGTTGGCCGGGTCTGCCGTAAATGTAGTGGTTAGTCGACAGACTTCTGTTCCGCCCAGAGTTGGGTTGCCATCAAACAAAACGACATCGTGGGTCTGAGAGACAGTTGGCACGGCCGTTGCAGTTGCGAAGAAGAACGTTGTTACTGAACCATTTGCGGCAACAGGGCCTGAAGGCTGCGATGCCGGCTGGTTTGTGGCTAGACGTACCTGACCACCGACAAAGTTTTCAAGCTTGACATAAAGGTTGGACTTTGCTGCCGAACCATTCTTGATGGCGTAGCCGATGTAGTTGGAGTTGTAGCCATCGCCTAGACCAGTGAAGAACTGTGGCTGAGAGATTAGCTCAACGGCCGGAACCGTGCCGGATGGTGAGGTACCAGAGATACAACTTGTTGCGAGTGCAGGCGACGAGATCGCGGTTACACCGGTAACAGCTAGCAGGGCGGTAGCAACAATGCCGACGGCTTTTTTGAAGATTGAACGCACAGGAAACCCCTAAGTAAATGTGGGGTTCTAGACGTACCCACATTGTCTTAATTATCTTCGTTCAGGCGAACTTTTCGGCATAAAGTTCGGTTATCCGAAGTATTTGCCCGAATTTTTAAGGCGCTAGAAACTCTAATGTGGGGTTAGCAACCTATTTTAAGAACTGAAGCCTTCCCAGTTGATCGCCAGGTCTGTTCGACTCGTTACCACGCTGTTTTTTGGAATCACCTTGGTTAATCCCAAGCTGAAAGTTGCATTGATTCCTAGCTTCTTGAGTTCGGCAACGATCACGGCGAATCGATCGGCACCAAGCTTCTTAGCGGCAGCGGCATTGGTGCCCTTAGTTACCAGGGTGGTAATCGAAACAACGAACGACGTCGCCTTTTTCAAAAGCGTCTTGGTCAACGGCACCAGATAAGCCTTGCTATCAGCAGTCAACTTTGAGCTGCCAGTTGCGAACAGCAAGCGAGTGGCCAACGAGCCCTTCACCAACTCTTTGGCGATTACCGGCATCGACATCGAGCGAAGGTCTTCGGTAGGGCTAATTCCAGCAACCTGGATGGTGTGGTTGCCCAAAGCTAGCGAGGCAGGGATAGGAACACTCTTCTCAAAATTACCGTTGGCGTCCGTTAGGAATTCGCCAAGCAGGGTTGGCTCAGAGAAGATCCAGACTTTGACGATGCTGTTAGGCAAGTAGTTAGTACCAGATACTTGAACCTCGCCACCACGGTTGACCGTGATCGAACTTGTGGACTCCAGTGGAAGAACTGCGCCGTTTACTGCCTTTGGCACGAAGTTCAAACTCCAGCTATTGGCAACAACATTCAGGCCAGTGACAGTTGCGTTTGGAACGACAGCAACTGATACAGCTTGACCGCCTTGTTCGACCTTGGTTTGACCTGGTTTCAACCCGCTGTTTTCAGGCAACGCAATAACTGCTGCCGGGTTCTTGGTGTCAATCTTGACCTTAGGGTTCTTAGGTTCAGGAGTTGGCTTCACTGGTTCGACCGGTGTAGGCGGTGTTACCGGGGTTGGGTCTGGGTCTCGCGGACGAGGGGTTGGAGTTGGTGTCACTGGAACAACCGCATTTGCTGCACGGATGTTTGCGAACTGAGCCGCGTTGGTGCTTCGACCTAGCGAGTTCTTAGCCTTGACGTTGATTGTGTATTGCTTGGTTGCATCAAGACCAGTGGCTTGGTAGCTGGTGGTTGAAGCAGAAACATCAACGGCTGCAGCACAGGTGTTGGCAGCATCGTCACATACCTCTACCTCGAACCCGACCAAGGCATCCGAGCCGGTGTCGGTCGGCAAAGACCAGTTGACAGTGATGGTTTGATCGGCCGCGGTGTGCGCACCAGGCGTGGGGTTGCCCGGCTTGGTTGCCGCGGTTGCGCTGAAGGTTGCGCCGCTAGCCGAAATGCCTACCGCATTCTTAGGAAGCACTCTGAACTGATAGCTCACACCCGCAGTTAGACCGGTCACGGTGTATGCAAAAACGGTGTCGGCAACTGTTGCAACGTCGACCCAGTTGGTGCCATCCGTGGATTTTTGAATCACGTAGTTTGTGATTGGGCTGCCACCATCGTCGGTCGGCGCAGACCAAGTTAGGTCGAAAGACAGGTCGCGCTTAGTGCCGCCAGGCGTCGCACTGTTGCCTGGCTTAGCAACAGCCGTGTATGAAGTGAGGGCTGCAGGGTTGTCGGATGCGCCAATTGCGTTGAGCGCAATGACCCTGAAGTTGTAGGTAGCGCCCTTGGTTGGCGTTGAAGCGAGATAGCTTCGGGCAGTGCTGGCGAGCGTGGTAACGGTTGTCCAGTTGGTGCCATCGGTGCTCGACTCAATGCGGTAGCCGGTGATGGCTTCGCCACCATTGTCGGTCGGTGCAGTCCAAGTGAGTTCGACACCTAGGTCTTTCGGTGTGTGGCCATTCGAAGCGAGCGCGCCAGGGACTGTTACGGCGGTTGAGCTCAGCGATGCAGGGGCTGCCGAGTTGCCAATCGCATTGATTGCGGTGATCTTGAAGTCGTATGAAACACCCTTGGTCAGTGAACCAACCGTGTAAGTCAAAACGGTGTCGGCCACGGTTGCGACGTCAGTCCAGGTGCTGCCATCCGTGGATTTTTGAATTAGGTAACCGGTGATTGGCGAACCACCATCGTCTGCTGGCGCAGACCAGCTGAGCACTACCGAAAGCTTGCCATTTGACTTGGATGCCGAGACTGAACCAGGGACCGTTCTTGGAGCCAAGTTGCCGAGGTTCGCAGCAGCAGCAGTGTTATCGCTAGACGCGGTGCTGGTGGTAACGGTGACGCGATAGTTGTAGCGGTTTGCTCGCACCAAGTTGGTGTCTAGGAATTCAAGAGTGCTGATTGATGTGATTGTGGCAATCGTTGACCAGGTGCTTTGACCAACAACTTGGCGCTCAACCAGATAGTTCTGGAAGGTTCCGCCGCCCAGGCTCGGCTGGGTCCATTCGACGGTAATCGACTGGTTACCCCATTGCTTTAGGGAGATGTCAGGAACACCTGGGCGCAGGTATGGAGTCGCGCTGGCTGAAGCGGTGGCGGTCGAGTTGCCGGCAGCGTTGGTTGCAACCACCGTCACCGAGTAAGAAGTGCCATTAGTGAGGCCAGTGATATTGCAATTCGCATCAACTGTTGTCGTGCAAGTAAAGCTGTTGGTTCCATCGCTAGCAGTTGCCGTGTAACCGGTGATGGCACTGCCCGTGTTGGCAACCGAACGAGTCCAAGAAATGCTTAGAGCCTGGTCAGAAGCGCTGATGGTCAAACCCGAAGGCGTGTTCGGAACGATGTTTGCCCTAGTAACCGTCAGCCCATAGGTGAGAGTGTTGCCATCTTCTGCTGTCACGTCAACGGAAATGGTGCGAGTCTCGCCAGCATCCAAGCTGATTGAGGTTGAAGTTGAACCAGAAGCGAGAACCGTTGAGCCCCAGCGAATTGTTGAACCGACGTGGTTTGAGGTTGGGCTAAAGGTTAGACCGGTATCCGTGTTTGCCAGCGAAACGGTGTAGCTACGAGTGCCTGAAGTGAAGTTGGTGTTCCAGGTTCCGACTGATGTCGATAGGCCCGAAAGGGTTGCATCGTTGCTCTTGCGAGTGACCGTGATTGTGTAGATGCGGGTGATCGAAGTCTCTTCGGCGGTTACAACAATGGTGATGGTGTTTGAACCGACCGAGAGCGATTGTGCCGCCGAGGTCTGACCCGAAGTTCCTGAAACTCCGCCAACAGTGACTGACGCAGCGCTAGCTGTTGTGGTCGGCGTGAAAGTAAGACTTGAAACCGAATAGCCCACGGTCATTGAATACGCAGATGTCGTAGGTGCAAAAGTCGGGCTCAATGAACCAGAACTTGCCGTCAGAGTGCTCAATGTCGAGACCACTGATTTTGCCCTAGTGATGGTGAGCACATAGTCAGAGGTGACTGAGGTGTCCTCGGCCGTCACACGTATGGTGATGGTGTTTGCCCCAGTGTTTAGTGCGATAGGACCATAGGCCGAACCCGAGGTTAGCGCGTTTGCGCCGATTGCAATTGTTGCTGCCGAGTAGCCCGCAGTGGCGGTGATGCTGAGGTTTGCGGTTTCGTTTGGCACATCAATCGAATAGGCAAAAGTGCCCGCGACAAAGCTGGTGCCCCAAGTTCCGGCCGAGGTTGTCAGTGCCGAGAGCGATGAGTCAGTTGAAAGAGCAACTCGCGTGATGACAATTCGATAAGTCTTAGTGGTGAGGTCCTGGGCGGTGACGACGATGGTTGCCGTATTTGACCCAACCGTCAACGACGAGAACGTGAAGGCGCTGCCCGAGGTAACAGCCGATCCGTTGACTGTCGCTGTGGCGTTTGCACTCGCCATTGTTGGGGTGATCGTGAGCGAGGTAACCGAGTAGGCAACGGTCGTTGTGTAGTCGAGCGTGTCAACGCTGAAGGCTGGTGAAAGCGATCCAGACCCGATGGTTAGCGCCGAAAGATTTGCGTTTCCGTCTTGTCTAGTGACGGTGATTGTGTAGGTGTTATTTGTGCCGTTTTCGGCAGTCACCAAGATGGTGATGGTGTTGCTGCCAACGCTAATCGGGATCGAACCGGACGTGTTCGACAATGTGGCCGAACCAGCCGCGCTAAGCACAACACCGTTTACTTCGACCTTCTCTTTGGCTTCGGTCTTGGCAGCGGTGACGGTTATCGAACTTACCGATCCGGCAACCGAAGCTGTGTAACTGAAGGTTGAAGCGGCAAAGGTAGGACTGATAGTGCCCGAGCTAAGCGAGAGTGCGGTAAGCGTTTTGACAGAGCTAGCCGACGCCAACGGCGTGCCCGAAACTGAGTTCGAGGTGGCTGAATATCCAACGCCATTGAGTGCACGTATTGTGATCGGGTATGTGGTGCCGTTAGTAAGCGTTGCCGGAGTTGCGGCGCTCGGATCGAAGCTGGATGGGTTTTCAATGATGGCACCCGATGTGAGTCCGCTAATCGGGTACCACGAAGAGCCATTGTCTGTTGAGTATTCGATTGCGGTAAGGCTTGAACCGCCGTTGGCACCCAAGGAGAAGTTGATAGTTAGTTGCTGGGAGCCAGAAACGATGGAAGTGATCGTTGGAGCGACCGAGATTGTTTGTGCAACAATCGCCGCACTTGCAGAAGACGGGCTAGAAGTTCCGAGTGCGTTGATCGAGCTCACTTTGAATACGTAACTTGTTCCGCCGGTTAAGCCACCAACGAGATAGCTAGTGGATGTAACTCCAGTGTTCGAGGTTACGTTTGTGTAGGAACTTCCACCGTTGTTCGAAATCTCAATTTTGTAACCGGTGATTGCTGAACCACCGTCAGACGCGGGTGCAGTCCAACTCAAATTTATGTTTCCAGCATTGACACCACCGCCGTTAGGAGTGCCTGACACGGAAGTCGGTGAGCCTGGCGGAGACGCGGGTGTGCCGGTTGCTGCCAAAGATTCAGCGCCAGAACCCACAGAGTTCACCGCACGAATTTTGACTGAGTAGGAAGTGCCGTTGGTTAGCCCTGGAATCGTGATTGGTGATGTCGTTGAAGGGGTTGCAAGCGCTGTCCATGTTCCGCTGGTCCCGAGGGTGTATTCGTAATTTGTGATTGCAGCTCCACCATTCGAACCCACGGTGAAATAGACCTGCAACGCAGTGTTTGCCGGAGAAATCGAGGTGATTGAAGGCGCACCTGGGGCGCGGACAACGTTGTCAGGTGTTGCAGTAACAACGATGTTGCTCGACGCGCTGGAACCGCGAGCATTTATGGCCTTGATTGCAACGTTGTAGGGAGTGCTGTTTGTAAGTCCCGTGATCACAATTGGACTCGTTGTCGAAGCGGGATTCAAAGTCTCCCAGGTTGAACCACCGTTCGTTGAGTAAGAGTAATTCGTGATTGCACTGCCGCTGTCGTTGGGCGCGCTGAATGCAATAGATAGTTGCGTGTCGCCCGGCGTGACATCGGTGATCAGAGGAGCATCGGGCACACCCGGAATAACTGAAGGCGAAGCTGCGCTAGCTGCGCTATCCCCGATTGCGTTTGTTGCCTTCACCGTGAACGTGTAAGTCGTTCCGTTAGTCAAACCGGATACCGCACAAAAAGTGGCTCCGGTTGTCGTGCAGGTCTTTGACTCGGGACTCGATGTCACCGTGTAGCCAGTGATAGCAGAGCCACCATTGCTCGAGGGTGCAGCCCAAGATACAGTGACCGCACCGTTCCCTGGATCAACAGAAACTGCCGAAGGAGCAGTTGGAGCTCCGGCGGGAGTTCCTGGAAGGGAGTTTGATTCAGCTCCTGAACCAGTTGTGTTTACCGCTCGAATTTTGACGTTGTATGTAGTTCCATTCGAAAGACCTGAGATCACAAGTGGAGAGGTAGCGGAGATTGGAGAACGAGCTGTCCAGGCGCTCCAGCTTCCTCCACTGTAGGTCGCATACTCGTAGTTTGTGATGGCGGAGCCGCCGTTAGATGTTGGAGCTGTGAAAGCAACCGATAGCGATGTATTGCCGCCAGTCACGCTAGTGATTGTCGGAGCGGAAGCTGTTCCGGGTGTGATGCTCTGCATGTTCGAACTAGTGCTGCAGTTGCTGTTGAAATCTGAAGTATTTGGGTTTGTAGGAAGGGCCCAACACGAACGGATAAGCACCTGAGCAACGCTGTTGCCCAGCGCCGCTTTTCCATTTGAGGAGCTTCGAGAAGTGATGACAATAGGAGAAGCGAGCGCAGCGGCAGTTCCCGAAGTAGCGTCGGTGCGTACTTTCCAAGTGGCCGCGTTATCGGTGGAGTAGATGTAGGTCGAGAGCGCAGTTCCACCATTGGCTGCGGCGGTGAACGAAACCGCGATATAGCGAGGACCTGAAGAGCTCAACGCAGTGATTGTTGGAGCAACGGGAAGAGCCTGAGCTGGAATAGCTCCAAAAGCAAAGTACGACAAGATGAGCGCAAAAACCGCAGCAATGGCAATCGGTCTGCGGCTGGTTCTCTCTTTAGCCATGCCTATCCCAACAAATTGAGGGCTGAACACAAATGTTCGTAAAGCCCCACATTTATTACAGGTTATCCCCCAAGCAGGGTTTACGCCATTCGCAAAAGCGAATATTCAGATTGGTTTTTGTTATTCGCTAGGGCTGCAACCGCTGGATTTGCCAAGCTGTGAAACCACCTGAGGCATCGCGCTCACGAACAAATTCGATGCGGTCGTGCATGCGGTTTGAGCGGCCCTTCCAAAACTCGATGCGGGTTGGCACGATTCGATAGCCGCCCCAGTAGTCCGGCCGGGGCACATCCGTGTTTTCAAACCTGGCCAGAGCCTGATCGAACTGGGCATCGAGAGCTGCGCGATTCTCGATCGGCTGTGACTGGTGGCTCGACCAAGCTGCAACCTGAGAGTCGTGTGGGCGCGAGTGAAAGTAATCGTCAGATTCGACGGGCTCAACCTTTTCGGCAACGCCCTGAATCAGCACCTGGCGATACATCGAATACCAGCCGAACACCGCACTTACGCTTGGGTTGGCGGCAACCGCCTCGCCCTTGCGTGACAAATAGTTGGTGGCAAAAAAGAACCCGCGATAGTCAACGCCCTTTAGCAGCACAGTGCGCGAACGCGATTGGTTGTCGGCATCAACCGTGCCAAGCACAAAGGCGTTTGGCTCATAGATCTCGGCCGCCTCAGCCTCGCGCAACCACTCCTTGAATTGCTCAATCGGGTCGGCCCCGAGGTGCGTTTCGTGCAGCGCCTCTTGGCCATAGTCTTCGTGCCGATTTAGAGAATCCATGTCTTCACTTTAGGCTCGGATCTCCGCCGACCACTAGAGCAGAAAAAGAAACACGATCAGGCAGGCTGACGCAGACGTGCAAATTGCAATAACGGCGCCGATGTGAAGTCCGGGCAAGGGCTTGTCTTGTCGCATTGCCCGCTCGGTATTCATCCATCTGACGAACGAAAGAATTGAAAGCGCGGCACCAACCAGAATGAGCACCGCTGCAGCCCAAAGCCTGAGAACCGGATTGTCGCCAACCTGAAATTCTTCGATGGCAACACCGGCGGCAACAAGGGCAAGCGATGATCTGATCCAGGCTAGAAATGTTCTTTCGTTTGCCAAGGTGAAACGCGGGTCGGGCTCAGTACCAACGCCGTAAACGCGCTTCGGCCATCTTGCTTTCTCGGTCAAAGTTAATCCCTAAATTTCGATTTGATCTAGTTCGGTCGGTGCAATGATTTTGCCCGTGTAGCCGATCGATTCGGAGGCCTTGGTTGCCTTCTCTAGGTAGACCAGGGGAGACTGCGGAATCGGTGTGTAGTGACTCATCACCAGGTGCTTTGCCCCGGCGGCTTTGCCAATCGCGGGCAGGTCTTCGACGTTGGTGTGCGAGGTTAGCAAGTGGTCGCGCAGCTCGGCTTGGCGCTGCTCTGGCAGACGACCAACTACTCTCTCAACCATTTCGTTGTCTTGAACCTCGTGTACCAAAAAGTCGCATCCATGGGCCAGGGCAATCAAGTTGGCGTCGTGCGCTGCAACGTCACCCGAGAAAACCACCGACTTGCCGGTCGCCTTGATGTCAAAGCGATAGGCAAATGAATCTTTGAGTTCTCGTCCGTGAAAAACCTTGGTGGCGGTTACTCGAACGTTTTCGTCTTCCATTACGTCAATAACTGGCGCACCGGTATTCAAAACATCGTGGGTTTCGAGGGTCGGAAAATCACGGAATCCCCCACCAGTTATGTAGTTCTGGATATCGTGGGCGTGAGCCACCTGCGCCAACTCCTTCAGTCGACCGCTTGGCGTTGGCCCATAAAGATCAACCTGCTTAGGCAGTTCGCTGCCGAGGTTTGTCCAGCCATGAACCAGAACGCCCAGAATGCCCGAGGTGTGGTCAAGGTGATTGTGGGTGATAAAGATGTTTTTGAGGTCCGCAAAGCCCAAGCCGCTGGCGACCAATTGCTTGGCAGTTTCAAAGCCACAGTCAACCAAGTATGTTTGCCCGCCGGCAACGAGTGCGAGGGCCGGCTTTGCGCCATCCGGGGTCAGTTTTGGGCCACCGCTAAGGCCCAGTGCCACGATTCGATCGGTCAGATTCGTCATTGAAACTCCTTTGCTTCAGGCTATTGGCAGCTTTCTGGTTCGAATCATTAGTTTTGAGAACACCACAAAGTGCCAACCTTTTGTTTTGAGCGTTGAGAGAATGAGCGCATGAGATTTTTGATTTCGGTAATAGATAGCGAAAGCAACTCGGGCACCGGCGATGAGATGGCCGCGATCGATGCCTTCAACGACAAGTTGCAGGCCAACGACCACTGGATTTTTGCCTGCGGAATCGCGAGCCCGAGCACCGCGACCACGATCGACAACCGCTATGGCGCGGGTCTAGTAAAAGCTGGGCCTGTTAACGATGTCGTCGAATATCAAAGTGGCTTTTGGCTGATCAAAGCCGACAGCCGCGAGGCCGCCGAGGCTCTTGCCGCCGAGGGCTCGCGGGCCTGCAACCGCAAAGTTGAATTGCGGGCTCTGCTTTGACCCATCGCATCTATTCAATGCCCGTATCGACGGTTTACCCCTTGTATGTAACCAAGCTTGAACGCAAGGGTCGGACTGTTGCCGAGCTCGACGAGGTAATGACTTGGCTCACCGGCTTTGATGTCAAGCAGATGCACGATCTGATTGATTCGGGTGCCACTTTTCGCGAATTCTTTGATGCGGCGACAATCAACCCAAAGGCCATCGAAATCACTGGGGTCATTTGCGGTGTGCGCATCGAACAAATCGAAGACCCGCTGATGAAGAAAATTCGCTACATGGACAAACTGGTCGACGAGCTTTACAAAGGTCGGCCGATGGCTAAGGTCTTGCGCCAGGTTTAGAACGGCCGACTAGAGCGTTGCCAAGAGTTGTTGCAGCTGCTCAATTTGCTTGGTCTGAGATTCGACGATGGCTTCACCAAGCGCATTAGCCTCGGCGTTTGCCGAACCGATGACCATCTTGGCCATTTGAATTGCACCCTGGTGATGAGCGATCATGCCGGCAACGTAAAGCCTGTCGAAGGCATTGCCGGTTGAGGTTTTAAGGGCGAGCATCTGCGCAGCGGTCAACATGCCGCCCATGCCCATGTCGTGACCCATCTCGGTTGAAGCACCTGCGGATTCAAGCCAGCCCTTCATCTGTTCGATCTCGGGTGCTTGTTCGGCTTTGATGGTTGCGGCGAGCGCCTTAACCTCGGGGTTTTCCGCGCGGGTCTCGGCCAGAGTGCCCATGTCGACCGCCTGCTGGTGGTGAGGAATCATCATTTGAGCGAACATGATGTCGGCACCTGAAAACTCGGCGGTGCGGTTGCTGCCCATCATGTTGCCATTGCCCATTCCGAAGAATGGAAACCCGAAGTTCATGGTGCAACCGGTTAGCGTGACCGAGGTCAACAGTATTGCTACCGTTGCTAATGCCATTCTGGCCCGGTTGATTCTCATGAGTCTCCTTTTGTTACTTCGATGCTAAACCTGATTTCTGCGAACGCGCTGAGTGTTTATTTGACGCCCATAACTTCTCGGATGCTTGCCTCGGGTCTTAGGTCGATGCGTCGAAGTAGTTGAGCATTGGCGGCAACAACGACTGTGGACAGCGACATCAGAACTGCGCCAACCGACATAGGCAAGATGAACCCGAACGGAGCAAGAATTCCAGCGGCCAATGGAACAGACACGATGTTGTATCCGGCGGCCCACCAGAGGTTTTGCTTCATCTTTTGGTAGCTGTGCTTGGAAAGAGAAATGACCGACAGAACAGACCTAGGGTCTGAACTGGCAAGGATTACCCCCGCAGAAGCGATCGCCACATCGGTGCCTGCACCAATTGCGATGCCAACGTCAGCCTGAGCGAGAGCGGGTGCATCGTTCACGCCGTCGCCCACCATGGCGACTTTCAAACCTTCGATCTGCAGTTCGCGGACCTTGGCAGCTTTGTCGGCGGGCTTTACCCCGGCAAAAACTCGATCAATTCCAAGTTCGGCAGCCACCGATTGCGCAACCGCTTCGGCATCGCCGGTTACCATCGCTACTTTTATTCCCTGTGAATGCAAGGCGCGAACGGCTTGCTTTGACTCACTGCGAATGGCATCAACCAGCTTGATTGCACCGGCCACTCGACCCTCAACCAAGACGTGCAAAATGATTGCACCTTCGGTTCGCCAAGCCTCGGCGATAGAGAGT
>JACCDO011644954.1_pt1 | contig 16760 bp, 14 predicted proteins | sample 7446101 | NCBI WGS metagenome assembly JACCDO01 (sample SAMN15323440, study PRJNA562643) | freshwater metagenome | isolation source: river surface water | place: USA:Blue River Watershed | collected 2017-08-16 | reverse complement strand
TAAGAAAATCTGTTGGGCATTGCCCGTGGGAGTTCAAGTCTCCCTACCGACATTAAAAATAAATATAAGATATTAGACAAATCCTAATGTCTTATAAGATCACTAAAGAATATTGTTGGTATAATAAGGGAACTCAAATTGTTCTAATGTACTTCATCAACAATGTTCCTTTCACATTTGATGAACTTCCTGATGGTCATCTATATGATCAAAATCTTCTAAAAGAAGCGGATAAAAATAAGAATTATGATCCTGAAGATTTATTTTTATCTTCTTTTTACTTAATAGACGAAGAAGCACATCCATTATTATTTGAGATGGATTTAGAAAATCCAGAAGAACTTCCTGAGGATATTCCTGAGTTTGGTGAAGAAGATTTTTACTCATAAATAAACCATAGAGAAATTTCACCAATAATAAAATGCCACTGAATAAGCTTTCGAATTTTATTAAGAATGTTGAAGGAAGAATATTATATGTAAATCCAAATGATCTTGACGCAACAGATTCAATTGATAATCAAGGTAATTCACTTGCTTCTCCTTTCAGAACAATACAGAGGGCGTTATTAGAAGCAGCAAGATTTTCATATGTAAAAGGTAATAATAATGATATTGTTGAAAAAACTACAATTTTATTATTTCCTGGAGAACATATTGTAGATAATCGACCTGGTTTTGCAATTTATGATAATTCTGGCGCAAAGGTAGTTACTAGATCCGGAGCAGAATTTCCAGCACAAAATGTATTAACATTGAATCTTGAGTCAATTTTCGACTTAACACAAGATGATAATATTCTTTATAAATTTAATAGTTTTTATGGTGGCGTAATAGTTCCTAGAGGAACATCAATTGTTGGTCTTGATTTGAGAAAAACAAAAATAAGACCAAAATATGTTCCAAATCCTACTGATTCTAGAGCAAAAGAATCTGCTATTTTTAGAATCACAGGTGCTTGTTATTTTTGGCAATTTTCCATTTTTGATGGCGATGAAACTGGAACTGTTTATACTGATCCAGATAATTTTTCAGATTTTTACAAGTCAATACCAACATTCAGTCATCACAAATTAACTTGCTTTGAATATGCTGATGGTGTAAACAAGATCGGTAATTATAATCTTACCGATCTTGATATGTACTATAGTAAAGTTGCAAATGCTTTTAATGAAGCATCAGGAAGAGAAATAAAACCAAAATTCCCAGAAGATAATCAAAATCTTGCAAAACAATTATCTGAATGGCAAATTGTTGGTGCATTTGAAACAGATCCTCTTAAAATTGAAGACATTTATGCAGGTAATAGAACAACTGCAAGTTCTATTGTTACCGTAAAAACGAGACAAAATCACAACTTTAATGCGGGAACACCAATTAAAATTCGTGGTGTTAATGATTCGACATATAATATTTCTACAAAAGTTCAAACAGTTTTAAGTCCAACAGAATTTACTTACTTATTACCTTCATTTCCTATTAATTTATTAGCAAACCCTGGAGCATCTTTATCAGGAAATGAAACAGTAACAGTAGAAACTGACACTGTTTCCGGTGCTTCTCCATATATTTTTAACTGCTCTTTACGTTCCGTTTGGGGTATGAATGGAATGGTTGCAGATGGAAGAAAAGCATCTGGTTTTAGAAGTATGGTAGTGGCGCAGTTCACTGCAGTGTCTCTTCAAAAAGATGACCGAGCATTTGTAAAATATAATAAAAAGTCAAGAACATATAATGGTATTTCAATTTCACCTACATATGGTGGAAATCTTTCTTCACAATCTTCTAGTACAAATACAACAGAAGTTTATCACTTAGATTCTGACGCAATTTACAGAAATGGTTGGGAATCAAGTCATATTAAAATATCAAATAATGCTTTTATTCAGATTGTATCTGTATTTGCAATTGGATTTAATAAACATTTTGATGTTCAATCTGGTGGCGATGCAAGTATTACAAATTCAAACTCAAACTTTGGACAAATATCATTGAGTTCTGACGGTTTCCGTGATAGTGCTTTTGTTAAGGATAATAATGCTTTTATTACATCTATTGTACCACCAAGAGAAATTGACTCTGTAGAAGAAGATGTTCAATGGGTTTCAATAGATGTTGCAAAAACTATTGCAAAAGCAAATTCATCTCGTTTATATTTGAATGGATTTATATCTGAAAATGATCCTCCAACTAGTATAACTCAAGGATATAGAATAGGAGCAAAAATAAGTGATAAAATTTATTTAACTATTAATGATGTAGAATATTCTGCTTCCATTTTAATGAGTGGAAGTGGAATTTTTAGTAGTTTTAAAGAATATAATTGTTCCCCTGCAGATGTAGATACCTCAATATTTACAATCAGTTCCGGACATCAATTACAAACTGGTGAAAAAGTTATTTTAATTAGTGATTCTGGAGATTTGCCAGAAAATATTCAAGAACATAGAATTTATTATGTAATTTATATTAGTTCTACACAAATTAAATTAGCATCATCTCTAAGTAATGCAGTTTCAGGTCAAGAAGTTAATGCATATCTTGGTTCAAATATTCGCATTTTAAGCAGAGTATCTGATAAGTATACAGGTGAAATTGGTTCACCAATTCAGTTTGATACTGCGGAAAGTAATTGGTATTTAAATGTAAACTCAACAAATAATACCATTTATGACCAAATAGTATCTCTTGGTGTTGCTGGTCTTAGTGAAACAACAGACTTAACATATATTAAAAGAACTCCAGATAGTAGAAGTTTAGATGAAAAAATTTACAAAATTCGTGTTGTAATTCCAAAAGAAGCGCAAAATGCAAAAAATCCAGAGACTGGATTTGTAATTCAAGAATCTAGTTCTACAGGTGTTCGCTTTGATTCAGATTTTACAACTCCAACAATTACAAGTGCAGACTTTGATTATAAGAAAAATCCAAAGTTTATTAGCACCTGCACTTCTACTGCAGTAGGTGATGGAACTGTTAATATTACAGTTACATCAGAATTGGCACATAATCTAAGACAAAATGATATTGTAATTATTAAAAATGTAGTAAGTTCCGAAAATCTTATAGGTTTAGATAATCTTGGTTATAATGGAACTTTCAGAGTATCTGCAGTAAACAATACTCTTGAATTTGTATATAATAGTGTTGATATTTTTGGAACAAATCATATTCCAGGGTCATTTACAAGTAATACTAACATAAGAAGTAGAAGTCTTCCTAGATTTGAGAGAAATGATTTGCAGTCAAATCTTTATATCTACAGAAATGAAGTTATTTCTCCATATATTGAAGGAATACAAGATGGTATCTACTACCTCTACGTTTTAAATGCTAACAATTCAGTATCAAATGAATTTACAAATATTAAATATAGTCAAAATCCTGTTAATTTATATCCAGAATTAGATCGTGATAATGTATCATCAAACCCTAGAGCAGCAAAAACCTATGCAAGGATTGCTCCCCTTGGTGATGTAGTTACAAGTGATTTGAAAAAAAGTATTACAAGAGAAAGTGTTGACAGTCTTGTTCAATCATTTGATCTTGGTTTTTATATTACAAATGTTACTTCATCGGTAGGAATCTCAACAATTACATTTAATAAGAATCATGGATTAAATGGTATTGTAAATGGAACTATTACTGGTGGATCTGGATATAATTCTGGAACTTTTTATAATGTAAAATTATTAAATGGTGGAAGCAATCCTTCTGCTGGTGGTGTTACTTGGAATGGTGCTACAGCAAAAGTTGTAGTATCTGGGTCTGGGTCAAATAATGTAACTTCTGTAGAGATTATTTCTCCTGGTTCTGGTTATACTACAGATGTATTATATTTTGATCAGACAAAGATTGGTTCTGGAAATGGTGCCGCAAGATTTACTGTAAATGCAACAACGAACGATATTGGAGAAGTAGTACAGATTACTGGATCTGGAACTCAATCAGATTCACATTATCGTATTATTAATATTCCTAGTGCAAATCAAATTTCAATTGCCAATACAATAGGAGATATTGCACCAGTTGAAGGTCAATATTCTTTACTAACTGGACCATCAATTGTTATTTCTTCAGTCTCATACAATTCATCAACTGGAATTAGTACATTTACTACATCATCGCCACATGGGTTACTTAAAGGTAACAAATTTACTGCCATACAAAGTAATGCCACAAATAGAGGATCATACACTGTTCTTAATGTAGATGCTTCAAATACCACAACATTTAGTGCTAAGACAAATGTAAATCTTTCTTCCGTCTTATCTTCAGGATATATTCTTAAGAATGGTCTTGATTCTAATGGTGAGACCTCAGATTCTAATGCAGAAAACTTTGGTTCTAGGCATATTACTTTCTACGATAAGGAAATACTTACTGCAACTTCAGGTATAAGTACAACAGCAACAACAATTTCAGTTTCTAGTTTAGGAGGTTTAGTTTCATTAAGAATTCCACTGGGATCTTACATACAAATTGATAATGAGATCATGAGAGTATCTCAGACTGGAAATACAACAATTAATGTTCTTCGAGGATCTTTAGGAACTCGCCAAGAATCACATAAAATAAATTCATTAATTCGTAAGATTAAACCAATAGCAATTGAATTCCGCAGACCTTCAATTCTTCGTGCTTCAGGACATACATTTGAATATCTTGGATATGGTCCAGGAAATTATTCTACAGCTTTTCCTCAAATTCAGGTAAAAACTATTAGTGAACGTGAATCATTCCTTGTACAAGCGCAAGAAAGAGGATGTGGAAGTGTAACATATAATGGTATTAATAATGCTGGTGATGTATTCAGTGGAAATACAAAGACAAATTCTGGAAGTGGTGAAATTGTCTCTTATGATATTCCAAAACCAACGGTAACTGGAGAAGATCCTTCTACATTAAGTGTTGTATTTGATGAAGTGACAATTAAACAGCGTTTATTAGTTGAAGGTGGAAATTCTGGTAATGTTTTATCTCAATTCGATGGTCCAGTTACATTTAACCAACAAACAAGGTTTAAGGATAATTCTACATTTAATGGAATTCTAAAAATTTCAAATAATACATCATCTACTTCTCCAATAAGAGGATCTTTAGTTATCAATGGTGGTGTAGGAGTTGGTGAAAATTTAAATGTCGGTGGTAGTCTTGCAGTTAGTGGTAATACTACATTAGGTGATACATCATCAGATTCTCTAACCATTAATTCCATTGTTACATCAAATGCACCAGTCACTATTAGAAATATACAGATTGGTGTTTCTGATGCAAATACTATCAATACTGCAAGTGGAAATCTTATTATTGATTCTGCAACTGATATAGTTAATATCAATGCTGAAACTAATATTAATAATACAATTAAAATCACAGGAACATCTACTATTGATGGAATAACAAATATTAATAATGTATTAAATGTTTTTGACGTTATCAACGCTACAACACCGAATGCAGGCACATCAGGTGGTGTAAGAATTAAATCAAATTCTACAACTGGAAATTCTATTCTTCAATTTATAGATTCAACTTTATCATCTGAATTTGCTAATATTACAGCAACTACATCTTCTATCACAATTAATAACACCAGTGGAAATCTCATTATACTTAATGACACTACACAAATTAATGGTGATTTAAATGTAACTGGAGATATTGCTGCATTTTGGACTTCCGATAGAAGATTAAAGAATAATATAAAACAAATTGATAATTCTCTGCAAAAAATTCTTAAGATTAGTGGAAATACCTTTGAGTGGAATGATAAATCAAATAAAACTGGAAATGATGTTGGATTAATAGCACAAGAAATTTATGAGATTTTACCTGAGGCAGTTGTTGAAAGAGATACTGGATACTTGGCTGTTGATTATTATAAAATTATTCCACTTTTAGTTGAATCAATAAAAGAATTATCAAATAAAGTCAATCAACTGCAAGATAAATAATTAAAAAATATTTTAAAATGTCAAATTTTAAAAAATCATTTAATTTTAGAAGTGGAGTTCAAGTTGATAATGATAATTTTATAGTTGATTCACTTGGAAAGGTTGGAATTGGAACATCAAGTCCAACTGAAATTTTAGAAGTATATGGAACAATAAAATCAAATGGTCTTGTTACAACTACATCACTATACTCCAATTCTTCTCAAATTGATTTTTTAACAAATAAATACGGTATAAATTCTAGCGGAATTGTAACAGCATCAGTATTTTATGGTAGTGCAGCTGGATTAACCGATATATATGCAATTGCTGTAGATGGATGGAATATATCTGGAGGAACAATATCAACTGTATTTAATGTTGGAATAGGAACTACAATTCCAGTATATCAATTGCAAATTGGTGAAAATCCAGTAGTAGGTAAAAATGGTGTAGCATTAGACAAATCTGGAAACGTTTACATTAGTGGCATTACAACCATTGGATCATCAAATGTACTAGGATTAAGTACAACAAGAAACCTTCTAGTTACAGGTATATCAACCATTGGATCATCAAATGTACTAGGATTAAGTACAACAAGAAACCTTCTAGTTACAGGCATTACAACTAGTGATTCATCAAATGTACTAGGATTAAGTACAACAAGAAACCTTCTAGTTACAGGTATATCAACTATTGGAGAATCAAATGTACTAGGATTAAGTACAACAAGAAACCTTCTAGTTACAGGTATATCAACTATTGGAGAATCAAATGTACTAGGATTAAGCACAACAAGAGATCTTATAGTTACAGGTATATCATCTGTACTAGGGTTAAGTACAACAAGAGATCTTATAGTTACAGGTATATCAACTATCAATGAACTTGAGATAAATTCGAGTATAAAAAGTTCCGCAGGAAATAGTTTTAGTATTACTGCAGGAATTATATCATCAACACAAAATACAACAAATAATCTTCAAGTTATTAGAAATTCTGCAGCAACTGGTATAGCAACAATTGAAAATTCGTTAAATGTTGGTACTAGTGGTACTGGATTTTATGCAACAAGAACAGGTCTGGTAGGAATTGGTACAAATTCTCCATCATCAACATTACAAATTGTTAAAAATGATGCTGCAAATATTGAAGTAACTAGTAAAACTAATGAAGCAAAAATTGTTATAGGACAATCTGTTGGTGGTGGAAATAGCACTTCTGTATTCAGATTTGGAAATGTTTCAAAAACTTTAGATATTATTAATAATGATACTGGAAGTGTTAATATGTATTTACATTCTGGAAATTCTGGAATTAATACAGGAACATTTTCATGGATTTATGGTCAAACAAATCGATTATTATTATCTTTAACTCATACTGGTCTGTTAGGCGTTGGAATTCAAAATCCGACAAATAATCTTCATGTGGTTGGAACTTCAACTGTAACTAGTGATGCTTTTTTTGGAAATGATGTAACAGTTTCTAGAGATCTTAAAGTTTTAGGTGGTCTCAATGTCAATGGAAATATTAATTTACCTTTCATTGTTAATGAAACAAATTTAAATAATACTTCTGGAGTAACAACTGTATTTGATTTAGAAGTAATAAACAAATTAGATGTAACTAGAAGTGGATCTTATATATACTGCAATAATATAGGTGTAGGAACTAATTTTCCCATCGCAGGAATTGATGCTAGATCAGAATTATTATTAGTCGATAGAGTTGGAATTGGAACTACAACACAATATGAAGAACTAACAACTAATTTTATTTCTGATGTTCATTCTTTTGATAATAATTTATATTTTTCAACAGCAACATTAGTCTTTGATTCAGAATCAAAAATTGGTTTAACGACAACAGAGCCAAGATCTATATTAGATTTTGGAAATGTTGGTAGTTCTTCAACTATTGCAGGTTATATGATTACTCCTTCAATTACAACACTTCATAGGAATAACCTATCGAATTATACTGGAATAGGTGGAACGGTTGAAGGTGCTATTATATACAATTCCACTACAAAAAAACATCAAGGATATGGTAGCACTAATGGTGGGGCAACTTTTGGATGGATTGATCTTTACTAAAAATACAGACAAATGACAGTATCAATTTCAACACTAGGACCGTATTATACATCTGGTTCTATTACTTTTAGTTCTTTAAGAGATAATTTTAGAGGATCTGATTTAGATAATCTACAAATAAAGGCATCAGAACTAATAAGAAATACAAATACATTAGATACAAATCCAATAGTTCCAGATGCAACTGAAAATTTAAGTATTTCATCATCATCTAATTTAAAATTATCACAATTTAGAAATTCTATTAAGTCTTACAATATTACTCAATCTGATACAGATATTAATTTTGATATTACATCTTTAAATTGGAATAATAATTTAAACAAAAATATATTAAAAAGAATTTTTATTAATGGTATTTGTGGTACAAATGCAACTACACAACCAGCAGCAACATTTAATGCTACTGCATATAATTTAACTATAGATGTTTCTGGGGAAATTTATGGTGCTGGTGGACAAGGTGGTAATTCTTCAAGTATATCTGGTGGTTCTGGAGGCAATGCTCTTTTTGTACAATCTTCTGGAGGAAATAATGTAGTTGTCTTTGTAAGATCTACTGCAAAAATATACGGTGGTGGTGGAGGAGGAGAAAAAGGATTGGATGGATCAAGAGGAACAACTGGAAATTGCATAAATTATAGTTATTATGAAAGAACTCAGTGCAGATCTTGTCCCAATTGTAATTCAGGAGATACGAGACTTTTTTGTTTTAACAGAGAGGGGAGATGTCAGAGATTTTATCAAACTAGACGTATTAGATGTCAAGTAACTAATGTTTTTAATGTTATTGGTGGATCTGGTGGTATAGGTGGTAATGGTGGTCCAGGAAGAGGATATAATAACTTTTCCGGTTCTTTGAATGGATCTTTAGGAACTGTGGGACAAACAGGTAGTTGTACAGGATACAATGCAAATGGAAGTCCAATTCCTGGTAATGGACAAAATGGGGAAAATGGTGGTGCTGGAGGAGAATGGGGATTTGATGGTAATAGTACAAATAATACTGCTAGTGGTGGATCATCTGGAAGATCTATTTTTGGATCAAATTATATTGTCCAAGGATCAATTAATTCTTCAACAATTAAAGGTGCATTTAGGTAATAATAAATATTTTTGATTTTATTGATATTTAAACATGAATCAAAAAGAAAGTTATCCATCATTATTTCAACAAACTAAAAATCTGGCTAAATTTTCTTGGAAATTAATCAAATATTTGCAAGAAAAAAGTGAAGATGAAGAAAATAAATCACTTTTAGCACCTGAAGAAGTTTATGAGAAAAGAATGAAAATATGTAAAAAATGCCCTAAGTATGATGAAAAACAAAATAGGTGTATTGAATGTGGATGTTATTTACCGATGAAAGCAAAATTTGCTTTAGATGATTGCCCTCTTAATAAATGGATTATGGATGAAGAAGATTGGGAAAAAGTATTTGACAATATAATAAAAGATATGAACGAATGATTTCAAGTAAAAAATTATTAAATTATAATTTTATGTATCAAAATTTATTTCCAATTACAATTATAGATGATTTTTATCCAAATCCTGATGTAATTCGTAACTTTGCATTATCTCAAGATTATGAGTCAGATCCAGATCGGAATTGGCCTGGAAAAAGAACAAAAGACATAATAGAACTAGACAAAGATTTACATCATTTTTTTGTTAGAACTGTATTGAATGCATTTTATCCAATGGAATATGAATATAATGCAGATTTTGAAACATCATTTCAATTGATTGAATCTCAAGATCCAGATCAATATAGCCCAAAAAATAAAGGATGGATACATCATGATGCAATTCTTTTTGGTGGAGTTGTATATCTCACAAAAGATCCTGAACCAAATACAGGAACTTCAATATATCTTCCCAAAAAAGGTCATTATCAACATAAACAAGATTGGGTAAAAATGAAAGTATCAGATTGTGGGGAAAATGAAGAAATTTCTCTTGAAGAATATAAAAAAGTTATGGATGATCAATATAATTTTTTTGATGAATCTGTAACTGTAGAAAATGTTTATAATAGATGTTTTCTTTTTGGGGGAAATGTTGCACATGCTGCCAAAACTTTTGGAACTAGAACTGGAAAAGATGCACGTTTAACCCAGGTGTTTTTTTGCTACAGTTTAATTTCTAATATGGATACATATCCACTCTGCAGAACTTATACTCCAGGAGGATATAATGCATGATTGAAGATTTAAGCAAAATGATGTTTGAGATAAGTTATTTCCAATTAAATGTAAATGACTGGAATAATAAAAAAATAAAATTATTATCTTTAATGAAAGATAGAAAATTAAATTTTGTAGACTCTAATTATACCACATATAATTACAATATTGATGATGTTGAATTATCTGAAAATGTAAAGATCATTTTAAACGATGAAATAAACCAAATTAAAAATATATTTGGTTTTGATGAGTATTATATTGATAATTCTTGGTTTCAAGAAGAATTAAATGGAATGTTTCATACCATTCACAATCATGGATATGGATTAAGTTGCGTGTGTTATTTGGAATATGATTCAAACTTTCATACTCCAATTACTTTTGTATCCCCTTATCCAGATGTTTTTAGTGGTTTATGTCAATATCATACTCCATCAAATGTTGAGTCTGGAACAATCATATTTTTTCCATCGGTAATAAATCATTTTACAATGCCAAATAAAACTGATGTTTCAAGAAAAATATTATCATTCAACATTAAATCTTAAGGTCTTGACAAGAACTTAAAATGTCATTAGAATACCTTTGTTAAGGATGAAGAAAAATAATATCTTTAAGTTATTAAAGACAGTCAGTAAACTGGCACAAAAGACATTGCAGTGATCATAAATTCCTGCTATTATAATCATATGAATTTCAATTGAAACGAACTTAATTAAGTTCGTTTTTTTATTTGATTATTCTAATTTTTACTTAGGTTTTATTGAAGCAATTATTATGACAATCTACAATCTTCAAAAAAATAAAAAAGTAGGCAATACTCTTCTTTATATGCGTATTGGAGAAAATGCATTGTCATATGCTACAACCGGTTCTAAACCATATAGAACTTATATTGGTCAGACAAATGAGAATAGTGTTGATCGTTTGTATGGTAAGCAATTTTATAAACTCGTAGAACCAAAAAGGAGAATTATCATTGGTAATATAACTGATAAAGATGTTCATCGAGTTCTTGATTGTGAAATTTCAGATTCGCTTGTTCGCAGAATTAATCCTGGTGGTGAACATAATTATGGTTCTGACGAACTTTTTGAGTGGTATGTTCCTATAGAACAAGCATATTCCATTCTACTTAATTGCTGTCGTACTGCTCAGGAAAGAAAGAATAAATCATCCTCAATTCTGAAAGATCAAGTATCTTTTAATTCTCGTCCTTATCAAGAAAAATTTGTCGACAAATTTAATGAAAGTATTGGAAAATACTTTCTACTCGCTATGAAATGTCGTAGTGGAAAGACTTGTTCTTCTTATGCGGCAATGAATAAAAAAGGATACAAATCTGCACTTGTTCTTTGTTTTTATGGATCTCCCATTCAGGGATGGATGGATGATGCAGAAAAATTTAATTTTAATCGTATTCCTGTTTTGGCAGATAATGTAAAAAATCCAACTTGGGATCAACAGGTTGCAAATTATGTTGAAAATAACATTAACTATGCTCTTATTACAACTGCACAATTTTTCACTGATGATAAAAAAAATCTAAATCGTTTGAAAAAAGTTGTAAATCATTTTGATTGTATTGTTCTTGATGAGTGTCATTTTGGTGGAGACTCAAATAGTATTAATAAAATTCTAGATGCTTTTCCTGAAACAGAAAAAGTATTGGAAGTTTCAGCAACTCCATATAAAGCATTTTACCGTTATAGTACGGAAAATATTTTTATTCATTCTTACGCTGATGAACAACGTGCTAAAAAAGAAGGAGAGGAATGGGCACAATCTATGCCTACAATGAAACTTATTACTTACATTTTTGATTGTATACGTGCTCATCAAGTATATAATGGATATACTGCAGATCGTATTGGAAATATTTTAAGTTTGAATGCTCCTCTTGTGCAAAATGCTACTGGTTTTTATGATGAAACTTGTGTAAGGGAACTCATTCGGTCTATTTTCTTCAGAGAAAATCGTACTCGCCATCAGTTTCTTCTTTACTATTCAAAGCATATTGTAGCATCTCTTCCAAGTAATTTTTCTTGTGTTCTATTTGCAAAACTATTGGAAGAGATGAATATTGAATATAAACCTTTGGTAATTAATGATGGTAAAACAGAACCAAGAGATATTATCAATCATTGCAAAAAACATGACAAGACAATTTGTTTAACTTATAAAGGAAATGTATGTGGAGTAACTAATCCTTATTGGGATACTGCGATTTTTCTTCATGATTATCCTTCAGCTGAAGATTGGATTCAATTTGCATCTCGTGCTGGTTCAGTGAAAAATCGTAACTTTTTCACTGTTATTGATCTTTCTCCAAATCGTGCAATCTCTTCTCTTTATCAAATGTTTGCAGAATCTGATATTGATGAGGAACCTATTCAAAATATTATTCAGCAAATGATCGACTTCATTGATATGAATAATTTTTATGATGGTTGCCGCAAATGGACTCAGGAGGAAATTGTAGAGGCAATTGCAAAAACACCAGATGCTCTAGAGCAAACTATGCGTTCTTTACCAGTGAATGTTGATTTAACTGATGAAAAAACAATTGATAATATCAAAAAAATTCTTGTAGATATTTCTGCAAATACATCATCTTTATCTCGAGAAGAAATTCAAATTTCGGATAATTCAACATTTAATAAGTCAAATAAAATTATCACAAGGCAAACTTTAAGTAATATTAAAAAGGAAAATAAAGACCTTTTGAAAAAAATAGAAAACATTAAAAATTTAATTGTAAATTTAGTTTTTATTTCTGAACTTGATGGGTATCATGTAGATAATTTTAGATCTCTTCTAAAGTCTGATAATTTAACTGAAATTTTGGAAATTAGTGCTGATGAACTCAAATCTTTAATATGCGATTGTAAAATTTTTGGACCTAATTCCGAACGTGTATTGAATGCAAAACTTTCTGAAGTCAGTTTAATTATTCGCAATACTTTATCTAGTTCTAAAACTGGTGTAGACTGCGATAATATGATGCTTCTGGTTGATAAACTTTTTCACGCTCAGCAGCATCGACCAATTCCTTCATTTTTAATTTCTGAATTCTATGAATCCCTCAATGAGCAATTTTCTTACTAATTCAAATTATTTGTTGATTGATGCAGGTTGCAAATTTGCTCTTTATTTAATTAAAAATGGAGTTCCTACAAAGAATATAACTATTTGGGAGGAAACAGAAAAATATTATATTTTTGCAAAAAAATTACAAAAACTTTTTAATTTTAATCTTGTAAAGGATAAACCTATGATTAAATTTGATATTACAGTATCTAATCCACCATATTCATTGAATTCACATAATACGGGTAGTAGTTCATATGAAGAATTTGTGAATAAACAATATGAACTTACTAAAGATGGTGGATATATGATTGCGGTTCATCCTCCAGGATTGAGAAAACCAAATAATTCTTCACGTAATCTTTTAATTGATAATCAAGTTCAAAAACTTTCCATTCATTCTTCACAAGAAGGGAAAAAAACCTTTAATGCAGGAACTCCTTATGATTGGTATATTCTTCAAAAAACAGAAAGAATTAATCCGACAAAAGTAAGATTTGAAGGTTCATCTGATTGGGTAAGTATCGATCTTCGTGATTATCCTTTTATTCCAAATCATAGTTTTGATATTTTGCAGAAATATCTCAATACTGATAAATCTATTCCAAGATTAAATCCTAAAATTGGAAAAGCTTGGCGGCATATTTCTCGCTCAAAAACATACGATCCACTTGTCCCCTTTGAGGGTTCTTTTGCAAGTATCAATAAAACAACTGCTACTGGAGAACTAAATCTATGCTATAATAAAACACAAGAACCAGAAACAAATTTAAAAAAAGTTGTATTTCGGGAAGGTGGAAACTTTTATCCTTATTATGACGATGGTGTATATGGAGTTTCTGATAATTGCATGTTTATTGTTGTAGATTCAAAAGAAGAAGCAGATGATATTATTGAATATCTAAATTCAGAGGAAGCAGATACTTACCGTAAGGCATGTCAAATTAGTGGGGGATTCCGTACAGTATGTGATATGTTAAAAGTCATTCCAAATCCTTACTATGTCAAAAAATCAAATAAAAATTAAGAATATAGGTTCTGAAATTGAAAGAACCAAAGATAGAATTGATAATACTGGTGAAGTTTTTACTCCACCAAAACTTGTCAATGAAATGTTAAATGAAATGCCAGAAAAATTGTTAAAGGATTCAAATTCCAAATTTTTGGATCTATGTGCTGGGTCTGGTAATTTTGCTATAAGATTGAAAGAACTTTTATGTCAATATCATAATGAAGATTATGTTTTAAATAACATGATATACGTAATAGAATATCAAAAAGATAATCATAAAGAATTATGTGAACGTCTTGGTGTATCTGTAAATCATCCACATTATGTTTGTGCAAATGCTTTAACATATCACTATCAATTTGATGGAACTCCATCGGAGGTGACACTAGACCAGTTTTTCTAGTGGCACAGTCCTTTTGATTTTGTCCAGTCTTTGCCCTATAATATGTTTATTGAAATTGATTGGAAATGCTTCAACTTCGCCCCCATCAGCAGCGTGGTCTTGATGCTATGGAAAAGCATCAACGTGGTCAACTGATTATGCCGACTGGTGCTGGTAAGACCAACGTTGCTATTTTTGATGCAATTCGTGAGTTTACTTCTCAAACTCCTAAGACAATTGTAGTTGTTTGTCCGAGAATTCTTCTTGCCGAGCAGTTGTCCAGTGAGTTTCTTGAGTTTATCACTAATGCTCATGTACTGCATGTTCATAGTGGTGAGACTCATCACTTCAGCAGCACTCGTCCCAATGTGATTCGTACTTGGGTTGATGCCAACAAGGGACACAAACTCATCTTCACCACTTATAATTCTCTTTCCCGCCTCAAACTGGCGGAGATTGATGTTGACACGATTTACTTTGATGAAGCACACAATTCTGTTCAACGTAATTTCTTCCCTGCCACCGAGTATTTCGCTACTTCTTCTAACCGCTGCTATTTCTTCACTGCTACTCCTAAGCATTCTGCCACTATTTCCAAACCTGGCATGAATGATTCTGCCATTTATGGGCAGGTAATTTGTAACGTTCCTGCTCCTGAACTGGTAGATGGTGGTTTTATTGTGCCTCCTAAGGTTGTAGTTCAGCAGTTTGATATGGTTGGTAAAGGTCAGATTGTTGCTGATGTGGATTGTGAGAATATGATTGCAACTATTGATGATCAGGAGGTTTTTAAGGTTTTGATCTGCGCCAAGGCAACCAAACAGATCATGAATTTGGTTTCTCAGACTGACTTCTGTAAGCAACTGGAAGACCGTGGTTTTTCTTGGATGTATATTACTTCTAAAACTGGCGCCATTATTGATGGTCAAAAAGTTAATCGTGAAGCGTTCTTTGACACTCTTTCTGCTTGGGGTAAAGATGACAACAAAAAGTTTGTCGTTCTTCACCATAGTATTCTGAGTGAAGGCATCAACGTGTCTGGTCTGGAAGCAGTCCTGTTCATGCGATCCATGGATTACATTGGTATCTCTCAGACCATTGGGAGGGTAATCCGCCTGCACAAGGACGATGCTGCTGCCCTGCAACGCGGTGAGATCGCTCCTGGTGCCCTTGGAGACTACACCAAGTCTTTTGGACTGGTCTGTATCCCCGTCTACTCTTCAGTGGGCGTGAGCACCGCCAAGAAGGTTCAGGCAGTGGTAGACACTGTGTTTGAGCAAGGTCAACCTGCCATCAGCGTTGTCAAACGCTGATTTTTCTGCTATACTACCTACACCCAAGGAGGAATCCCCCAATGCGATGCAAAGTTCAACTCTACGTTGCTGGTAAAGTTTTTGATGAAATTGTAGAGGCAAGAAATTATGATGATGCAAAACAAACTGCACTTGCCCGCAATCCTAGTGCTAAAGTGATTAGTGTTACTGCAATATTTGGATGAATATTCAAAATAAAAATCTCCTGAATCCTATTCCAGGGGATCCAAATGGTTATGTATCTAAAGATGAAATGTGGGCAGCAGTTCCTTTTGGGAATAAGTTTGTAATTATTCACAATGGATATCAGGTACATACTGCAAATAATTACAAGACTGCCAGGTCTTACATTTCAAAGCACAGTAAAGCAACTGCTAAAAAAGCATCTTCCACTCTTGAAAGTTTTCTAAAATGAAGAAAGCACTTCTTATTCCAATTATTCTTTTGTTTAGCACACCTGCTTTTGCAGAAAATATGATGATTCGTGTTAATGTTAATCGCGTTTGTGCTAAAATTGTAGGAATTCCTTACGCATCTGATAGTTTTTCAGATGCAGAATGGCAAAAATTTAAGAATTGTGTTCGCTTTATGAGGCAATTTGATGGTATTGAATAGTTTTTCTTGCACATCTAATGCTCCTTATGATAAGCACGACTATGAAATCGTGCTGAAAAATCATAAAAAGGTATTTTTTGACAACTGGGAGGACGCTCAGGGGTATTGGTGGCAAAAC
>JACCDO010465915.1_pt1 | contig 16761 bp, 20 predicted proteins | sample 7446101 | NCBI WGS metagenome assembly JACCDO01 (sample SAMN15323440, study PRJNA562643) | freshwater metagenome | isolation source: river surface water | place: USA:Blue River Watershed | collected 2017-08-16 | reverse complement strand
CGCAGACTCCACTCTCTCTTCAAGATGTTCAGGGACACGAGATCATCGTCCCTGCGGACAAGATTGGTTACGTCGAAATCGGCGAGCCAGCTGAACGCCGCGTCGGTTTCGGCGTTGTGTAAGTGAGTCTGACTTTCGCATATCTTCCTCTTCGTAAGGAAACAATTACAGCTCTAGAAGAGCATGGATTTACATCTCCGTTTCCCATCCAAGAGATGGTTATGCCCATTGCACTTGCAGATGGCGATGTAATCGGCCAAGCCAAGACCGGAACAGGTAAGACCCTTGCCTTTGGTATTCCTGTTATTGAACGCGTCATCGCTCCCAATGATTCTGATTGGGCTCAGCTTCCTAATCAAGGCAAGCCGCAAGTTCTTATCGTGGTTCCAACGCGCGAACTCTGCGTACAAGTCACTAAAGATATTGAAGAACTCTCCTTTAATCGCGGCATCCGCACGTTAGCTGTCTATGGTGGACGAGCATTTGAGCCACAAATCGAGGCGCTCAATAACGGCGTTGAAATCGTTGTGGGTACACCAGGTCGCCTCCTTGATCTCTACCGCCAAGGACAGCTCACTCTTAAATTTGTTTCGCGCGTTGTGCTTGATGAAGCAGATGAAATGCTCGATCTTGGCTTCTTGCCAGATGTAGAAAAGATTTTTACAAGCACTCCTGCACGTCAGCAAACCATGCTCTTTTCAGCAACGATGCCGGGCGACATCATCGCGCTTGCTCGTCGCTTCATGAATCAACCGGTGCATATCCGTACTCAAGATAATGAAGATGAAGGCGCAGTAGTTTCACGTATTGAGCAACATGTAGTTCGCGCACACGCGATGGATAAAATTGAAATGCTTGCTCGAATACTCCAGGCCGATGGTCGTGGTCCAACGATTGTCTTCTGTCGCACAAAGCGCACAGCACAGAAAACATCCGACGATCTCATCGAACGCGGATTCCGCGCAGCAACAATTCACGGAGACCTCGGTCAATCAGCTCGCGAAAAGGCGCTCAACGACTTTAAGGCTGGCAAATCAGATGTGCTTATCGCCACCGATGTCGCTGCTCGCGGTATCGATATTGATGGAATTACCCACGTCATTAACTACCAGTGCCCTGAAGATGAGAAGACCTACGTTCACCGTATTGGTCGTACTGCTCGTGCGGGTGCACATGGAATCGCTGTCACCTTTGTTGATTGGGATGAACTTGCTCGTTGGAAGATGATTGATACTGCACTCGTTCTTGGACTTCCAGAACCTGTCGAGACTTATTCATCCTCTGAACACCTCTATGAGATGCTTAATATTCCTGCAGGATCAACGGGCAGAATGACAAAGGCGCGTGCACCTCAATCGGATAAACCGCAATCAGATAGAAAATCAGTGGATCGTTCGAGATCTGAGAAGCCAGTTGAGGCCAAGAAGCCTGCGGCAGAACGTGTGAAGCGCGAACGCACTCGCACCAAGCGAATCTCTGAGTAGTAACTCTTAGTTTGCAGCAAATGTTTTAATTGCATTTGCCAGCATCTGTACTGCAATTGCAGCAAGTAGAAGGCCAGCAATGCTTGCAAGAAGTGTGACGCCAGAATCCTTAATGACGCTCACAATCTTTGTTGATGCCATGAGGACAGTTCCGATAATCAGGTGCACAGCAAGGATGGCAATTATCAGACCAAGGATTTGAGTATTGGTATCTGCCTTCTGCACATAAATCATTGTGGCGACAATGGCGCCAGGACCTGCCAAAAGTGGAGTTCCCAGTGGAACCATCCCAATGTTCTTGCTGGAACTTTCAGTACCTGCGTTTTTATTTCCAGTCAGAAGTTGAAGCGCAACGTAGAGCAGAAGTAATCCACCTGCAGCTTGTAACGCCTCGATAGAGACATTCATGTAATCCAAAATGAATTGGCCAAAGAGCGCAAAGCTTGCGATTACGAAGAGCGAAACACCTGCCGCTTGCCAAGCAAGGCGAACTCTTTCGCGCGGGCTCTTATCACCCACGAGTCCCAAGAAAATTGGAGTTGCACCCGGTGGGTCCATAATGACAAAGAGAGTGACGAAGGCTTGGGTGGCGAAAGTTACTGCTCCAAGTGAATTCATTTCTTAACAACCCTTCGCGCATCTGCAAGTGACTCTAACTGTTCCCATTGTGCCTGATGTGTTGTGTTTTCTGCCAACCCATTAAGTTTTCCGGTTCCGTGGTAATCACTTGAGCCTGTTATGACAAGTGAGAGTTCATGAGCGATCGTGGTCAAAGTCTCTTGTTCTTGTGCATTTTGATCGCGATGATGAACTTCGATTCCATTAAGACCAGCTGCCACCAAATCCGAAAAGGTGGATGCGGTAATTATTTGACCACGACGAGAAGCAAATGGGTGCGCAATAACTGCGACTCCCCCAGCTCTGCGAATAGCGCCAATTGCATCAGCAGGTGTTGGTGCTGCATGTGTAACGTAATATTTAGAATCGTTATTGAGTAAATCCAAGAATGCTTCGTCGCGGCTTGCCACAACTCCATTAGCAACCAGCGCATCGGCAAGGTGAGGACGTCCTACGGTGGCGCCTTCTGGCGCTGCTCGATAGACATCATCAAGTGAAATATTGATGCCATCTGCACTGAGAAGTTCGACCATCTTGCGCATACGAGGCACACGGGTATCGCGAGAATCTGCCAACATCTGTTGCATCTGCTCATTCTCGCCATCAAAGAGAAGTCCGAGCATGTGAACGCTAATTCCATCGGTTGTAAGGCACGATATTTCTGCGCCGAGAACCAGCTCTATCTGGGGTTGAATCGCAGTGACTGCTTCTGACCATCCCGCAGTGGTGTCATGGTCAGTGATGGCAAGAGTTGTGATGCCTGCAGCTAAAGCTTTTTTCACCAGAGCAAATGGCGTATCAGTGCCATCGCTGCAAGTGGTGTGTGTATGAAGATCAATCATTTTTCTGTTCCGACATTTTCAGGGCGAGTGCGAAGTACAACGAGAATACAACCAGTAAGAATCAGAATAACTCCCGGAATAATGGAAATAGTTGGCTGCTTACCAATCTTAAATATCAGCGCAACAAGTGCGGCAACAGGGACTTCGAAGAAGACAATCATTGATACAACGGCAGGTGATACCCGCTTGAGGGTGATGTTAAACATTGTGTGGCCAAGAATCTGTGCGCCAAGAATGAGCCCAAGCAGAATCCACCACTCACGTGCAACAAAGCCAACAATCTCATAGCCTGAAAAGAGAGCCATAGGGAGAGCAGTTGCAGCACAAATAAAGTAGCAAATAGTTGTGTAAGAAGTTGTTGCCAGAGTTTGTTGTGCTCGCGAACCAATCAACATATATGCAGCGGCAAGCGCTCCTGAAATAAGGGCTGCAAGATCGCCTATAAAAGAGCGTCGATCCAGATGTAAATCGATTCCTGTAACAAGAAGTACGCCAGAAAAACTAATCAACATTCCAAACCATGCTTTGGTTGGAATATGGCCTCCAGTGAGTTTTACAAAGAAAGCGGCAAAGATTGGTTGTGTTGCAACAATTGCTGTTCCAGCAGTAACGCTGGTCATTCGCATCGATAGGAAGAATCCAACGAAGTGAACTGCGAGTACGACACCAGCCAATATCGCCCACTTCACGCCAGTCCGATCGAGCTTATGGCGAAGTGCAAAAGGAAGGGTCATCAAGGATCCACCGAGATTGCGCCAGAAAATCAATGTCGGGACCGGCATAGCGCTCAGCGCAATCAGCGGACCTGATGAACCAATCCCGAATATCCCGATTACCAGGCGAATGAGGTCAGGCCGTGCGGGCAGTTCAGTGTGATTATGAACCGTAGCTTTCTGGGTCTCTGACATTAGGCAAACCTAGCCGATACCTCAACGGTTACTCTTATCCCATGAGCGGAAATAACATCAATCGCATATTTCTCGCCCGTCTTGCTGGAACTGCAGTCTTTGACCCAAATGGGGATCCGGTTGGCAAGGTGCGCGATGCTGTCGCGACCCTTCGTTCTAACAACCAATCTCCTCGCATCCTTGGTCTCGTCGTCGAGGTGCCGCTACGTCGTCGCGTCTTTGTACCAATTACCCGTGTGACTTCTATCGAATCCGGCGCAGTAGTTATCACCGGACTTCTTAATATGCGCCGTTTTGAAACTCGCGCTGGTGAGATGTTGGTACTAGGAGATTTGCTTGATCGAACAATCTCGCTGATTGAAAATGGCGAAAGTGTTCTTGTCGAAGATATGGGCATGGAACAGAATCGAACTGGTGATTGGCTCATTACTCGTGTGCACATCATGCGCAAAGGTCGCGGAATCCGTCGTAAAGGTGCGACATCAACTGTGGCATGGGAAGAAGTCACCGGCTTTGCTCAACATGAAAGTAACCAAGGTGTTTCAAACCTTCTCTCTACTTTAAGCAATCTACGCGCCGCAGATTTAGCTGCTGTTATTCAAGACCTTGCTCCAAAACGTCGCGTTGAAGTTGCTCGTGCACTTGATGACGAACGCCTCGCTGATGTTCTTGAAGAGATGGATGAATCCGAACGCGTTGCCCTTTTGGCTGAACTCGAAGGCGAACGCGCTGCTGACATTCTTGAAGAGATGGATCCTGATGATGCTGCCGACTTGCTCCGCGAAATTGGCGAAGAACGCGCACAAGAGCTCATTGAATTGATGGATCCTGAAGATGCCGAGGATGTTCTACGTCTGATGACCTATGAAGATTATTCAGCCGGTGGAATGATGACGACTGAGCCCATCGTGATGTCTGCTGATTACACCGTTGCCGATGCACTTGCTGCTGTGCGACAGAGCGAGATTTCTCCTGCGCTTGCTTCTCAAGTATTTATCGCCCGCCAACCACTTGAAACTCCAACCGGTCGTTTCATCGGAATGGTGCATTACCAACGCCTCTTGCGCGAACCACCTTCAACGCTGTTGGGTTCAATCGTCGATACCAATACGCAGGGCGTTAATCCCGACGCATCACTGCATGCTGTTTCGTCATACTTAGCTAGTTATAACTTGCTCTCATTGCCAGTTATCGATGCCAATGACCGCCTTCTTGGTGCGGTAACCGTCGATGACGTGCTCGATCACTTGTTGCCTACAAACTGGCGCCACGATCACAGAGATTCAGCAGCGACAACCGCTGCACTCGAGAGCATAGATACGAATTTCGCCGAGGAGGTGTAACGATGGCACGCAACTTTGGTTTGGATACACCTCGTGAAACTCGTCGTTCACTTCGTGGAAATATCGACCCAGAAACTTTTGGTCGTCTTTCAGAGCGCTTTGCGCGTTTCTTAGGTACTGCTCGCTTCTTGGTTTATATGACTGCATTTGTACTCTTCTGGGTGCTATGGAATTCACTTGCTCCACAGAACGTGCGCTTTGATGAGTATCCATTTATCTTCTTGACTGTGATTCTCTCGCTTCAGGCTTCTTATCCTGCACCGCTCATCTTGCTTGCACAGAATCGTCAGGCAGACCGTGACCGCATTGCACTCAATGAAGATCGCGCTCAAAATGCACGAAGCATTGCCGATACCGAATACCTCACTCGCGAACTAGCAAGTCTACGCATCGCACTCAATGATGTAGCTACACGTGATTATTTACGTAATGAACTTGGCGATCTTGCAAAAGAGATTGTTGAAGAGTTACGCAAGCCCGAGTCTGACGCCAAGTAAAGACTTTTCGCGCACAATTAACTGAGACACAATTGCTTCAATCGCCTTTGCACTTGGGCTATCAGGTGCTGAAACCACAACAGGTGCTCCTGCATCTCCACCTTCGCGAAGGTCTGGGCTAAATGGAATCTTTCCAAGTAGCGGAACATCTGCGCCCACTAATTGTGAAAGACGTCGAGAAGTTTCTTCTCCACCGCCTTCGCCAAAGAGCGATGTGAGCTCGCCACATTTTGCACATGGGTAAGCGGACATATTTTCAATGACACCAATAACTCTTTGATGAATTTGATGTGCAATGCGGCCGGCACGCTCTGCAACCTCTGCTGCAGCTACTTGTGGTGTAGTCACCACCACTATTTCTGATGATGGAACAAGTTGCCCCAAGGAGATTGCAAGATCGCCAGTTCCGGGTGGCAGGTCGATATAGAGAAGGTCAAGGTCTCCCCAATAAGCATCTGATAACAACTGTTCGAGCACTCGGTGCAGCAATGGCCCGCGATAAGCAATTGCATCAGAGCGCTCAGGCTTAAACATCTCCATCGAAACTGTCTTCACTCCGAATGATTCGAGCGGAATAAACATCTGATCAATCGCTGTGGGGCGTTGGCCGATGAGCCCCATCAAGCGAGGAATCGAGTGACCATAGACATCGGCGTCAAGGATTCCAACGCGCAAGCCTTTCTGGGCTGATGCAACTGCGAGGTTAGCTGTGAGTGAAGACTTTCCTACTCCGCCTTTACCTGATGCAATACCAATCACTCGAGTGAGTGAATCTTTCTGTGCGAAGGAGATAAAACTTTCGCGACCATTACGTAAAAGTTTCTTAATATTTGCGCGCTGCTCTTCATCCATTACACCGAATGTGATTTCTACAGCGGAGATTCCTTCAACTGCAAGAACTGCAGAATCAATATCTTTCTGGAGTCGATCCTTCATCGGGCAACCTGAAATTGTTAAGAGAATTTCTAGCTGCGCTGTTGTGCCCTTAACTTCGACAGACTTCACCATTCCAAGTTCTGGAAGTGCGCGGTGGAGTTCGGGATCTTGAACGGTGGCTAGCGCTGCATGAATTAATTCAGTAGTTGTCATAGAAGATCGGGGTCAATCTTGCCGCGTCGCTTTGGCGTCGATGGCGCGTTATCTTCATCGAGAACGCTAGAAAGTTGTTTCTGGATAAATGTTTTTGGATTGAGATCTGTCGGTTTGAGATCTTCAAAGCCAGGACCGAGGTTATCTTTGAGTTCATTGGTGGCATTTGTGGCCATCTCGCGAACTTTCTTCACAAACTTTGCAGCATCGACTGCAAAGTTTGGCAATCGATCAGGGCCGATGAGGATCATCGCAAGAACTGCAAGGCCAGCTAATTCGCCAGCACCGAAATCAAAGAACATAGTGGCGCAACCTTACTCTTCTACTTCGCAGCCGTCAGCGTCATAGTTACGGTCTTGACTTCAGCACCGCGCTTAAATGTGACCTCGATGGAATCTCCAACATTTCGAGCTCTGATTGCAACAATCAACTCTTCGGGGGATGTAATCGCGCGTCCATCGATGGAAGTAATGATGTCGCCAGCCTTCATCCCGGCTTTAGCTGCTGGTCCACCTGTCAGAATTGCCTTTGCATTCTTCGCAATCAGCGCACCATCGCCTGAATAATTCATATCTACAGAGATTCCCATAACCGGGTAAGTCGCCTTACCGTTCTTGATGAGTTGATCTGCTGTCTTTCGAGCTTGATTGATGGGGATCGCAAATCCCAATCCGATTGAACCTGTCTGCGAATTAAAGTTAGAACCAAGAGATGCGATTGCAGAATTGACCCCAATAACAGCTCCGGTTGCATCAACAAGTGGTCCACCTGAGTTACCCGGGTTAATTGCTGCATCGGTTTGAAGTGCATTGATAAATGAATTCTCTTCAGCTGATTCACCGGCCGTAACGGCTCGATCTTTTGCGCTGATGATGCCAAGTGTCACTGTTCCGGTTAAACCCAAGGGAGAACCGATTGCAATGACTGAATCGCCAACTGCAACCTTGTCGCTATCTCCAAATTGAAGCGCCTTCAGTGAAGCGCCAACAATTCTCAGCACTGCTAAATCGTATGAACTATCTCTTCCAACTACCTTTGCATCATAGGAAGATCCATCGTTGAGTCGCACAGTGATGTCGCCACCGCTTGTCACTGATGCTGCGATGACGTGGTTATTGGTAAGAATGTAACCGCTGCTATCAATGACAAAGCCTGAACCTGTGGCGCCACCATCGGATGATTGAGCCTCGATGGAGACCACTGACGGAAGTACGCGTTGCGCGATCTCCGCCACAGATCCAACCGGACGTTCGATAGTAGAAGTTGATCGCACTAAATTAACTGAATGTCCAAAAAGTGAGCCTGAAGAAGAGGCACCGAATGCCCCTGCAACTACTCCGACGATGATGGCGAAGACAATTGCAGAGCGAATTGAGATCTTCCTGCCAAGACCACGATTACTGGGTGCAACCCACCAAGGACCACCTGCATTGATGCTCATAGTTTTATTCTGCTACAACTTGGTCGCGAGCAATAATCCATCGCCCGTTGGGATGAGCGTGCTCACCCATGATTCAGTATCGGCTTTAATCAATTTCCCAGCTTCGCGAAGTGCAATCGTTTTGGGGTCACGTTGAGCGGGATCTTGAACTTTTGATCCGCCATAAAAATTATCGATAACAAAGACTCCTCCGCTTCGAAGGATGCGATGTGCCTCTGAAATCGCAAAGGATAGGTCTTCAGGATTATGGCGATACACGACGAGGTCGTATGCGCGATCAGTCAATTTGGTCATTACATCCATAACAGAATTAGTGATGAAGCGGTATCGCGATTGGGCAATTTCTGCATCAGCCATTGCAAGCTTTGCAATAGCAGTATGTTCCATTTCGTCATCAATCGAAGTCAGTGTTCCGCTAGCAATCATGCCTTCGAGAATCCAGAGTGAACCAACGCCTGATCCTGTGCCGATTTCGACGACTGATTGTGCGTTGAGCTGATGCGCCAGATGGCGAAGGTAGGCACCTGTTCCTTGAGATGCATCGATTGCGCCAAGTTCATGGCCGCGGGCTCGCGCTGCAATCTTTACCGCATCTTCTGCAATAAAGGACTCTGCATAAGAATGCGGGGTTTGGTTCATGAGAGAGACAATATCCAATCGATGAAGAATCGCACCCCGAAACCGGTTCCGCCCTTAGCGTTTTCCCCGGTATCAGTTTCACTTCGGCCAGTCCCAGCAATATCGAGGTGAATCCAACGTGAATCACCAACAAAGTGCTCGAGATAGAGCGCAGCTGTTACCGAACCTGCTGAGTAGTCGCCCTTATCGGCAGCATGGTTGAGATCTGCAACATCGCTTTCGAGAGAATCTTGGTAATCATCGACAAGTGGCATATGCCAGACACGTTCACCAGAAGTTTCACCGACTGCAACGAGTTCTTTAGCTAACTTTTCATCTCGGGTGTAAAGCGCTGCATATTGACGACCGAGTCCAAGAGTTGCCGACCCAGTAAGAGTTGCAATGTCAAAGAGATAATCAGGATCTAGATTTTCTACAGCGTATGCCAGGCCATCGGCAAGTACTAGGCGACCTTCGGCATCGGTATTAATGATCTCGACAGTGGTACCACCGTATTGTGTGATGACATCCGAAGGTCGTTGTGATGTTCCTGAAAGTGCATTTTCTGCGCACATCATAAGAACAGTCACTTTTACTTGTGGCTGTAAATCCGGAAGCGCGCTAATAGTTGCAAGTGCAGCCGCAGCACCTGCCATATCGCTCTTCATCGCTGTCATGAATTCATACGGGCGCTTGAGTGAGACTCCACCTGTATCGAAGGTAATTCCTTTTCCGACAATCACAATATGAGGAAGTGCTGCTGCACTTCGCGACTTACCTTTTGGAATGTAGGTGAGTTCAATAAAACGAGGTCCTGGCTTAGGAGATGAATTACCTACTGCTCGGAGTCCACCAAACTTTGCTAGTTCTTTACCTGCAAGAACTGAAATTGCTAAACCTTTTTCATCGGCGATTTTCTTTGCTTCTTGAGCCAACCAGAGTGGATTCTTGATATTTGATGGCGTATGAATGAGATCGCGAGCCGTGTACAGCGCACGCGCGATAACGCCTGCTTCTGCCACTGCTGCTGCATCTTTCGTTGCGAGCGCAATCGTTGCGATTTCGGCTGGCTTTCCTGTCTTGAGATTCCAGGTGTAAGCACCGAGAAGAATTGAAACGCCGTGTGCGCGAATTTCAAGTCGTGAATCCGCAATGAGTGAGATGACTTCGATTGCCTTGCCCCGAACTTTGCGACCAACAGCTGCTCCTGCGGCACGAAGAGCTGAGAGGGAAGCGTCGCCAACACCGACTACATAGAGACGATCAATTGAGGAATCTTTATGAAGGACTGGGATTTCAAAGATTTCGCCAGCTTTACCTGAAGGTTGGAAGAAGGCAATTTCATCAACAAGGGTGATCTCAAAGTATTTTTCTAGAGCAGAGATCAGGCGAGAGTTTCCGACGAGCTCAATTTTATCTTCGTTATTTTTTGTGAAGCCCAACGCGAGAATATCCGCGCTGGCTAGGGCCTCAATTTCAGGCGCAACAGTGTGAAGAATTTTTCTAAATCCGCTCTACTTTTTGATAAGAGCAACAGCGGCTTCAAGAGCTGCGCTGAGGTTATTTGCTTCCTGTGGGTTGAGTTCAACCACGAGGCGCCCGCCGCCTTCGAGAGGAATTCGCATGACGAGTGAACGTGCTTCCTTAGTTACTTCCATTGGTCCATCACCAGTACGGGGTTTCATAGCTGCCATGGTGGGGACTCCTTGTTTACTTCGGGCGGGGAAACTTTCGGATGGAAAGTCGTAGGGAGAAGTATCTCGCAGATTGAGCCGTGGGTGAAATCGGCAAAAGGGCGATTAGAGCCCCAATTCCGCCTTGATTCGCGCCTTTCCGGACTCGATAACGGCGATAACAGCGCGATCGGGGACGGAGAGAAGGGATGCAATTTCAGTACTCGATTTCGAGCGAAGGTAATGCAAGGTCAAGATGATGCGCTCTTCTTCGGGGAGGGAAGCGAGCAACTCCGCAAGGGTTTTTGGATTGCTAGAGCTGCTCATAGGAATAGAGGTTACTCGCTTGATTCTTCTAGATTCATCAAGATTCCTAATAAATCCAAGGAAAGGGGTGACTTAGGTAAAAGATCGAGAGAAACGTGCGAGAGATATACGTACGCCTACATAGAGAAATGGAGCAATCAGCAAGAAGACCGCTTTGGGGGCGATGATCGTTTCCGACCAGTCAAAGCGAGTTGTCGAATCGCTGACACGTGTCAGTTGAAAAGATCCACTCCCCTTGAGAACTTTCCCGACATGTTCAACATCGCATAGTTGAGGTGGCTGCCACTGTGTCACAACCATTAAGTCGAGAAGACCAATAAATTTAAAACGGGGATAAAGAAAATAGAGCGGTCCAGTAAATGCAGCGATAGAAGTTCCAACACCTTCAATTTGATCTGATGTTACCCACACTTTTGTTTGAAGCATCCAGTCGCCCTGCGATTTCCAATCTGCAATCTTCTTCCACACATCTACCTGCGGTGCAGGAATAGTCAAACTTATTGAGAGCGTATTACTTGCCATATTTATTTCTTGCCATGTGCAATCGCAATAGCTTCTTCAACTGTTGTGGTCCAGTGCAATAAATCGCGCATTCCTGGTTTAACAAAATTCTCGTTCTCAAGGTGTTCAACGAGTGCATGTAATGGTTGATAGACACCATAGGGATCGAGGATGATGACCGGCTTATCGTGGAACTTGAGATAGCGACCTACCCAAATTTCAAAGAGTTCTTCTAGTGTGCCAAGTCCTCCAGGGAGGGTGATAAATGCATCGGAAAGGTCTTCGATCTTCGCTTTTCGGGTACGCATGGAATCGACCACGATGAGTTCATCGCTGTCGTGATCTGCAAATTCAATATCTACCAATTTCTGCGGAATGATTCCGATAGTGCGTCCACCAATGCTGCGCGCTCCTTGCGAAATCGCGCCCATTGCAGAGATATGTCCTCCACCTGAAACTAATTCGGCGCCGCTGCGAGCTATTCCGGCGCCGAGTTCAAAAGCCAAGTCGATAAATTTGCTATCGATTGTGGGTGATGACGAACAGAAAACGGCGATGCGCATGTGGGACAGAATAGGGGTTAGGCTTAGAACATGTCTTCTTTAGCTCACGGCCATGGAATCGCAACTCTGGCAGGTTCAACAGTTCTCGATGTGTGGTTCCCATCCCCTGCTCTAGGTGCACTTACTGGCACTCCTGATGCTTCACTTTCTGCGATGGTCGGAAGCGATGATGTTCGTGGAGTCACTCGCGAATTAGTTTCAATCGAAATCGATCTCACTGTTGCACCTGCTGATGCAAAAGATGCATATCTTCGCTTGCATCTACTTTCTCATCGTCTCGTAAAGCCTCATGGACAAGTCCTCGATGGAATTTTTGGTCTGCTTGCAAATGTTGTGTGGACCTCAGCTGGCCCATGCGCAGTTGATGGCTTTGAAGTTACCCGAGCGAAGCTCAAGGCAAAGCATGGACATGTCTCCATCTTTGGAGTCGATAAGTTCCCGCGAATGGTCGATTACGTAATTCCATCAGGAGTCCGTATCGCAGATGCTGATCGTGTTCGACTTGGCGCTTATCTCTCTTCTGGAACAACTGTCATGCATGAAGGCTTTATTAACTTTAACGCCGGAACACTTGGAACTTCTATGGTTGAAGGTCGCATCTCAGCAGGCGTGGTTGTTGGAGATGGAACCGATGTTGGCGGCGGAGCATCCATTATGGGAACTCTCAGCGGTGGTGGAAAAGAAGTTATTTCAGTTGGCGAGAAGTGCCTCCTTGGCGCTAACTCAGGACTTGGAATTTCACTAGGTGATAATTGCGTGATTGAGGCAGGTACTTACATCACTGCCGCTGCGAAGGTGAAACTTCCTGATGGTGAAATCGTTAAAGCCGGGAGCTTATCTGGAGCAAATAATCTCTTGTTCCGTCGCAATTCACTTACTGGTGGACTTGAAGCCGTTATGCGTACAGGCACTTGGGGTGGTTTGAACTCAGTTCTTCACGCTAACTGAAAATACGGTGAAGGAATCTTCACTCGACTTCTGAAAGTATCTCCCCGAAGTAACTTCGTCGAACCGTTGCTACTCGTACCTTTGATATAGGTGACTGCACCAGCGCTATTGCGCGAAACAATTTCAAGTGAGATTACATCTGGAAGTAAGAATGCCTTCGCAGCCAACTCTTGAGTTGTGCTCGCCTTCCATTGTGCAAAGCGAGGGTTTAACTTGGGATCAAGCCCTGCAGGATCAGCTACAGATTGTGTATAGGAAGTTGGTTGTCCCCATGCATCGAGAGTGGTCTGAGTAGCTCCACCAGAAGATGATGAGTAATAGGCCTGTATCGGCTTACCGTTTGCCAAAATCGCCAGACTTGTTGATGTATCAATATTGGTGCGAATAACTGCAGCTTTCCAAAGGCTGCCAATCTTTGGCTCAATCTCCTTTGAATAACCTACAAAGTTTTGATCTGAAATATGTGAATACACATGGCAGTCACATGAAGGTTTGATGGGACCCAATTTTGAAAGTGCATAGGAACGTGCGGCTATGACCTGCGCTTCAAGCGCAGCGGCAGGCCAAGCGGATGACATCTCACTTATGCCCCAGAGATATTCATCGTGAAGGCTAAGAGAGTTAGTCACTTCAATGGCGCCTTTGACAACTTTCATCTGCATCTGGCCATAGCGATACCTGACTGCACTTCCTGGTTGAGAAAATGTCATTACTGCATTGGGGCCTGTCCACCGTATTGTGAAGTGCTTTCCTGAAACTGGTCCGGTAATCGCGCCGTTTGCATCAGCTCTAAAAGATGCCTTCTGTTTTGAAGCAAGCGTTAAAAGAGGAGCAACATCTGTTGGTCCAACCACTTCACCGGCATAAATCTGAATCTGCGAATCTGGCGTTGCTGATACGAAAGATACAGAGCGCAAAGCGTTTCCGATATTTACCCTGATTGTGTAAGTATCAACAATCGGTGCGACCACGACATCTTTGTAATAGTAATTAAGGATTGCTGTGGCGCTTTCACCAGCGAGTGCATGGGCTCGTGCGCCCATTTGGCTCATACCAACTCCGTGGCCATACCCTGAACCGGTAAATGAGAATGTTTGTGGAGTTTCAGCTCGAGCTACTGGGATAAGTGCGAGAGAGATGAAGGCAATAAGTAGAGGTTTAAACGTCCTCATCAGATGATGCGCTCTTTCTTGCATTAACAAATTCGCGGTAGGCAGCGATGACCTCTGATGGATTACCGCGCATCATGAGCTTGCCCTTGTTGAGCCACACAACTTCATTACAAATATCTTCAATAGTGGCAAGGGCATGACTTACCAAGATAAGTGCACGGTCTGCTGTGCGAAGTTCCTTGATTCGGTTGAGAGACTTCTCTTTAAATTTCGCATCGCCTGTGCTGAGAGCCTCGTCAATGATCAAAATATCGGGCTCGACCACGGCTGCAACAGAGAATGCCAGTCGCGCATACATTCCTGATGAGTACGTGCGCATCGGTGCATCGATTGCTTCACCAAGTTCGGAGAAGTCTGCGATAGCGTCAAAGCTATTGTCGATTTCCTCGCGAGACATTCCTGCCGCAAGTCCACCTAAATAGACATTATCGCGGCCAGTCATTGAAGGATTAAATCCAACGCCCAGCGCTAACAAAGTACTGACACTTCCGTAAACCTCAACGCGGCCTTGTGTAGGCGGAACTATTCCTGAAATCACACGCATCAGCGAAGATTTTCCAGCACCGTTTGATCCGATAATTCCCAAAACAGTTCCGTAGTTAACATCGATAGAGACATTATTGAGCGCGTGAACAATACGCGTGTGCTTCTTACCGCGACCAAAGGTTTTAATTCGAGCTTTTAAGGTCGGCTTCTTATCGATAGAAGTTGTGTATGTAAGACCAAGATCTTTCACCGAGACAGCAAGGCTGTGGGGAGAATGTTCGTGCTTATAGTCGGACAGCGAAATCACGCTCCCTCGATAGGAAGAAGTAAGTACCGGTTAAGAAGAGGAAGAGCGCCCATACGCTTGCATGAATAAGGCCATTCATTGAAGGAGCTTGTGCATGCACAACGACTCGAGACCATGAATCAAGCAAGAAGAAGATTGGGTTTGCGATTTCAAGTGTCTTAATTCGTTCTGAAACGCTTGAGGCTTCATAGAGAATCGGTGATAAGTAGAGCAAGCTTCGAGTGAGGTACGGAAGCATGCTTGAAATGTCACGGAAGTAGACGTTGATGCAGGAAATCAAAATTGCCATCCCGAGCGCCATAACTAAAGCAATCAGCAAGATTGGGAATACCCACAGCATCTGCCATGAGTAAGGCAGACCGATAATTGCGTGAATGATCGCAAAGACCACCAGTGTGGGAATGAATTTAAAGAGCGCGATGACCGTTGCAGAAATTGGCAACATGACACGAGGAAAAGATGTATTCATAATCAATCTCTGGCCCGAAGTGATTGCTTTGACTCCGCCGGTCAAACTATTGGCAATGAGATAGAAGAGGAAGAGGCTTGCTGTGAGATGTCCGAAACGTGTGGCATCGCTACTTCCGCCGATGACATAGATCAACAGGAAATAGACGGCAGAGAGTAAAAGTGGATTGAGTATTAACCAGAGCTGACCAAAGACAGAGCCGTAATTTTGTTCGCGGAGTTCAGAACGTGAAAATTCAGAGATAAAGGTGCGACGGCTCCAGAGTGAGCGCATATATGCACGCATCGGAGGCAACCCCGCGCGGAATGGCTCATAGATAACTACTGGTTTCTCCACGTGCGAAAGGCTACCGCAGTGGCCTGCCTGTTATTCGGCTGCTGGCACGAGAGTCTTTGGCGATGAGATAAATCCCGCTCCCCACGCGAAATGCATCGTGGGAATTACCGCCAAGAGAAGGATGTATTCACGAATCGAAGTCGCAATCTTGATTGAAGCCAGCAAGACAAAGAGAAGATAAATCGCAGCGGGAGTAAAGAGAATAGGTGCGATAAATCCAGCGATAACGGAGATTGTGAATCCAACCAATGCAACTGGTGGAGCAAGGTAGCGCAGGTTAATTGTTCCGCTGTGACGACGAGAAACGACTCTGCGCCAACGTCCGTATTCGAAATACTGTTTTGCAAGTGCACGCACTGTTGATCGTGGTCGGTAGGTCACATGTAAACGTGGATCAAAATAGACAATGCCACCATTTTCGCGAAGGCGGAAGTTGAGTTCCCAATCTTGAGCACGTGTAAATCGTTCATCAAATCCACCAATGGCGAGAAGTGCTTCACGTCTAAATGCTCCGAGGTAAACGGTATCTACTTCGCCTGCCTCACCTCCTGTATGGAAGCGCGAAGCTCCGACACCTAATGGACTTCGCATCGCACCAGCAACGGCTCTTTCAAATGCAGTTGTACCGACAGCTGCCATAACGCCACCGACGTTAACTGCGCCTGTTGCATTGAGAATTTCAACAACGAGCCTGAGGTAATCACTAGGAATTTGTGCATGGCCATCTACACGTACTACAACTGGGCTCTGCGATTTATGGAGAGCCAAATTCAGTCCTGCCGCGGTGCGGCCAGTGGGACTATCTACGAGAACTACTCGAGAATCTTTCCGCGAGATCTCTTGTGCAATTTCAAGTGTGCGATCGCGTGATGGTCCAATGGCAAGAATGACTTCAATGGCACCTTTGTAATCCTGAGAAAGAATTGAGTGAACGGCGCCTTCGAGATGAGCCTCTTCATTGAGAACAGGAAGAATGACGCTAATTGCAGGATGCGGTGAGCCAATTAACTCTGGAGTCGGTGTCGCCATAACCCCTCCACGCTATCGTCCAAGTACCCTACGGATGTGAATTCATCCCGTGCAATTCGAATTATTACATCACTCTCCCTTGGTGTAGTCCTTATTGCATCTTTATCGTG
>JACCDO011824706.1_pt1 | contig 16762 bp, 16 predicted proteins | sample 7446101 | NCBI WGS metagenome assembly JACCDO01 (sample SAMN15323440, study PRJNA562643) | freshwater metagenome | isolation source: river surface water | place: USA:Blue River Watershed | collected 2017-08-16 | reverse complement strand
CAGGACATGATCAGCCCGCGCCCGATGGACAGATTGGTCTGCGGCGATGTCGGCTTCGGCAAAACCGAAGTCGCTTTGCGTGCCGCCTTTGTGGCGGTCATGGGTGGCAAACAAGTGGCCATACTCGCACCCACCACGCTGTTGGCAGAGCAACATTTCCAGACATTGACCGACCGCTTTTCTAAATGGCCGGTGAAGATTGCTGAGCTCAGCCGTTTTCGGTCCGCCAAAGAGATCAAGCAAAGCATCGAAGGCTTGGCGCTGGGTCAAATTGATATTGTGGTCGGCACACACAAACTGCTGAGCGAATCTGTGAAATACAAAGACTTGGGTTTGCTGGTGATTGACGAAGAACACCGCTTCGGTGTCAAGCACAAAGAAACTTTGAAAGCCTTGCGCGCTGAAGTAGATGTATTGACGCTGACCGCCACCCCTATCCCCAGAACACTTGGTATGGCACTTGAAGGCATGCGTGATCTGAGTGTGATCGCCACTGCGCCGCAGCGGCGTTTATCTATCAAAACCTTTGTGCGAACCGAAGACAACGGCGTCATCCGTGAAGCCGTGTTGCGCGAACTCAAACGCGGCGGTCAATGCTATTTCTTGCATAACGAAGTCGAGACCATACAAAACCGGCTCGAGCGTTTGCAAGAGCTGATACCCGAAGCCCGCATCGCGATAGCACATGGCCAGATGCCGGAGCGCGAATTGGAAAAAGTCATGCGCGATTTTGTGGCGCAGCGATTCAATATTCTGTTGTGCTCGACCATCATAGAAACCGGTATTGACGTGCCCTCAGCCAACACTATTTTGATGAGCCGCGCCGATAAATTCGGACTGGCTCAGTTGCACCAATTGCGCGGTCGGGTCGGTCGCAGTCACCACCAAGCGTACGCCTATTTGCTGGTGCCCGATATCCAAGGTTTGACCAAGCAAGCCAGTCAGCGCTTAGACGCCATCCAACAAATGGAAGAACTCGGCTCAGGCTTTTACCTCTCCATGCACGATCTGGAAATACGCGGTGCAGGTGAAGTGCTGGGCGATAACCAAAGCGGCAACATGCAAGAAGTAGGGTTTCAGCTTTACAACGAAATGCTGGCCGAGGCTGTGCGCGCTTTGAAAAACGGCGAAGAACCAGATTTGCTCAGCCCTTTACAAGTTACGACTGAGATCAATTTGCACGCACCGGCTTTGCTGCCGGATGATTATTGCGGCGATGTGCATTTGCGTTTGTCTTTTTACAAAAAACTGGCGACCGCCAAAACACAGGATCAGGTTGACGCTTTGATGGAAGAACTGATTGACCGTTTCGGAAAATTGCCTAGCCAAACGCAAACCTTGATCGACTCGCACCGCTTGCGTGTGCTGGCCAAACCCTATGGCGTTGCCAAAGTGGATGCAGCGCCCAGTGTCATTTTGATCAACTTCAAACCTAATGCGCCAGTCGACGGGATGCGCATCATCCAATTGGTACAGAAAAACAAACACATCAAGCTTGCGGGCAATGACAAGTTGCGGATTGAAAAAGAATTGGCCGATGTGAAAGACCGGGCGCAAATGGTCAGAGATATTTTGCGATCGCTGGGTGACCCGGTGACACCTGCTTCCAAGAAAGCCGTTGCATGAACACCCTAAAAGAACACAGCCCCGGGCTCTGGACACAGTACCTCTCTGCTCAACTTCAACTGTCAGACTACAAACTGATTGCATTTGACATGGACTCGACGCTCATCAACATCGAGTGCATAGATGAAATGGCCGGCATGGTCGGGCGCCAACAAGAAGTCTCGGCCATCACCGAAGCTGCCATGCGCGGTGAAATTGCCGATTACAAAGACAGTTTGCGCAGGCGTGTGGCTTTGCTGCAAGGTGCACCGGCTAATGTCATGCAACTAGTCTTTGAGCAAAAACTGCAACTCAACGCAGGCGTTAAGCTACTGATAGCGGCTTGTCAAAAAGCTGGGCTGTACACATTGATTGTGAGCGGTGGGTTTGACTATTTCACTGACAAGTTGCAAACCATGCTGGGCATAGATGACACGCGCAGCAATAAATTGGAAATCGTTGACGGTGTTTTGACAGGTCGTTTGGTAGACCAACACTGGGGCGATATTTGCGACGGCGAAGAAAAAAAACGCATGGTGCAATCGACCAGTGCCAAACTGGGCATCACGGCCAACCAATGCATTGCGGTAGGCGACGGCTCTAACGATTTGCCCATGATGAGTTGGTGCGGTTTATCGGTGGCATATCAGGCCAAGCCCAAAGTCAGACAGCAGGCCAATATCGCGATTGACAGCGGCGGGCTTGACCGGATGTTGGAAGTGATTCATCCTTGAATCAATGAAGTGCTGCGTAAATTGCTTGCGCCAACTCCAGAGAAATGCCTTCTACCGTGCACAGGTCTTTCACGCTGGCATCAGCCACACCACGCACACCACCAAATCGCTGAAGTAACTTGGCACGCTTGCGAGGCCCCACGCCGGGTATCTCTTCCAAACTGCTGGAACCGGTTCTGACCTTGGCGCGTTTGGCACGCATACCGGTAATAGCAAAGCGGTGGGCCTCGTCTCTGATTTGTGCGACCAGCATCAGCGCGGCCGAGTCTTGATTGAGAGTGAGCTTAGGTCGTCCATCGGCAAACACCAGTTCTTCCAAGCCGACTTTGCGTCCCTCGCCTTTTTCCACACCAACCAATCGGGCAATGTCTAAATCCAAGGACTCAAACACTGACTTGGCCATACTGATTTGGCCCTTTCCACCGTCTATCAACACCAGATCAGGAAACTTCGCCTCACCTGCACGAACAGCTTCTGCGAGTTTGCTGTAACGCCGTGTCAACACCTGTCGCATGGCGGCATAGTCGTCACCTGCGGTGATGTCTTCGATGTTGTAACGGCGGTATTGCGCTGCTTGCATTTGGTGGTGATGAAACACCACGCACGATGCCTGGGTGGCCTCACCCGCAGTGTGCGAAATATCAAAACATTCAATCAAAAAACCGTCCAAGTCTTCGGGCGCAAGGTCCAGCGCATCCACCAAAGCGCGGGTGCGCGATTGTTGTGATCCCTCTTCAGCCAACAACCGGGTGAGTTTGATGGCCGCGTTTTGTTGCGCCATTTCCAGCCACGCTTTGCGTTGTTCGCGCGGTTGGTGGATGACGTGCAGCTTGACACCAATCTGCTCGCTGAGTGCACGCACCAGACCTTTGTCTACTGCGTGGCTGGTGATTAAAGTGGGCGGTGCAGCAATATCCAAATAGTGCTGACTAATAAAAGCCTCAAGCACCTCTACAGGTTCAGCATTGTCTACATGGGTCGGGAAATACGGGCTGTCACCCAAATGCCTTCCACCTCTGACCATGGCCAAATTCACACAGGCCTTACCGCCTTGCACCAACACGGCCAATATGTCCACGTCCCTGTCGTCGACAGAATCGACAGATTGCTGGTGCAGCACTTTAGACAAAGCGTTAATTTGGTTACGTATGTCGGCAGCAGCTTCAAACTCTAATTTTTCAGAATAAGACAACATACGGGTCTCTAAAGATTTAATGACCTCTTGTGTCCGGCCTTCGAGTAATTCGCAGGCGCTTTTCACGTCATGCTGGTAATCGTTTTGACTGATGAAACTCACGCACGGCGCAGAGCAACGTTTGATTTGATGCAATAAACATGGACGGGTGCGGTTTCGAAATACCGTATCTTCACAAGTACGCAAGCGAAAGACTTTTTGTAAAAGCTGTATGGCTTCGCGCACCGCCCAAACACTGGGGTAGGGACCGAAGTAATCGTGTTGCTTGTCTACAGCACCTCGGTAATAAACCACACGCGAAATGGTTTTGGGAGATGGGTGACCTAATGCATCGGGCTCGCCAGATTTAGCGCGGGTGATTTTTAAATACGGATAGCTTTTGTCATCGCGAAATAAGATGTTGTAGCGCGGCTTGAGAGTCTTGATTAAATTGTTTTCCAGCAGAAGTGCTTCAGCCTCTGACCGGACCACCGTGGTTTCCATTCGGACAATTTTGGACACCATGTGTCCAATCCGTGTCCCGACATGGTTTTTTTGAAAATAACTGTTGACCCTTTTTTTAAGGTGATTGGCTTTACCGACATACAAAACCTGATCTTGGTTATCGTAATAGCGGTAAACACCTGGTAGTGATGGTAAAGCTGCAACCTGAGACAGCAGTTCCGCAGAAAAGGCCGGTTTGTCATCTTCTACCGGTTCAGCGCTGCCATTCTCAGTATTCACAATGAAATCACCACTGACCCGTATTGGGCATGCTGGCCCAAGGTTCTGCAGGTGGCAGAGGTTGACCTGTCTGCAACAATTCAATAGAAATATTGTCTGGCGATCTGACAAATGCCATGTAACCGTCGCGCGGCGGCCTGAGTATGGTCACGCCATGCTTTTGCAAGCGTTCGCAGGCGGCGTAAATGTTATCCACCGCATAGGCCAGATGACCGAAATTGCGCCCGCCCTGCAGCTCCTCGGAGTCCCAGTTGTAAGTCAATTCAACTTGGGCTTGGCTGTCACCCGGGGCAGCTAAAAAAACCAAAGTGAATCTTCCAGAAGGAACCTCTTTGGATCGCAAAACCTCCAGACCTAGAGCGTCCCGGTAAAAATGCAAGGAAGCTTCTAAATCAGCAACACGAACCATTGTGTGAAGATATCTCATAACAATGCCATTTATCAAGTTAGTGAAACTTTAACCTATCAGTTAACAGCAAGTCGCTGCATTGCATAAAAACACCCAAAAATTACTTGCTATTGAGTTAGATGAGCGATGTATTCAACGAATAATTTTGTCCTGAGCAGCTTTTATTGATTGTGTGAGCACATCTTCTAACCAGCTTAAATCCACTTGGCTGTGTGCCTCGCAGAAAAACCACGGCTCGCGTGAATCCGGCTCTAACATCACGCCACGGTCTATCAACTCCCAAGCAAACAAGTTATACAAACGGCTGTCAGTCTTGCGCCAATCACGGTAGGTTTGTGGCACTTGCGATGTGAAATGGATACCAAGCATGGCAGGTGGACCAGCAAATGCATGCTCAATTCCAGCTCGTGCAAAAACTTTTGAGAGCACGTCTTTGATGTGTGAGCCCGCCGTATCCACGGTATTTAGAGCATCGGTGTTAGCCAAAATATCCAGTGTGGCGTGCGCAGCGCTCAAACCCACCAGATTGGCGGTATAGGTGCCACCATGCACGACAGCGCCCTTGTTCGAACCAACCGCATCCATCACTTCTGCTCGTCCTCCGAAAGCTGCCACGGGATAGCCATTTCCCATCGCTTTCGCGTACGTGGTGAGATCTGCATGAATACCGTAGATGGATTGAGCGCCTCCTTTAGCAACTCTAAACCCCGATTTGACTTCATCAATCAAAAGCAAAGTACCGTTTTGGTCGCATAAGTCACGTAACCGCTGAAGCCATGCAGGGGTTGCAGAAATACTGCCTGCATTGCCGATGATGGGCTCAAGCAGCACACAAGCCAATTGATCTGATCGCTGCTTGAAAAGATTCTCCAAAGCTTCGTTGTCATTCAATCCAATGATGTCTACCAAGTCTCTGGTTTTGGCAGGAATACCCGCACCGAAAGGTATAACCGCAGGCGCATGCTTGTCTGTGAGCTGCCAATTTTCAATGTCAGATTTCCACATTAACTCGTCATAGAGGCCATGAAAACTACCTTCGACCAACGCAATACGTTCACGTCCGGTAAAGCCTCTGGCGGTACGCACAGCCCCCATGACCGCCTCTGTCCCTGAGTTAGCAAACCGCATTTTTTCAATTTGCGGACACAGCGCCTTGATTTGTTTGACGACTTCAGTGTCCAACTCAGTTGCAAATCCGGTCAAAGTGCCTGACTGTTTGATCTGGCGAATGACAGCATCATCTACGCGAGAGTCTTGGTAGCCCAAAATGATGGGGCCGTAACCCAACCGGAAATCCACATAAGTCTTGTCGTCGCTGTCAGTCAAATAACAACCGTGGGCATGTTTGATGAAAACGGTACGGTCATCGCCCCAATAACGGTAATTTTCAGCCACACCTTGTGGCATGTGCAAATGAGCTTCACGCATCAACTGCTGCTGTTTCATGTTTAGCTCTTTGGTTCTTTAGAAGGTCTTAAGTAATGACCCACTTTATCTTCCAGCAATTTCACTACATGCAGTTCAGCTGCCTCTGGGCCATATACAGATTTCGCTTTTTCAAATAAAGCCAAAGCGTGCGAACCCATGGGCAAACTGTATCCTTGCGAGTGAGCAATATCGTTAATTAAACCCAGATCTTTGCAACATAAAGCAAGAGAAAAACTCGGGTCATAGTGCCCGGCAAAGATTGATGGCACATCGTGCTCAGCCACCCAACTGTTACCCGCACTGGACTTGATAGCTTCCCACACGGTGTTTAAAGGTATATCGGCTTTTGCACCCAGCATCAAAGCTTCACCAATGGTTGCAGCACTGACAAACCACAATAGATTGGTCAAAAGTTTCACTGTCGCTCCGTTACCTGGTTTGCCAACGTGAAATATCTTTTCTCCAATGACTTCAAATATTGGTTTGTGTTTTTCAAATGCGGTCAAAGATCCACCGACAAAAATAGACAACTTTCCAAGTGTCGCAAAATCCACTGCATTGGTAACCGGCGCTTCTAAATAATCGATCTGCTTTCGTGTTGACTCAACAACCAATTGCTGTATCAGTTCTACCGAACTGGTGGTGGTATCAATGACCGTGGCACCTGGCATTAAATGAGCGATCACACCTTGGTCACCCAACATGACCTGAGCGACTTGGGGTGGTCCAGGTAAAGACACCATGACCACATCTTTGTTTTTTACCGCTGCTTGCAGACTGTCAGCCACCTTTGCACCCGCAGACAGCAAGTTATCGGTTTTTTGTGCATCAATATCAAAGACGGTCAAGTCGTAACCAGCTTTGACCAAGTTAAGCGCCATGGGATTTCCCATGTTTCCCACACCTATAAATGCAATGGCAGGCTTATGGCTCATGCTTTGACAAAACTTTGAAATTGAGGAATGGACTGCTGATTGGCTTGATGCACAAAACCAAATGAACCGAGTAGTTCCATGGCTTGCTTTAAGTTGTATGTTCTGTAATCGATGCGTTGTTGCATCAATTGATTGTCGCCATCATGCAGAAAATATTGTTTGGAAAACCCATGCTCTAGCGGTTCAATAGTTTGTGAATAAATGAATCCATTTTTAATCGGACTTTCGTAATTGTGATGAGGGCCTTGCACACCAAGTAGCAAATGGCCGCCAGACTTCACATGGTCAGATACTTTTGACAATCCATTGACATTGGCTTGCTCGTCGTAAATATGGCTGACAAGAAACGGTTCATTCACGCCATCCATGACAAAGTACCAAACCCCGCCGTAGGAAAAGGCCAAATCAAATTGTTTATTCAATTTCAAGCCAACGACATTTTGGTGCTCTAAAGTCACATGATCGAATTTATTCAAACGCTGCCGGGCAATATCCAGCATTGCTTGTGTCAGATCAAAGCCGGTGATTTCAATGTCATTTTTTCTGCTGGCCAATTCCTCGATGATTAAACCGGTCCCGCAACCGATTTCCAATACTTCATCAAATTTAGCGCTTGAAATTAATTCTGTAACTATTTTTTGATAATCGTAGTATCCGGATGTCATAATTAAATCGTAATAATTAGACATGTTTGTGTAATCACCCATTGTTTTCCTCGAATTGAATACAGACTCCGAGTAATCGATCAAGAAAATAAATCAACCGATACTTTTTATCAAGCATATCAGCATGCAAAGATTCAACAACTTAGCGCATAATTTCTTATGGACAAACCAACCACATGCCATTACTGCTCACTCGCTGCAGCCCGTATCGTTGACGAAAGCGCACTTTCGATTGCTTTCAAGGACGCTTTTCCTGTTTCACCCGGACATACGCTGATCATTCCCAGACGGCATACGGACTCATTTTTTGATCTGACCCATCAGGAACGAGAAGATATGCTGGACCTGCTTTCACGCGTCAAAAGTCATCTGCAAAACGAATTGAACCCTCAAGGCTTTAATGTCGGATTCAATGAGGGATTTGCTGCAGGTCAAACGGTTATGCATACCAACATACAGTTGATCCCCAGATTCAAAGGCGATGTTGCTGAGCCCAGAGGCGGTATCAGATGGCTGTTACCGGAAAAAGCTATTTTTTGGGACAAAAAAGCTGAAGAAACTGCGCCCGATGTGGGTAATGCAAAACCTGAATAATGAAAATTTCAATCTTATGAAAACCCACATCGTTGCAACGAAAAACCTGCTCTTGATGCTTACCTGTTTTTTGTTTCTTGCGGCTTGTACTCAAGAGCAGCAAAACAAAATTGGCCGGGGTATCCAAAATTGGACTGGCACTGATGGTGTGCTTGAAGTGTATGCAGGTGACAAATTGGTTCGTCGATTCTTGAAAGTCGACAAACTAACTACCGCTCTGGGTACTGACGATGGAAAACCGCGTGAATACCGTTTTGGGTACGGCTATCTAGATGAAAACCTGAACATGCAAGTTGATCCAAATGAAAAGAAGGTCTACTTTGAATTCAGTAATTATTCAACCATTGTGTTTTTTGAAAATCCTCAATAAACTGAATTTTCAATTGTTCCAATCGGGTTTTCTCTTGTCTAAGAATGCTTGAAACCCCTCTTGAGCGGTTTCATCCATCATGTTGCAAGCCATGGTTTGACCAGCCAACTGATAAGCAGCTGACATACCCATTTCAATTTGCTTGTAAAAAAGTTGCTTACCCATGCGAACTGCGGGTTCAGGTTTAGCCAAAATTTTCTGGCATAAATCAATCACAGACTCGTCCAATTTGTCATCTTCAACGCACTGATTGATCAGGCCGCGTTGTACCGCCGTTTGGGCATCTATAAAGTCACCCGTCAATAGCATCTCCATGGCTTGTTTGCGGTGCATGTTTCGACTCAAACCCACACTCGGTGTAGAACAAAATAATCCGTAATTGATACCTGACACTGCAAATTTTGATGACTTAGAAGCCACGGCCAAATCACACATGCTGACCAATTGACATCCCGCAGCTGTAGCAATACCTTGCACTTGTGCGATCACGGGCTGGGGTAGGTTTTGAATTTGCAGCATCATTTGTGAGCAAAGCTGAAACAATCCGTTGTAAAAGTCTTGATCGGGATGAAGTCGCATTTCTTTCAAGTCATGTCCAGCAGAAAACGCTTTACCTACGGCAGACAAAATAACGACCCTGCATTCGGGATTGTTGGAAATTTTGTTCAAGGCATGTTTCAACTCGTTCAACATTTCTGTGGATAAGGCGTTGAAACTTGATGGATTATTCAAAACCAGTCTAACAACGCCCTTTAAGGGCCGCTCTTCTATGAGCAATTGATGGTTCTCAGTAGTCATGTTCTGCACTCCATGTTCTTTCGATAGACTGTATCTCGTGAAACATACGCCACATCTTATTCAGTTATCCGTTGATGATCCCTTGCCGGATCCTGGTTCAGCATGGGGTCAAGACACTGTAGCACCTGGGTTGTTGGCCATTGGAGGCGGCTTGTCTGTCGAGCGGTTGATACAAGCCTATAGCCAAGGTTGCTTTCCTTGGTACAGCGAAGGACAGCCGATTATGTGGTGGTGCACAGACCCGCGCATGGTGCTTCAAGTTAAACATTTTCGTCTACACAGGTCTTTGCGTAAAACACTCACCCATCTTTTGAAATCAAAAAGGCTTGAGATCAAAATTGACCAAAGTTTTGTTCGGGTGATACAAGAGTGCGCAAGATCAAACCGTCTTGGTCAGTCTGGTACTTGGATTGTGAGGGAGATGATTGATGCTTACATCAAGTTGCATGACCAAGGCTACGCCCACAGTGTGGAGGCTTGGATTGATGGCGATCTTGCAGGTGGTTTGTATTGCGTATCCATAGGTCATGCTGTTTTCGGTGAGTCTATGTTCACCACTCAAACAGATGCCTCCAAATTGGCATTGGCTGCCTTGGTAGCTTTATGCCGCGCTCAAAAGGCGGATTGGATTGATTGCCAACAAAATACGCAACACCTTTCCAGCTTAGGCGCCACAGAAATTCCCAAACAACAATTTTTAGCAGATTTAACCCTTGCAAGCCAAATGGATACCATGACGTGGGAATTTGAGCCTTTATACTGGAACCACATTTTGCATAAATAGATCTGAACGTGACTCATTTAAAAGATTTACCACTTCAATCTTTACAGTTTTATGCGACTGCGCCCTACCCTTGCAGTTACTTAGACCACAGAGAAGCCAGATCACAAGTGGCGACACCCAGCCACCTCATACACAACGACACTTATTCAGAGTTGGTTGCAAAAGGCTTTAGGCGAAGCGGTATGTTCACTTACCGGCCTTATTGCGATGGCTGCAAAGCCTGCATACCACTTCGTATCAACGTCAATTCTTTCAAACCTAATCGAAGTCAAAAAAGAAGTTTCAAAAACCACAGTCAACTTGAGATACAAATCTCAGACCTTGCCTACGTGCCTGAACATTACGACTTGTACCTCCGCTACCAAAACGGCAGACATTCAGGTGGAGGAATGGATCAAGATAGCGTTGACCAATACACCCAGTTTTTATTACAAAGCCGGGTAAATTCAAGACTGGTTGAATTTCGACTGCCGAGTTCAGAGGGTGACAAACCAGGTAAGTTATTGATGGTTAGCATTTTGGATGTGCTCAACGACGGCATCTCGGCTGTTTATACTTTTTACGAACCGGACTACAAAATCGGCCTTGGCACTTTTTGTATCTTGTGGCAGATAGAGCAAGCACGCGTTCTTGGACTCGACTATTTATACATGGGGTACTGGATTCAAGAAAGTCCCAAAATGGATTACAAATCTTTGTTCAAACCGCACCAACTTTTGATAGATGGGATATGGCAGCAGGCATGACCATCAAGTCATAAAATGTCACCATGCGAAAAAATAATCCTGATTCAGTTCAAACGCCTTCGATCCAGGTCTTAGAAAGAATGTTCCTACTGATGGATGTTCTGGCTGCCAAAGAAGGCGTCGCCAGTCTCAAAGAGATCAGTGAAAAAACCAAATTACACCCCTCTACCACCCACCGAATTTTGAATGATTTAGTGGCGGGCAGGTATGTGGATAGACCCGATCCCGGGCAATACCGCTTAGGCATGCGCTTGTTGGAATTAGGCAATTTTGTCAAAGCAAGACTGAATGTCCGTGACGCTGCGTTGACACCTATGCGTGAACTCCACCAGTTGATTCAACAGCCAGTCAATTTAAGTGTCCGCCAAGGAGATGAAATCGTTTACGTAGAGCGTACCTACAGTGAACGCTCAGGCATGCAGGTTGTTCGTGCCATTGGCGGCAGAGCGCCGTTGCATTTGACTTCGGTAGGCAAGCTGTTTTTAGCGGCAGATGAACCTGTGAAAGTTCGCGCCTATGCGACCAAGACAGGCTTATCTGGCCATACAAAAAACAGCATCACACAATTGCAAGTACTAGAAAAAGAGTTGGCCCGAGTCAGGCAACACGGATTTGCTCGGGACAATGAGGAATTGGAATTGGGTGTGCGTTGTATGGCCGCCGGAATTTATGATGACCAAGCCAAATTGGTTGCCGGATTATCTATTTCGGCGCCTGCTGAACGCTTGGATGATGCCTGGTTACCCAAGCTTCAAGACACCGCAAAGCTGATTTCTGCATCACTTGGATTTAGCAATTACTGAATGGATGAAAAAAATTTCATCCATTCATTACAACAACTCTGTTTTAAGTTTGCGGTACGGCAGGGTGACGCATTTCAACCCATCGGCGGACACGCTCAGCATCCGCAATCCGGCTGAATTTACCAGCTGAATCTAAAAATACCATCACCAATTTACGTCCGGCAATTTTGGCTTGCATTACCAAACACTGCCCTGCTTCAGAGATGTATCCGGTTTTTTGAAGATCGATATCCCACTGTGGATTTGTCACAAGCCTATTGGTGGATTTGTACTTCAAGGTATGGTTACCCACTTCAACAGCAGTTCCGCCTGAAGTTGATAACTCACGCAAAATAGGATCGTTGGCAGCATAAGCAACCAAGGTTGCCAAATCTTTGGCGCTTGATTGATTTTTACTGGAAAGACCGGTGGGCTCTGCATAGTTTGTGTCTGTCATTCCCAATTGATGGGCTTTTGCATTCATTTGTTGAACAAATGCGTTCAAGCCTTGGGGATAGGTACGACCTAATGCATGAGCCGCGCGGTTTTCGCTGGACATGAGTGCCAAATGCAATAATTCTCCACGAGTCAATGTGGTGCCAGGACGCAAACGTGAGCGGCTTCCCTTTTCGGTATCCACATCTTCATACGTGATGGTGATTGGTTCATCCATAGTCAAATTAGATTCGCGAATGACCAAACCCGTCATCAACTTGGTGATAGAAGCTATAGGCAAAACAGCGTTGTCATTTTTGCTGAGCAATACCTCTTGCGTATCCTGATCAATCACATAGGCCACGCTCGATTTCAGGGACAACTCGTCGCTTAACGCATGCAATCCGGCAATCTGTCCGAAAGAAGGTCTTTTGGGAGCAACATAGCGACTGCGAACTTTGTTGGATTTTTTTCTAACGGCAGCGTACTTAGCCACACTTTTTTTCGTGGCCCCTTTTTCAACACGCGCAACAGCCGAAGTTGAAAAACTTGAAAAGCTCAATGCGAGTGCAAAAAGGATCAGATAAGTACGTAAATTCTTCAAGAGTTGTCCCTGTCTATTTTGACAATATGTCAATTAGTCTAAGTCTAATTGAAAAATCTGGCAATATCAAAGACTTGCATGTCATTTCTAAAGCACACATTCAACTCAATTAACTATATATAGCTAATTATTTGTCATCCTTGGGCTGCAACCCGTTCTGCTTTACTTTGAAGTTTGTTCAATGCACTGAGATAGGCTTTGGCAGAAGCAACCACGATATCCGGGTCAGAACCCACACCATTGACGATGCGTCCGTTGTTTTGCAATCGAACAGTGACTTCACCTTGGCTTTCGGTTGAGCCGCTGATGGCGTTGACGGAATACAAGACCATTTCGGCGCCACTTTGCACATGCTTTTCAATGGCTTTGAGTGAAGCATCGACTGGGCCATTGCCCACAGATTCGCAAGATACTTCTTTGCCTGTGTCTGTGAAAACAATGGAAGCAAAAGGTTGCTCCCCTGTTTCGCTACGCTGGGACAGTTTCACAAAAGTAAAAACATCACTCTCATGCGACACGCTTTCTTCGCTGACGAGGGCAAGTATGTCTTCATCGAAAATTTCACTTTTCCGGTCAGCCAATTCCTTGAAGCGAGCAAACGCGGCATTCGTTTCGGCTTCGCTCTCGAGCTCAACACCTAAATCTTGCAATCGTTGTTTGAAGGCATTGCGACCACTCAATTTACCAAGCACGATTTTGTTGGCGCTCCAACCCACATCTTCAGCGCGCATGATTTCGTAGGTATCGCGCGCTTTCAACACGCCGTCTTGGTGAATGCCTGAGGCATGTGCAAATGCATTGGCTCCAACCACGGCTTTATTGGGTTGCACCACAAAGCCTGTGGTTTGACTGACCATGCGACTGGCCGCCAAGATGTGCTGCGTTTCGATACCCAAGGTCAAACCGAAATAATCTTTGCGGGTTTTCACCGCCATGACTATTTCTTCCAATGAACAGTTACCGGCCCGCTCGCCCAAACCGTTGATAGTGCACTCTACTTGCCGAGCTCCACCAATCTGTACGCCGGCAAGTGAATTTGCAACAGCCATTCCAAGATCATTATGGCAATGCACAGACCAAATAGCTTTGTCAGAATTGGGAACACGCTCACGCAATGTTTTGATGAAGTTACCGTACAACTCCGGCACAGCGTAGCCAACAGTGTCCGGTACATTGATCGTGGTCGCGCCCTCGGCAATGACAGCTTCGAGTGTTCGACATAAAAAATCCATGTCACTTCGGTATCCGTCTTCCGGGCTGAATTCAACATCAGACACGAGATTGCGGGCGAAACGCACAGATTGTTTGGCTTGCTCAAACACCTGATCGGGTGTCATCCGCAATTTTTTCTCCATATGCAATGCAGAGGTCGCAATGAATGTATGAATGCGTGATCGCTTAGCACCTTTGAGTGCTTCGGCTGCACGGGAAATATCACGGTCATTGGCGCGAGATAAAGAGCAAACAGTGGACTCAGTAATGGCGTTGGCAATCGCTTTGACTGCCTGGAAATCACCCTCTGAACTGGCGGCAAAACCGGCTTCAATCACATCCACGCGAAGTCTTTCCAGTTGCCGGGCAATACGCAATTTTTCGTCCCGCGTCATAGACGCACCGGGCGATTGCTCACCGTCACGCAATGTGGTGTCAAAAATTATCAATTTATCGCTCATGAATCAACTCCTGTTGGGGAAACCACCGCTGTTGCCGCCATCCACCAAAACAAAAGGCCCGATGCGGGAGCATACGGGCCTTGAAAATAATCGCGCAAGCGTTACTGTCTGGGCCCGGAAAAGCCTAGTAGCAGCAGGTTTTGCAATTTGGTCATGATCGAAATGTAGCATAAAGAAAATAGACCCTGTATGCAGAGTTTCTTAATGCAAACCTTTCTCGTCCGGTTCATCCGTCGAGGTACTGATGACACTGGTCGGCAAACCTTTGGTTCGCCGCCATGCATAAACCACATAGCCGCTGAACGCATACCCAAAAAACAAAGCGAACAACACAATGGGAGGGTGAATATTGATGACAGCGATCACAAGCGCAATAGAAACGATGACTGCAAATGGAACGCTTTTACGCATTTGAAAATCTTTGAAGCTGTAAAAAGGAACATTGCTCACCATGGTTAGTCCGGCATACAAACAAAATGCGAAACAAATCCAAGCCATATCTGTTTTAGCAATTTCAAGAACGGTTACCAGCCAAACAAAGCCCATCACAAAAGCAGCTGCAGCTGGAGAAGGTAAACCTTGAAAAAACCGTTTGTCAACAATGGATGTATTGACATTGAATCTTGCCAATCGCAATGCGGCGCATGCGCAATACACAAATGCTGCAAACCAACCCCAGCGACCCAAGTCTTTCAAAACCCATACATACGTAATCAGCGCAGGTGCTGCACCGAATGAAACCATGTCAGCCAGTGAATCCATTTGTGCGCCGAATGCAGACTGTGTGTTGGTCATGCGTGCGACTCGACCATCTAAACTGTCTAAAACCATGGAAGTGAAAACACCAATAGCGGCTGCTTCAAACTGGTTATTGATCGCCATCACAATCGCATAAAAACCGCCGAACAATGCCGCCAAAGTAAATAAATTGGGCAGCACATAAATGCCTTTTCGCAGGCGGCTCGGCGTTTCGTCGTTAGGTTCGATGTGTTCTTGCTGGTTCATGGGTTCAAAGCGTAGCCAACACAGTACAAGTAGCTGAAACCACATCGCCTGGGGCGACGCGCACAACCGCAGTCAATGGCAAATAAACATCCACGCGTGAACCGAATCGAATGAAGCCATAACGCTGACCTTTTTCCAATGCGTCTCCTGGATGCACATAGCAAAGAATTCTTCGGGCAATCAATCCAGCCACTTGAACCAGCGTCACCACATGATGCTCGCCATTGACATCGGCATCAATGATGACCGCGTTGCGCTCATTTTCATTAGATGCTTTGTCTAGGTCAGCGTTCACAAACAAGCCGGGGAAATAATGAACTGCACGAACCCTGCCATTCACACTTGCACGATTGCTGTGGACGTTGAAAACATTCATGAATACGCTGACCAGCAATGCATCCCGATCAGCATATGGGTCACGCACTTTTTCAATCTTAACGATGCGTCCATCCGCAGGTGAAAGCACAGCATTTGCCACGTCAGGAACAGCGCGCGGTGGATCACGGAAAAATTGAATCACAAATACCAAAACGATATACGCTGGTATGGCAACTTTCCAACTCCAAACCAAAGTCAGGATCAGAGACAGTACAAAGGCCAGCCCGATGAAAGGCCAGCCTTCGCGCGCCAACAGTGGGTGCGGATAGTTCATCAGTTACGGCTCTGGTCAACCAATTTGTTCTTGGCAATCCAAGGCATCATGGCACGCAGTTGTGAACCGACTTTTTCAATGGAGTGGTCAGCGGTCAAACGGCGGCGGGCTGTCATGCTGGGGTAGCCGGTACGACCTTCCAGAATAAACATCTTGGCGTATTCACCAGTTTGAATGCGCTTCAAAGCGTTACGCATGGCAGCGCGGGACTCTTCGTTGATGACTTCAGGACCAGTCACGTACTCGCCGTATTCAGCGTTGTTGGAGATGGAGTAATTCATGTTGGCAATACCGCCCTCGTAAATCAAATCCACAATCAGTTTGAGTGCGTGCAGGCACTCGAAGTAAGCCATTTCAGGGGCGTAACCGGCTTCGACCAAAGTCTCATAACCCATTTTGATGAGTTCAACTGCGCCACCGCACAACACGGTTTGTTCGCCGAACAAATCGGTTTCGGTTTCTTCGCGGAAATTGGTTTCGATGATGCCGGCCTTGCCGCCACCGTTGGCCATGGCGTAGCTCAACGCGAGGTCGCGTGCTTTGCCAGATTTGTCTTGGTGAATCGCGACCAAATGGGGTACTCCACCGCCTTGGGTGTAGGTAGAACGCACCGTGTGACCGGGTG
>JACCDO012161606.1_pt1 | contig 16764 bp, 10 predicted proteins | sample 7446101 | NCBI WGS metagenome assembly JACCDO01 (sample SAMN15323440, study PRJNA562643) | freshwater metagenome | isolation source: river surface water | place: USA:Blue River Watershed | collected 2017-08-16 | reverse complement strand
CCTGTTAGCCCGCCCCTGCGGCCCGGATTCGGTGCGTATGGGCTTGTACGAATGGCTCTTGGATCAAGGTCTGCTGGAGCGCAAGTCGGCGGTGCGTTTGTGGCTCAAGGGCGGTTATCGGGATGTGGAGCCCCGGAATTTCCGCGTCGAATACGGCGAGATGGTGGAAGATTGCCCGCTGCCAGAACAAGAAGCGGCGCAGTACGAGCGGGTGCTGGATTTGTACGGCCAGGAAGAATTGGACAAAGCCTTAGAGCGCATGGAAGCCCTGTTACAGCGGCTGCCCGATCATCCCAAGGTGCTCTCTAACTTGGCCTTGATGCGTTTTGAAGCCAATTACTCCACGGAAGAGTTCGTGCCCCTGGCAGAAAAAGCCTTAGCGCTGGCCCCGGATTATTGCTTCGCCCGCGTGGCCGTAGCCCATGTGCGCTTGCTGCGCGGCGATGTGGATGGCGCCATGGCGCTCATCATGCCCCTGATGGAACGCCCCGTGCTCCATCACACCGAATGGCGCGCTTGCCTGGGTGTGCAACTGGAAGCGGCCCGCTTCAAAAACGATCTGGGTTTAATGCGCGACCTCATCGCCGAACTGCGCGAAATCGACCGGCGCTTGGCGGAGTAAGGCTGGCCCCACTCACGCTAGGGGATTCACGCCCTAAAAGATAAAGGGTGTGAGTCCCCCGGTAGTATTCTTCGCTTGTTCCTTATATCTAAAGTATGGTACAAAAGAGCCGATAGTCGTTTTACGCTATTGAAAGCGTTAAGTTTTTTACTAAGTGTGTGTCGTACTGAGGCAGGGGTCTGAGGGGGGATACGAAAATGAACACGTTAAAAGCAGTGGCCGTCGGTTTGGCTCTCATGGGCTTGGTGAGCACCAGTGCCCGCGCTGATTTGTTTGTGAGCACAGGGCAGAGCAATGCCAACGTGCAACTCGACGTGGCCCATACTCAGCACTGGACATATACCCTGAGCTCTGATGTGTCAGGGATTGATGGTGGTTTATTCACCATGAAGCGCGGTACCAGCACCTCCGCCGACATTACCTTTGTGATTTTCCAAGGTGAGTATCAAAACTTCCTGGATAACAACTACACGGCGCTGTTTAGCAAAACGCTCAGTTCCTCTAGCTTCAGCCAGTCCTATAACGAAGTGATGTTCCAGGACGCCGCGTTTAATCTCGTAGCCGGGCAGACCTATACCGGCGTGTTGTATTCCAGCACGCCCGATGCCGGTAGCACCCAATATTTCATCAAGGGCGATGTGACTACGTTGCAGTTTGTGAATGGCGCAGGGGATGCGGTTTCCACTGGCAGCACCTTTGATATGAACCCCACGACCACCACCACGACGCGAGTGATCCCTGAGCCCGCATCGCTAGCCATGCTGCTATCTGGCGCCGCCCTGATGCTGGCGATGAGACGGCGCCCAGCATTGCGCACCTTGCCTTGCTAAGCCCCATCTAATACGAATTCAAAATCCCCCTCACGCAGGGGGATTTTTTTGGCCTTATTCAGCGTGCCATTGCCAGCACGTGTGCGGATGATTACAGCGTGCGCACTTTCACGGCCTTGCCTTTGAGCTTGGCGGTGCTGAGTTTTTTCAGGGTGCGGGCGGCCACGTCCCGTGCTACGGCGGCGTAGCTGTAGAGATCGGTGATATTGATCTTGCCCACTTGTTCCGCCGTCAGTCCTGCACCGGCGGTGAGGGTGCCGAGAATGTCCCCAGGGCGGATTTTGTCTTTGCGTCCGCCGAAGAATTGCAGCGTCACCATGGGCGCTTGCCACGCGTTGCTGGGGTCTGAGCGCAGGGAGGCGAGGTTGTGCCAATCCAAGGTAATGCCAGTGCTGCGGGCGATATTCGTCACCCTATGCTTTTCTGACGGCGCACAGAGGGTAAAGGCCTGCCCGGTTTCCCCGGCCCGGCCTGTGCGGCCCACCCGATGCACATGCACCTCCGGCTCTGGGCTGACATCCACATTGATAACAGCGGCCAATTGCGCAATATCCAAGCCCCGCGCCGCCACATCCGTGGCCACCAACACGGCACAACTGCGATTGGCAAAGCGGATGAGCACCAAATCCCGTTCTTTTTGCTCTAAATCACCGTGCAGAGCCAGTGCCTCGATGCCTTGGGCGCGCAATTCCTGTTGCACATCCCGGCATTGCTGCTTGGTATTGCAAAACGCCAAGGCGCTGGCGGGGCGATAGTGACGCAGCAAAGCCGCCACCGCGCCCAAACGCTGCTCAGGCTTGACCTCATAAAAACGCTGCTGGATTTTTTGCCCCTCGTGCTGCTCGGGCAAGCGCACTTCTTGGGGCTGGCGCAAGAAACGCCGCGCCAAGTCCAAAATCTCGTCTGGGAAGGTGGCAGAAAACAGCAAACTCTGACGCCCCGCCGGGCAGTGGTCGGCCACAAAGGTCATGGCATCGTAAAAGCCCATGTCCAGCATGCGGTCGGCTTCGTCCAGCACCAAGGTGTGCAGACCGTCTAACTGCAAACTGCCACGGGCCAAATGATCCATGATCCGGCCCGGCGTCCCCACCACCACGTGGGCACCGTGTTCTAGGCTTTCTTTTTGTGGCCGCATGGGCGTGCCACCGCACACGGTCAAAATTTTGATATTGCCCAGCGCACGGGCCAAACGCCGAATTTCTTGCGTCACTTGTTCTGCCAACTCGCGGGTGGGACACAGCACCAAGGCCTGTACCGCAAAGTGACGCGCATTCAAACGCATGAGCAAGGGCAAAGCAAACGCCGCCGTTTTGCCACTGCCCGTCTTAGCCTGGGCCAGCACATCACGTCCCGCCAAAGAAAACGGCAAACTCGCCGCCTGAATAGGCGTCATGCGCACATAGTCAATTTGGGACAAGGTCTCCAGCAAAGCCGGAGCTAAAGGCAAATCCGCAAAATCCACAGACGCCGAAGGGGGGGAGATAGAAGTAGTCATGAGCCATTATCCGATAGGACGAGGGCGGGACAAAATAAAAAATATTTTTTTGACAAGGGTTTACTGAAAAGTCTTGAGAATAATTATAAGTTGGCATTATTATTTTTGGTTTTTTGTTGGTAAAAATAAATTTAATGACATGATTAAATTATTTTTATTGTATATTTTTTGTATTGGTGCCTGATTTTAGTATTCTGAAAAGACAACCCCCCAAAGGTCTGGGGGGTTATCAGTGTTTGTAGAGAGTTACTTTCTTTTAAGTTAGTAATTAGTTGCAATCACAGCCTGTTGAAAAATTAGAAAAATCGTATTTAGACAAAATAATTTGTTCATAGGCCATGATGTGTTGTTTATCGAACTGTGCCCCCAAAGTAAGTGGTAAACGCTTAGGGAGAAGATCCTTGGGCGCCTGTCGTATTGTCATTATATCGCCGCAAAAATCCCAATAGAAATCAAGGGATGGTTCTGCGTCAGGATTTAGTACTACACTTTTTTCGTCTGGACCTAAGTGGGCAAGCGGCCCATGTTTTTCTGCAAAAGCCTGCCCCATTTTAATGACTATTTCTGATGCGGCCTGAATTTCTAGCAATGCTTTCGCGTCTTCTTTAAAGTACTTGCCGATAATTTCAAACGTGAATTCCCCAGATAACAGCATGGCTTTTTTCCAATTTGTCACTGCTGCTTCAGTAAAGGCGGCTGGAACTAAATCAAACTGGTTTGCTAATACCCCGTTCCAAACTTGCCAAGGCTCTAAAGCGCTAATAACTGGTAAGTGTTGTAAGTAGTAGTTGGCAAAAGCAGCGTTGCCGGGAGATGCTCCAGCTGTGGCATATACCGTTACTTCGCGAATATTGTGTAGCAGGGGGATGGCTGGATCAATTAATGCTAAGCCTAATTGAGGAGCTAAGGCGCCCCCCAAAGAGTGCCCTACGACGGTAATTGGCAAGCTACGTTGGTTGAGGAATGCAATTAATCCACCTGATTTTGGATCCGTCATGCCACCAAGGAGGATAGAAATGCCAATAGCGCCTCCCAAGGCTATAGTAGGTATCTCGGGGGCGGGGGATTGTGGCTTGACATCGTTTAGTTTGCCTTTTAGTTGTTCATATTTCCAATGCTGATTGAGCTCGGCGATTACTTTCCAAAATGCCGTTGCGTCTTCCCAATGGACTCCTGGCGAGAGCGTGAAATCCTCGACTAACCAATCAAATTTTGAGTCGCTATTCGTGGCGGCAATTGCCACTACATCGCGTATTCCATTACTGGCAACGAACATGGAATTGGTTGATGTGAATAAGTACTCGTTGTTTTGTGGAGGCTTCGTTGGGCCAATGGTAAATACTTGTGGTCCCCATACGATCGACCATTGATTTTCTTTTGGGGTATGCTTATTAAGATAAGCGTCCAGGTACTTTGCAAGTTTTTCTTGCATAATATGGGTCAGTTTTTCCTGGGCTTTTTCTCTTGCTGCCTCAACATGTTCAGCATTAACTGGAACTGAGCAGGTTGAAGAGCAATTTGCTAGCAGGGACAGACCAAAACTTTGTTGCCACTCATCCATGATTTTTGGCATCATCTTCTCCACTTATTAGAACAAAGGAGGTTGTATTGTACTTTATGGCAATATTTCCGATATGATTATTTTTATGGTTTTTTGTGTGGTGAAACTTAATGAATTGGTTTAGAAATGTGCTGATTCATTCTTATCGTCAGTAAGCTTGTCCACTATTTGTTGCGTCCCGTGTGATCATATTCCAGCCGGTAATTGAACCGCAGAGACGCAGAGACGCAGGGACGCAGAGGAAAAACAAGGACTTAATGGGTACGCTCGAATTCCCTGGTAGGTGATGAATAATGGGAGTCCAAGCTTTTGATTTCTCTGCGGTAAAAGAACTGCTTTTTATAGGAGGATTCTGAAAATCAAATATTTTGTAGGGGCGAATTCATTCGCCTGTAGCTGATTGACTAGGCGAATAAATTCGCTCCAGACTGTTGAAAAACCCCTGTCTTTTTGAAAAAACGGGATTTTCAAAGCAATAAAATCAGTGAGTTATATTTGTTATTTTTGCTTTGTCAGCAATCTGAGGCGAATAAATTCGCCCCTACAGTTTGTGTAAGTGCGGTTTTTAGCTCATGATTTTCATGAGCTAAAAACGTGCCCAACAAAAAACCCCGCCGAAGCGGGGTTTTTTGCGAGGACTGCTGGGAGGCAAAAATTACATCATGCCGCCCATGCCACCCATACCGCTCATGTCGGGCATGGCGGGGGCGGGCTTGTCTTCGGCCAGTTCGGCCACCATGCAATCGGTGGTCAGCATCAGGCTGGCAACGGAAGCGGCGTTTTGCAGTGCGGTGCGGGTTACTTTGGTGGGGTCCAGAACGCCCATTTCCACCATGTCGCCGTACACGCCGGAGAAGGCGTTGAAACCGAAGTTGCCGGTGCCTTCCACAACCTTGTTCACCACCACGGAGGGTTCGTCGCCAGCGTTGGCCACGATTTCGCGCAGGGGTTGTTCCATGGCGCGCAGCACGATCTTGATACCGGCGTCTTGGTCATGGTTGTCGCCCTTCAGGGTGCCCAGCAGAGCGCGGGCGCGCAGCAGAGCAACACCGCCACCGGCCACGATACCTTCTTCCACAGCAGCGCGGGTGGCGTGCAGAGCATCTTCCACGCGGGCTTTCTTTTCCTTCATTTCGACTTCGGTAGCGGCACCGACCTTGATAACGGCCACGCCGCCGGCCAGCTTGGCCACGCGCTCTTGCAGCTTTTCGCGGTCGTAGTCGCTGGTGGCTTGGTCGATTTGTTGGCGGATTTGCTTCACGCGGGCTTCGATAGAGGCAGCGTCACCAGCACCGTCGATGATGGTGGTGTTTTCCTTAGCCACTTCGATGCGCTTGGCTTGGCCCAGGTCTTGCAGACCGGCCTTGTCCAGAGCCAGACCCACTTCTTCGGAGATCACGGTGCCGCCGGTCAGGATGGCGATGTCTTCCAGCATGGCCTTGCGGCGGTCGCCGAAGCCAGGAGCCTTAACAGCCACCACCTTCAGGATGCCACGGATGGTGTTCACCACCAGGGTGGCCAGGGCTTCGCCTTCCACGTCTTCGGCGATAATCAGCAGGGGACGGCCAGCCTTAGCCACGGCTTCCAGCACGGGCAGCAGGTCGCGGATGTTGGAGATCTTCTTGTCGAACAGCAACACGAAGGGGTTGTCCAGCACGGCGATTTGCTTTTCGGGGTTGTTGATGAAGTAGGGGGACAGGTAGCCACGGTCGAACTGCATACCTTCCACAACTTCCAATTCGTTGTTCAGGGACTTGCCGTCTTCAACGGTGATAACGCCTTCCTTGCCAACCTTTTCCATGGCTTCAGCGATGATGTCGCCGATGGAGGTGTCGGAGTTAGCGGAGATGGAACCGACTTGGGCGATTTCCTTGGTGGTGGTGCAGGGCTTGGAAATTGCCTTCAGTTGTTCCACGGTAGCGGCCACAGCCTTGTCGATACCGCGCTTCAGATCCATGGGGTTCATGCCAGCGGCCACGAACTTCATGCCTTCGCGCACGATGGACTGAGCCAGCACGGTAGCGGTGGTGGTGCCGTCGCCAGCGATGTCGGAGGTCTTGGAAGCCACTTCCTTAACCATTTGGGCGCCCATGTTGGCGAACTTGTCTTTCAGTTCGATTTCCTTGGCCACGGACACACCGTCCTTGGTCACGGTGGGGGCGCCGAAGGAGCGCTCCAGCACCACGTTACGACCCTTGGGGCCCAGGGTGACCTTAACAGCGTCAGCCAGGATGTTGATACCTTCAACCATGCGGGCGCGTGCGGAATCGCCGAACTTTACTTCTTTAGCAGCCATTTATTACTCCAGAATTTTTTCGATGCAATTTTTTTGAAATGCCGAGTCTAAGCTCGGCAGACCAGGGTTTGGGCAGCGCTTAGGCTTCCACCACGCCCATGATGTCTTCTTCACGCATGACCAGCAGTTCCTGACCATCTACCTTCACGGTTTGGCCGGAGTACTTGCCGAACAGTACGCGATCACCCACTTGGACTTCCAGGGCGCGCACAGAGCCATCTTCCAGGCGCTTGCCGGTACCGACGGCCAGCACTTCGCCTTGATCGGGCTTTTCACCGGCGGAATCGGGAATCACGATGCCGCTGGAAGTGGTGCGCTCGGTTTCAACACGCTTGATGATGACACGGTCGTGCAAGGGACGGATTTTCATGAAGTTTTCTCCTATTGCAGAAACAGACAGAGGCGTAACTCGCCTCTGTTTCAGTATAAGTCTGGTTAGCACTCAGCGCTAACGAGTGCTAATAATAGGGTGGGGGGGTAGGAAATTCAAGAGGGCGGCCACGAAAAAATTACTACTGAGCCGGAGAACGGCGAGGCGCCCGGCCATAGCGTTCGTTGGTGGAGGAGATGTTATTTGTTGGGTGCCGATGGGATAGGGCCGGACTATTTACGCCGGAATTCTGGGCACTTCCTGTACTTAGGGACGACTATTTTTGTCTTACGGCGCAGGGGTTTAGTATGCCTGCTTGTATTGTGGTTTTATGCTGTTCTCTAGTATTCAATAGCTTAGCTGTCGTTCTTCCAGTTCTTTCTGGAACAAATCCTGCTAAATCCTGCCTTGTTGCGTGCAATCGAGCTGTTTTTTCCGCTTTCACTCTTTAAAGCGGCAGCGCTTGCCGGTTGGTCTGGTGTGGTGTGCTTGGCTGACAAGAAGGGAGGGATATGATGTTACTCACAAGAAATTCTAAAAATGAGCAACAGGCTTTATTGGAGTATTTAGGCCGTTCGTTGCGTGTCCATTCGGTGGACAAGATGGTGAACACCAATATGGAACTGGCGAAGATTTACCGCGCCGCCGGTCGCAAGATCGAATACCAGATTTTGGCGGCGGAGTTGGAAGAGTGCTGGGGGATTTTGCTGCCTGCGTGGCAGGACTGTTAGGGGCTGCAAGGGGCAGCCCCGTGTTACCGAGGCCGTGGCCTTAACCCACGACCGTGACGACCACTTGGCGATGATGGCTTTGGGTGCGATGTTCAAACAAATAAATGCCCTGCCACATGCCTAAAAAGGGGCGGCCATTGCTGACGGGCACGGTGACAGAAACCCCAGTCAAGAGCGAACGGGCGTGGGCGGCCATGTCGTCCCGGCCTTCGGTGGTATGGCGGTAACAGAGGTCGCCATCGGGCGCCCAGCGTTCGAGTAGCGTTTCTAAATCGGTGCGCACGGAATGGGCGGCGTTTTCGGTAATGGCGATGCCGCAGCTGGTATGTAGCGTAAAGACATGGGCGATGCCGGTGCGGATACCGGCACTGTGTATGGCTTGGGCGACTTGGGATGTGATGTCCACAGAATCGCGACCGCGAGTAACCACTTCAAATTCGTATTGGTAAGTCATGTCTGCTACTCCGTGAGGGTAAAAGATCATTCTCTCAGGAAACATCGTCACGGGGCGTGGGATGGCGCAATTAAATCGTATCTGGCTGTTGGGGCTGCTGTTGGTCGCGGCGGGAAGTGGGGCTGAGGATTATCCCTTTTCCCTCGAGAGCGAGCGTCAGGGCGATGGACACCGGCTCTGGGCTTGGAACCGGGGGCCGGTGCCAATTTCCTTGCGCCTGGATTTGAGTGGCTCCCTCGGTCTCGTCACGGATCGGCCTTGGCCGGTCTACACCGTGGTGCCCGCGCAAACCCGGCAAACGGTGCTGCAAGTGCGTATGGCGCCGGGCCTTTCCCGCTATGAATTACGCACCTCGGCCACGTGGCTGCCGGGGGATTTTCAGCAGCCCGTGAGCACTGGCGTGACATACCGCTTGCCGTGGACGGGGCCGCAAGCGTTTCCAGTGACGCAGGCGCCGGACGGCCCGGCTGTCACCCATACCACGCCCGATAGTGCCCAAGCGCTGGATATTGCCATGCCGGAAGGGGTGAATATCGTGGCAGCGCGGGCGGGCGTGGTGCTGGACGCCGAAGGGCGGCAGTTTGAAGGTGGCATGCGCCCGGAATTGCTCAACAAGGCTAACGCCATCCGCATCATGCACGACGACGGCAGTATTGCGCTGTACGCCCATTTATCGGTGGGCGGTGCTTATGTGCGTCCGGGACAACGGGTAGCGGCGGGGGAGCTGATCGGCGTCTCCGGCTCGACCGGCTATTCCTCTGGCCCCCATTTGCATTTTGCCGTCCTGCACGCACGGGCCAGTGCCGAAGGCCTGCATTTAGAATCCTTGCCCATTCAGTTTCAACTCCGACCCGACAGCCCCCCATTTACGCCCCGCCTAGGGCAAATCCTCAACCCCGAGCCCGATAGCGACAGCAGCGATAGCGGTCTCTCTCTCACGCTGGCCGCTGTGCTGGTCAGTAGCGTGTGGCTCATGCGCCTGTGGCGTAGACGCTAATCCTAAAAACCGCACTTACACCCACTGTAGGGGCGCATTCATTCGCCCGTAAGCCATCGACTAAGCGATGAATTCACCCCTACAGCATCGGCTTGCTATTAGTGGCTTAGGTGTTTGCGCTGATCCTGCAAATGTTTAAGCGCTTCGGCTGAGCTTTCATAAATGTGCGGGGACACATCCCGGCCTGTGAGGGCGTCGCCGAGTTTGGCGCGCATGAAGGCGCTGGTGGTGAAGCGGGTGACGGCGCTGTAATAGCGTTGCGTGACATCGCGCACCATCTCGATATGGGTTTCCAGCAGTTCCGGGTGGATGCTGAAATTATCGTAATTGACGATGGTGGGTACCTTGTGGCCCAAGGGTGCCAGTTTGTCGTTCACCAGTTGGCGGATGCGTTCAATTTCTTTGGCGGAGCGGATGGTCAGCCCGGCAAAGTTCACGAAGAACAATTGCTGTTCCGGGTCGAAGTACAGCCGCTGTTCCAAAGGCAGGCTGATGATGTCTTGGCGCAGCGCCATGGGCGCGTCTTGGAAGATACGCGCATCCATGAGGCACAGGTCGGGGCTGATGAGGGGCCGGAAATCCATGTGCGCCAGGATGTCTTTTTCCAAGTCCACGCCGGGGGCGATTTCCACTAATCCGGTTCGGCGGTGAGGGTAATCAGATCAAAAATACCTTCTTCTGCCGCCACCCGTGCTACGCCTTCCGGCATGCCGATGCCCAGATTGACCACGCTATTGGGCATGAGCTCAAACGCGGCGCGGCGAGCGATGATTTTGCGCTCGTCCATGGGCAGGGGAGGAATGGAACTGAGAGGCACGCGCAGCTCAGAGGCATAGGCCGGGTTATAGGTTTCGATCACCGACTGCCGATGTTCCTCCGGCTGTTCCGCCACTACCACGCAATCCACCAGCACACCGGGGATTTTCACTTGGCGGGGATTGAGGGTGCCCCGTTCGGCAATGCGTTCCACTTGCACAATGACAATGCCGCCAGAGTTATGGGCCGCCATGGCCAACGCTTGGGTATCGAGGGAAAGGGCTTCCCGCTCTAGGGTGATATTGCCGTCCGTGTCGGCGGTGGTGCCGCGCAGGATGGCCACGTGGATGGGGAAGGTGTGATAGAACAAATAGTCCTGGCCCCGTAGATGGATGCGTTCCACCAGATCTTCCGTGGTGCGGGCGTTGACCTTGCCGCCGCCATTGAGCGGGTCCACAAAGGTGCCCAAACCCACGGTGGAAATTTGCCCCGGCTTGCCTGCGGCGATGTCGCGGAACAACTGGCTCATCACCCCCAGGGGCAGGTTATAGGCCTCTACCAAACCGGACATGGCGAGGCGTTGCAAAGCCGGAGAAATGCCGTAATGCCCGGCAATGATGCGTTTCAACAGGCCCGCGTGGCTGATGTGCACCAAGCCTTGCTCCTTGCCATCCCCTTGCCCGGCGCCATACACCAAGGTCAATTGCTGGGGTGTGCCCGCCGGATGGCCCGCGATGCCTTGCAGAAAGCGCCGCCCCAAGGCCTTTAAGAGCGTTTCTGGCATACCAATGCCCACAAAGCCGCCCACCGCCACCGTATCGCCATCCCGAATCAGGCCCACGGCCTCGGCGGCGCTGACGATCTTGCTGCGCTTGAGTAACTCCCGGTTTTCCAAAATGGGATGACTGACAAAATTGCCCATGCTGTTTTCCTTTATACAAAACGGTGCTCGAAGCGGCACCTAAAAATGAGCCGCGATGCTCCACTGTTTATGCCTGCTCTTTATTGATCTTGGTCAGAGGTTAAGCGCGGCAAGCCTTGGCAACTCTAGGCTGATTGGGGGCTGTTTATGTTTAAGGATTAGCAGCTAAGGGCCGTTTATTAAAGTACATTGTGATATAGTCGCGCCCCGTGTTGTGAGTGCTCAGTGGGGAAGCGTGTTGCATGGCGCTCTGAGCGTTCAAGACATAGGCAAAAATGCCGATGTAAACACACTTATCTTGGGTGCTTTAGCACGTCCGTTCGGATACTTAGGGGGTACCGTGAGCTCCGTCATCACGCGCATGTCCACGTCGCAAGTTGCGGCATTAACCACATCTCAAATCAGCTCCTTACAGACCACTGATGTGCAGGCCTTATCCACGGCCCAAGCAGCGGTGCTGTCCACGAGCCAAGTTGAGGCGCTGACCGCCAGCGGTGTGGTGCAATTGAGCCCCCAAGCCTTGGCTATGCTGGCTTCGGATCGTCTCAATACCTTTTCTACGGACGAAATGGCAGCCCTGACCACGCGGCAAGTGGCGGCCCTGACCAGCACCCAAGTCTCTGGCCTGAACAACACGGAGCTGGACGCCCTCACCAGCAACCAAGTGGCGTTTTTATCCACCAGTGCCTTGTCGGCACTGAGTTCTGACCAACTGAATTTATTTTCTACGCGGGAAATTGCGTCTCTGACCACTGTTCAGGTGCAAGCGCTAACCACCAATCAGCTCCAAAATCTCGCCAGCAGCCTGCTCACTAACCTCACAACCCAGCAAATGGGCGCTCTGACCTCGCCCCAGATTGGCGCTTTAAGCAGCGGCCAGTTGGCGAGCTTGAGCTCCCGGCAAGTGGGGGCCTTATCCACTTCCGCGATTAATGCGCTGAGCACCGACCAGCTTTCTGGTTTGGGCACCAGCAGCGTGGCGGCTTTGGGCTCTAGCCAGATCGGTGCCCTGAATGCGGCCCAGTTGCAAAACCTGAGCAGCAGCCAATTGGGTGCCCTCTCCTCCAGCCAAGTGGGGGCGCTCACCTCTAGCCAAGTGAGTGTGTTAAGCACCAGCGAGTTAAATGCGCTAAGCCGCAGCCAAGTATCGGGCTTTAGTGCCAGTGCCGTGGCAGCCTTGAGCACCACCCAATTGGGCGCTTTGTCCTCCAGCGGCTGGCAAGGTTTGCGCACGGCGCAAATGGTGGCCCTAAGCAGCAGCCAAGTGCGCGGCATCGCCACCAGCCAGTTAGCAGCCTTGAGCTCAACCCAGATCGGCGCCTTGAGCGCCAGTGCGGTCAATAGCTTGAGCACCGACCAAGTTAGCAACTTACTCACCGACCAAGTGGCAGCACTGACGGCGACCCAAGTGCGCGCCCTGGATAGCAGCCAGTTGCAAAGCCTGAGCACCACGCAGGTCTCGGCCTTAACCACCTCTCAGTTGGCGGCCCTGGCCACCGGGCAAGTGTCAGGCATCAGCACTACGCAACTGGGCGTTCTGAGTTCCAGCCAAGCCAGTGCTTTGCGCACGGCAGTGCTGGCCACCTTGAGCACCAGCCAGATCGGCGCCCTAGCAACGGCGACCTTGCAGGGTTTGAGCAGTGTGCAAGTGTCGGCCCTGAGTACGACGCAAGTCAGCGTGTTAGACGCTAATCAACTGGGGGCGCTGTCCAGCAGCCAAGTCTCTGGATTTAGCGGTGCGGCACTGCGTGCGTTAAGCACCACCCAGCTCTCCCAACTCAGTAGCAGCCAAGTGGTGGGCTTTAGTTCTGGGCAAATGGCGGCCCTGAGCAGTCTGCAATTGCAAAACCTATCCAGCAGTCAGTTGGGGGCGTTCAGTGCCAGCCAACTCAGTGCCCTGAGCTCGGCCCAAGTGGGCAGCATGAGCACGGCGGCGCTGGCGGGTTTGAGTGGCACTCAGGTGGCGGGTTTTGCCAGCTCCGCCTTAGTGGGCTTGAGCACGACCCAATTGGGCAGCTTATCCAGCGCGGGCTTGCAGGGCCTGAATACCAATCAAATGGGCGCTTTGACCACCGCGCAAGTGGCCTCGTTGAGCACCGCCCAATTGGCGCTGATGAGCACGCGCCAGTTGTCGGCCTTGAGCAGTGCAGGGGTAGGGGCGTTGGACAGCACCCAATTGTCGAGCCTGAGTAATACCAATTTGGCCGCGCTGACCAGCGTGCAAATCAGAGCCCTGAATTCCAGCCAGTTACAAGCCCTAGCCACCAGCCAAGTGGCCGCCTTGACGACTCTGCAAATGGGCAGCCTGACCTCTGCACAAGGGGCCGCCCTGACTACCAGCCAAGTGGCGGCTTTGGGTTCCAACCAAATGGCTAATATGGCCACGGCAGCGGTGGCGGCGTTGAGCACCACCCAGTTAGCGGCGTTAAACAGCGTGGGCTTGCAGAGCTTGGGCACCCGGCAAATGGCGGCACTCACCACCGCCCAAGCGGCCTCATTGAGCACCGCCCAATTGGCGTTATTGAGCACGGCGCAGGTGGCGGCCCTCAGTTCCAGCGCCATCAATGCCATCGCTACCACGCAACTGAATAGCTTGAGCACGGCCCGGATTGCCGCGCTGAATTCCAGCCAGTTCCAGGCGTTATCGAGTAATCAGGTGGCGGCCCTCAGTAGCACGCAAGTGGCGGCGCTCACTACCTCCCAACACACGGTGATGTCCAGCCTGCAAGCGGCCAACTTATCCACCAGTCAATTGGCGGTTTTAGGGACGGCGCAAATGGCCTCCTTGGGGGGCTCGGCCCTGGCGGGTTTGGGCAGCACCCAGTTAAGTGCTTTGAGCACCAGCGCTTTCCAAGCCTTGGGCACCGGCCAATTGGCCCGCCTGAGCAGCAGCCAAGTGCGGGCCGTGGGTACCAGCCAATTGGCGGCCTTGAGTAGCACGCAACTGGGGGCACTCAGTACGGCGGCGGTGAATGCCCTCAGCACCAGCCAGATGGCCGGTTTGACCACCAGCCAAATGGTGGGTTTGAGCAGCGCGCAAATGGGCGCCTTAGTCTCCAGCCAATTGCAAAGCCTAGACAGCAACCAAGTGGCCGCCCTCAGTGCCAGCCAACTGGCGGGGATTAGTGCCGCGCAAGTATCGGGTTTGAGCACGGCGGTGCTGGCGGGCCTGAGTGCGACCCAGATGGCGGGCTTGAGCTCTAGCGCAGTCGCGGCATTGAACACCAGCCAACTCGGTGCCTTGGTGACGGCGCAGATGCAAGGCTTGAGCACTCGGCAGATGGCGGCCCTGACCACCACTCAAGTGGCAGCCCTGAGTACCAGCCAGTTAGGTCAGTTAGCCAGCAGCCAAATGGCGGCCCTGAGTTCGGCAGCGGTTAATGCACTGAGCACGACCCAGATCAGTAGTTTGAGCACCACGAGCGTGGCGGCGCTCACGGCGGCGCAGGTGGGGGCCCTGTCGGCTAACCAATTGCAAACCCTGAGCACCAGCCAATTTTCGGCTTTGAGCAGCAGTCAGTTGCGCGGTCTATCCGGCACCCAAGCCGCCAGCTTGAGCACCACTAGCGTAGCGGCCTTGAGCACCAGCCAATTGTTAGGCTTGAGCACTGGGGCGGTGGCGAGCTTGTCGGCGAGCCAGTTAGCGGCTTTAAGCACCACCCAGACCCAAGGCCTCGCCACCACACAAGTGGCGGCGCTGACCAGCAGCCAAGTGAATGCCTTATCCACTGGGCAAATGGCCGCTCTGAGCACACGCCAAGTGGCGGCCTTGAGTGCCACAGCGGTAAACGGCATGAGCACCGGCCAATTGGCGGTGCTGGATAGCTCGGCCATGGCGGCGCTGAGTTCCAGCCAAGTGGCGGCCCTCAGCTCGGCGCAATTACAAAGTCTATCCACCAGCCAATTAGGGGCCTTAACAGCCAGCCAACTGAGCGGCTTGACGGCCAACCAAGCGGCCAGCCTGAGCACCAGTGAAATTGCTGGGCTAACCAGTAGCCAGTTGGGAGGCTTGAGTGCGGCGGCGACGGCGGCGTTGACCACGGCCCAGATTGGCGCCTTGACCACTACCGAAGTACAAGGTTTGAAGGCTACGCAAATGGCGGCTTTCACCTCGTCCCAGATGCAGGCTTTGAGCACGGTGTTGGTGGCGGCGTTATCCACGCAACAAGTGGCGGCCTTGAGCAGTGCCGCCATCCGGGCGGCGGGTACGGCCCAATTAGCAGCGCTATCCGCCAGTGCGGTGGCGGTGATGAGCACTGGCCAGTTGGGCGCCTTGTCCGGTACGCAATTGCAAAGTTTTTCCACCCTCCAATTCGCCGCGCTGCGCAGTTCGCAATTGGCGGGCTTGGGATCGGCGCAAGTGCAAAGTCTCGCCACCAGCCAATTGGCGGTACTCAGTTCCTTGCAAGTGCAGGGCTTCACCAGCGCGGCCTTGTCTGGTTTAGCCAGTAACCAAATGGCGGCCCTGAGTTCAGAAACAGTGCAAGCCCTGTCGGTGACGCAAATGGGGGCACTGTCTTCGGCGGTGGTGGCGGGTCTGAGCACGGGGCAATTGGCCCTGCTGAGCACGCGCCAGATGGCCGGTTTGAGCACCGCTGCGGTTTCGGCCCTGAGCACGGGCCAAGTGTCGTCTTTGAGCGCCACCGCCATGTCGGCCCTCACCAGTCGTCAGGTGGGCAGCCTCAGCAGCAGCCAATTGCAGAGTTTGAGCAGTAGCCAATTGGGCGCCTTGGCGTCCGGCCAGTTGGTGGGCTTGAGTTCTGGGCAGTTGGCGGGTTTGGGCACCAGCGCCTTGGCCCAATTGAGCGATAGCGCCATGGCTGGCATTAGCACCAGCGCCTTGGTGGCTCTGAGTTCCAGTCAGGTGGGGGCCTTGAGCACGCTGCAAATGCAGGGCTTGAGCGCTTCGCAAATGAACGCCCTGACGTCGGCCCAGATCGGTGGTTTGAGCACCGACCAATTGGCGGTGCTGTCCACGCGCCAAATGACTTCGTTGAATGCGGCGGCACTTCAGGCTTTGAATACCAGCCAATTGCAGAGCTTGAGCACCACGGCGATGGCGTCTTTGAACCGCACCCAGATGGCGGCATTTAGCGCCAGCCAGTTGAATAATTTGTCCAGCGGCCAGCTTTCGGCCTTGAGTAGTGCGCAATTGTCCGGCTTGGGCACGGCGCAAGTGGCGGGCTTGGCCACCAGTCAGTTGCTAGGCTTGAGCGGCAGCCAGTTTGCTGGTTTTAGTGCTACGGCGGTGGCGGCCTTGAGTAGCAGCCAATTGTCGGCGCTGGGCTCCGACGAATTACAAGGTTTAGTCAGCGCCCAAGTGGCGGCGCTCAGTACCGCTCAAGTCGCTAGCTTGTCCTCCAGCCAATTGGGGCAACTGTCCAGCAGTCAAGTAGCGGCCCTGAAGAGTGCCGCCCTGGCGGCCTTGAGTAGCAGCCAAGTGTCCGGCTTTAGCACGGCAGCGCTGGCGGGCTTGAGCACAGGGCAAATGCCCGGCCTTCAGGCGGCGCAATTGCAAGGTTTGTCCAGTAGCCAATGGCAAGCCCTGAGTTCTGCGCAACTTGGCGGGCTGAATTCCGCCCAGGTCGCCAGCTTGAGTAGCGCCGCGCTGGCGGGCTTGAGCTCCAGCCAGTTGGGCGGTTTATCCACTCGTGCCTTGACGGCTTTGAGTACCGGGCAACTGAGCGCCGTGAGCACCAGCACGTTGCAAGGTCTGCTCACCAGCCAAGT